>Ga0307994_1001999_pt1 | contig 11724 bp, 9 predicted proteins | sample EllFjometagen261_FD_203171 | JGI IMG/M metagenome (GOLD analysis project Ga0307994, IMG submission 203171) | Marine microbial communities from Ellis Fjord, Antarctic Ocean - #261 | ecosystem: Environmental > Aquatic > Marine > Unclassified | place: Southern Ocean | collected 2014-11-02
GCAATATCTCCTTTATCGTTTACCTCCATAGCACCTAGTACAGTAAGGTCTACCCTGCCACTACGAATCATCGCAAAGCTAGTAGCACTATCAAAAAAGACAGAACCGGGTAAGGTCGTAACCGTCTGCTTACCTGCATTAATAAGGTCTGCATCTATTTCTTCTACGGTAGGAAATGGACCCATCCCGAGCAATCCATTCTCACTTTGTAAGGTTACATCTATATCGCTTGGCACAAAATTGGCTACCAATGTAGGTATCCCTATACCTAAGTTTACATAGTATCCATCTTTTAATTCTTTAGCGATTCGCTGGGCTATTTGTTCTTTAGTAAGCATTATCTTATAGTTCTTTGTTCTATTCTTTTTTCGTAATCTATGCCTTGAAAAATTCTATTTACAAATATACTAGGCGTATGAATAAAATTAGGATCTAACTCTCCTGGTTGCACCAGTTCCTCTACTTCTGCTATGGTTATCTTTCCCGCCATAGCCATTAATGGATTAAAATTACGTGCAGTTGCTTTAAAAATAAGATTGCCATCGGTATCTCCTTTCCAAGCTTTTACTATGGCATAGTCCGATTCAAAGGCTTTTTCCATTATATAGTATTTCCCATTAAACTCACGCACTTCTTTGCCTTCTGCTACCTCAGTACCATATCCTGCTGGAGTAAAAAAAGCAGGAATACCTGCACCTGCAGCTCTGCATCTCTCTGCGAGCGTACCTTGCGGAAGTAGCTCTACTTCCAACTCTCCACTTAGCAACTGTCTTTCAAATTCTGCATTTTCTCCTACATACGAAGAAATCATCTTTTTGACCTGCTTACCTTGCAGCATAAGCCCGATACCGAAATCGTCTACACCTGCATTATTGCTTATACAGGTTAGGTTTTTCACTCCAGATTTTACCAAGGCATTGATGCTATTTTCTGGGATACCACAGAGGCCAAAACCTCCTAACATAAGAGTCATACCATCCGATATTCCTTTTATGGCCTCATTTGCATTTTTTACTACTTTGTTCATACAATCGTCTTGCGAAGTTAAAGATTCCCAGATTAGGAAAAAGTTTTCGGATAAAATATACATAACCGTGTAATAATTGGAAATCCTCGGCCTTAGGTACATTATATATTTAGTAGATTTGTAAACAATTCAAATATACTTAAGGACATGCCTAAATTTACCACCCCTCTAATACTCCTCGCAATATTCATTTTCTTATCCAACTCTTCATACTGTCAGACTGGAGATGAATGGATAGTAGATGGCCAAGAATATTTCAAAATACCTATAGGAGAAGAGGGTATTTATAAAATAGAATACTCCAATCTCACTGCATTAGGAACAGCCATAGATAATGTAGACCCTAGAAATTTTCAGCTTTTTCGCAATGGAGAGGAACAGTACCTATATGTGCGTGGCGAACAAGATGGATCTTTTGATCAAGGAGATGTCATTGAGTTTTATGGTCAGAAAAATGACGGCACTTTAGAGTCTGCATTATACAAATCAGCATCAGATCAACCTCACAAAGACTACAGCATATTCACTGATACATCTTCATACTATCTCACTTGGTCTACCTCGCCTAGTTCCAAACGATTCTCAGCATATTACGACAATAATTATACTGTGAAGATCTCCAATACATCTTTCATGCACTCGACTACCCAGATATATACGAGTGATTATTTTGCAGGCGTTCCTCTCAATAATGATGGAGGTCAGCTGTACTCAGAGTATACTGGTGGCGAGGGTTTCCACAAGTGGGTATGGAGTTCTCAAGGTCAATTTAATCTAACTTTGCCCGCAATAAATACTAGCGGCCCGAATGCTACCATAGAAGCCATAGCTTATTCTGGAAACCACAACACTAGTCAAATTGTAAATAATTACAACCACGAGTTTGGATTATCTGTTAATTCACGTGCCAACATAATTGCTCGACAGAAAACACTAGGATATGAACGAATAGATATTTCTGCGGACATAGTCGTTAGCGAATTAAACCCAACCACAACAATATATATGGGAGAAATCACATTTGGCGGGAGTGGCTTCAATGTAAGTCGTCTTAAAATTACCTATCCTAGACTGTTTGATCTAGAGAATAATTCAGAGCTTCACGTCAATTCGAACTTCACCTCCAGCTTTTTTGATTTTTCAAATTACCCAGATATGAAGTCTGCACCGGTAGTTTATGATTTATCATCCAAAAAAAGAATTAAAGCAGACAAACAAACTGACAACCATATATTTTTTAACCTTCCAAACTCAGGAAAAATAGAGTATTTAATACAAGATGAAACAGAGATAAAACAAATAGGAAGTATTGAAAGGGTAGAAATGGTCACGTACACACCAGACCCTTTAGTAGACTATCTGATTATCACCAATAAGAAATTAGAAGCAGGTGCTATAGAATACAAAAACTATCGAGAAAGTACCGCTGGAGGATCTTACACTGTTGAGATCGTATATGTTCAAGATTTATATGAAAAGAATGGGTACGGAATAGAATCTCCTCTAGCAGTTAGAAATTTTATTGAAACTTTCGGCCAACTTCTCCCTAATTTAAAGAACATATTAATTTTAGGGAAAGGCCAACTGTATAGTAGAATAAGAAGCAATGATGCACGTAAAAATGCTTATAATTTAGTGCCAGCCATAGGACTACCTGCAAGCGATTATTTATACGTATCTCCACTAAATAGCACCAGACTTAATATAGACTACGGCATAGGCCGCATACCTGCTAGGAGCAACGACCAAATAGAACATTATTTGGAAAAGCTTAAAGCATTTGAATCTCAGCCTAATGCAGATTGGCAAAAGAAAGTAATCCAACTCGCTGGCGGAAATGGGGATGAAAATGAAACATTTAAAGGATACCTAAATAGCTACTACAATGTGATTAAACAACGCAGTTTGGGTGGATATAGAGTCTTGTTTTCCAAAAGCGAACCTGTGCCTGTTCAGACTAGTCTTACAGGCCGAATACAGGAAGAAATTAATAAAGGAGCATGTTTGCTCTCCTATTTTGGACATGGAGCAGCACAAGTAACGGAAATATCTTTAGGTGAACCTGATCAATTGAATAATTTCGGCAAGACACCACTATTCCTATTTAACGGATGTGCACTAGGCAACACTTACGAAGATCTCTCACTCGCCGAAAAATTCCTTTTTGAGCCTAATAATGGAGCACTCGGATGGGTAGCTAGTTCTACATATGGATTTACACAACCTTTATTCGTGCACACCCTTGAGATACATAAAGCTCTCTTTAATACCACGTATGGTGAAGGCATAGGACAAGCCATGAAAAAAGCGTCTGAAAATTACGGATCTCCTAGCCAACCAATATCTATACTAGAAGCACGTCAATTGATATATCATGGAGACCCTGTACTAGATATATTTACTCCTGAGAAGCCTGATTATTTTGTTTCTAGCGGTAAGATAAACGAACACATAGCGGCATCTGACTCCATAGAAATCGTATTAGACGTCAAGAATCTGGGAATAAGTGATGCTTCACTTCTGACTATTAGTATAAATGCATCCAATAGCCAATCCGGCACTTTAGCTTCAAAGAAATTGACTATTACGGGTCCTTCGTATAAAGAAACTTACGCAATTCGTTTACCAAATAGAGAGCTCAAGGGTTTTATAAATTTTAATATAACCCTTGATAGTTCTAACTCCATCTCTGAATTACTTCCTTTGGGAGAATCTAACAACACTTTTAGTCTACAGCATCTAATCAAACAAAAGAGTCCATCTATATTGATTCCAATAGAAGATGCTATCGTCTCTGACGCCAACGTCAATTTAACAATTCAAATTCCTGGTTATGCGGGAATAGCAAGAAATATACTATTGGAGTGGGATAGTCTGCCCTACTTTGGAAACCCCGTGGGCACTAAAAGTATAAACTCCTCAAAGACTCTCTTAAAGGAAACTATTTCCATACCGTCATTTGAGAACAAAGACTACTATATCCGAAGTCGCTTCATAGAAAATGGAATAGAGTCCGATTGGGCTTATAGAACTTTCGGATACTTAAAGAACGATTTACCTGGATGGACAGAAGGAAACAAATGGAAATTTTACAATACCACCAAAAATTTCATTAATGTAGATAGTGCAAATGGAAATTTTGAGTTTCAGCGAACTAACTCTGTAGACTATCAAATAAGCACATATGGCCAAGATGCCGGAAAATACGCAAATCGTTGGATTATAGTAGATGGCTACCCCGCTTTGATAAATTGGTGGCCATTCACAGGATCAGTTTTTATGATAATCAATCCAGATACAGACGAGAGATATTCTGAAGACAATAATACGTTCAATGTTGTATATCCAAGCCCTTGGTGGACCCCTCCTTTATCTAAACACACTGTAGTTGGCAATAAATCTGGAGTATACCATTACAATACTGACGTGGCAGCAAATCAAGACTCAATGATAAGTCTACTAAGAAGAGTGCCGCACGGATACCATATAGTTATGATGAGCACCTATACTAGCAAGACAGAACTTTGGTCTACGGATTTGTGGAATGAACTTGAGAAATTTGGGATACTGCAACTTCAATCCATAAAAAATGGAGAACCCTTTGGAATCTACGGAACAAAAGGCTCTTCACCCGGCTCTGCCACAGAATATCTTGGAGACTATGCTAGCACTGTAACTCCACCTAGGGAACAATTACTTGCAGTCTCTTCTTCTTTTACTCCACGTGTCACCAGGGGTTCTATATCATCTAAGGTTATTGGACCTTCAAACGGTTGGGAGAAGCTAACCATATACATGGATAGTTCGTCAATTACCTCAACGGACAGTTTTACTATCACCCTATTAGGTAGTAAAAATGGCAATGACTGGCAAAATATTGATAATATACATATTAATAAGATCTCAATAAATCTCAGTCATATAGATGCTAACACATTCCCATTCTTACGGTTTAAAATTGACATAATAGATCTAGATAAACGAACTGCCTTAAATATAAAACGCTGGAAAATAAATTATAAAGAAGTTTCTGAAGGTACTGTTCACTTTGATGATAAATACACATTTAAAAGTGACACTCTTGCACAAGGCGAACCTCTCAAGTTCTCAATAAGCTTCACTAACATAAAAGACAATACTTTTGACTCTAGTAACTATTTACTTTCCCTTAGAAATAATAGTACAGGAATAACAGATACTCTAAAATGGACAGCACTTGATTCTATTCAAGCAAATAGTAATGTTTTAATAAAAGATACTATTGAAACGAATAACATTAGTGGAGACTACCAATTACTTCTATCAGTAAACTCAAATAAGCAAGTAAATGAACATAACTATGAGAACAACTACTTCAGTAAGAATTTCATAATTACAAAAGATAATAAGAATCCTCTATTAGATGTAGTTTTTGATGGCAAGCATATTTTAAATAACGACATAGTTTCACCAAATACTTCTATCCTAATGACCGCAAATGACGATAATCCTCATTTAGCTCTTAGTGACCCTTCCACCATATGGGCTACCTTAGTTAAACCTAATGGTCAAACGGACACTATAAATACCTCATTGACAAATGTACTTTTCACTCCCGCGTCTAAACCGCAAGAAGAAGCAACTCTTACTTATAATACAAACGAACTTCCTAGTGGGGACTATATTTTAAAGGCTAAAGTTAGGGACGCTAGTGGTAATCTGTCAAGTAATGATGGATATCAAATTCAATTTAAAGTAATTCGAGAAGCAAGCATTTCTAATATATATCCATACCCCAATCCATTTAGCACGCAGATGAAGTTTGTATATACATTGACAGGGTCAAAGGTCCCAGACTATATGAAGATTCAGATTCTAACGGTAACAGGAAAAGTTGTCCGAGAAATATCACAATATGAATTGGGATCAATACGAATTGGCAACAATATATCAGAATTTACTTGGGACGGGACCGATGAGTATGGAGATCCACTTGCAAATGGAGTCTACTTGTATAAAGTCACTGCTAAAATAGATGGCGAGAATATAGCCCACAGAGATACTGAAGGTGATCAATTCTTTCAAAATGGAATTGGTAAAATCTATCTAGGAAGGTAGTAACATCGTATTAAAGTACTTTTACATCTGCATTTTGAAATGTAATTAAAGGGGCAAAAGCTAAAAATTTTTGTCGAAATTTCGACTTCATATACTTTCCCCTTATTTTAGGAGTATTCAGTATAATAAAATCAAAAAACAATAAAATTTTGATTACCCAGATCTTTATCGGATTCAGTACTATTTTGTTTTTAGCAATAATATCCTCGACTTCACCCTTGTACTTCTCTCTGTTTTTTACTGAAATTTGACCCCCACCATGTTCTCGAAAACTAGCTAAAATTTGAGGTAAGGTGTAGAGCTTAGTATGTTTAAAAAAACTGAACCATAAGAAATAATCGTTGGCATACTTGTAGTCTGTAGACAAGCCGTTTACTGTAGTATAAAGCTTGCTCCTCCAAAACGTTGATTCTTGTTGTATATACTTACGTCTTCCCTGCAGATAGAAGTATTTAGAAAATAATGGACAAGGAAGAGATGTTATTGGCTTTATTCTTCCTGTTGAATCTGTCAAAGAGGGTAATCCTGTTAGCCACCAAACGTGACTTGATGTATTAAAAATCTGCATCACAGAATACAAAGCCCCATCTCTATAAATGTCATCGGCATTTAACCATGCCTGAATATCAGAAGGATACTTTTCAAACCCATAATGGATAGCTTCATAGTTATTAAGCTCTGGAACAATCTCATAGTCCACTGAGTAACATTTTAAAATTTCTAGAGACTCATCTGTAGAACCCCCATCGATTACTACATGTTTTATTGCAGGATAATCCTGCCTTTGAATGGATTCAATACAATCCTTTAAAAATCTTGCACCATTGAGGTTCGGTGTTACGATTAATATACTTAATTTGTTGTCCTTCAATACCTATTATAAGTTGCAATTTTAACTTAATTATTCTTACTGTTGTAAAGAAAATAACTGTAAAATTTAAAAAATGTGAAAAAGATAGCCCTAATATATATATCCACTGGTACAGGAGGATGTTCAGAAGTAGTAAGGCAAATTGCGTATAAATTATCTCTACAACATGATGTTACAGTAATCGCAAATAATGAGCTTCGAAACTATTTCTATTCCACTAAATTTTCATTTAGTGGAGTTCACTCTTCTTTAATCAACAAGTCTTATTTCTTAAGATTTTTGCGTTTCATAATCCGGAGATGGCTTGATAAAGACTACTTCTTGAAACAAAAGCTGAAAGTTATTTTCAATAAAAATCAGTTTGACATAATTCACCTCCATTCTCCGTTTGCATTAAGTATATTTGAGCTAAAATGGAAAAAGGAATCTAAGCTAGTATACACGGATCATGACGCGATTTATAATATTAAAATCAAGCATCATTTTAATATTGATTTAAACTATTCTTCATTCCTCCACAATCTTAAGAACTTAGATGGCATAACGAGTCCTTCTGAAAGATCATTAAAGAGACTTATAAAATTAACATCGCCATCAAAGCAATTAAAATATGAAGTCATAAGAAATGGTTTAAACATTCCTAATAAAATACCTAATCGAGATTTATCCTCCATACGTGCAATTTTCCCAGGAGGGTCTAATTCGATTAAGGGTTTAAATAAGTTCATATATCTTTTAGAATCTACTAGTGTAGAATTACTGCAGGATATTGGATTTAGACTTTACATTTTAGGTGAATGTGAACAGTTCACTAAAACTTATATAAATGAAAGTTGGCTTAACCCATACATCATATTTGCTGGCCACCTGTCCTCTATGGATTATAACAAAATACTAAAAAAATCAAATGTTTATATAAACTTCTCTGAAAGCGAAATATTACCCCTAGCCTTATTAGAATCTTTGTCTCATAATATCATCCCATTTGTAAAAGATGTGGGTGCTATTACAGAAATACTTTCGAAAGATGAAAACTGCATAATTGTAAGTGAAGATTCCTTTATTGAAGATTTTAAAAAATTAAAAAACATTAATTTTTTAAATAATATTTATGAAAATAATAAGCTAATAAGTTCAGGATTCCATTGGGATAAAATTTCTAATCAATACTCTAATTTTTACTTATTACTTAAATGATACCTAAAGTTATACATTATTGCTGGTTTGGACCACATGAGCTACCAACTTCAGTCCTCAAATGTACAGATTCTTGGAAACTGCATCTACCAGAATACAAGATAAAAAAATGGACAATTGATAATACTGCAAAATTTCATAACCGTTATTTTAAACAAGCAATAGATCGAAAAATGTGGGCTTTTGCTAGTGATTACATAAGGTTTTGCATTCTGTCTGAGTATGGAGGTATATATATGGACACGGACATGTTATTCCTCAAACCATTTCGAGAAGACATGATTAACAATTCACTCTTTTTAGGAAAGGAAAGTGATGACGCCATCAGTTTTGGTATAATTGGTTCTGTACCTGAACATGAGGCAATTATAGGTATGAAAGAGTATTATGATACTCTTGAATTTGATTACTTGAATCCACCCATTATTCCAAAAATATTCACTCCTCTGCTTCTAAGACTAAAAATTGACAAACCAAACAGAATAAAGCTGTATCCTATTGATGTTTTTTACCCTTTACCTGCAGACCGCAAAGACGAGGATTACCAAGATTATATTACTGAAAATACAATTGCTATTCATCTTTGGGATTTCAGTTGGGCTAATCTGTACTATCCTAAAAAACTACGGAATACTATTATTCAGCTTACATCAGATTTACTAAAAAGGAAATACTCATTTAAATTTATTGTACTAACTATTATTAGACTCACTAAACGAAAAATTAACAGTAAGCGAAGATGATCTAATTATTATTTCTCATACTGTTCCTAGGGTAAGAAAGCGAGAACTTCGTTTCTTCCAATGTAAACTAAATAGCCTTTCAAGTTTAAATTATTAATCACATCACTCAAATCTTCACTTTTCACTACATTATCCAAAAATTTATGCTCAAAAAAGATAATTCTCGGTTTAATTTTATTAAAATCTATCGATTTGATTATCTCAATATCGTAGCCTTCAGCATCTATAACTAAAAGATCTAATTGTTCTATTTGCTCCCCTGTTATTAAGCCATCAAAACTTATGGTTTCTACCTCCTCCGGAATAATGCAATTAGAGTTTACTCCACTTCTTTTATGGTGATTACTGTTTAATGATGCAATACCCTTTGACCATTCTGGAAGGCTCGATCTCAAGTTAGAATCTACCTTATACATTACTCTAGTACCTGTTTTATCCGTCACGGCCTTTTGTATCAACTTCACATTTGGTAAATCTTTATATGTAATAGTTAACTCCTGAAAATACTCTTCAATTGGTTCAATGCAGATACCTTTCAGTTTATACCGAGTTACTAATTGATGAATGGGGTCAAAAGAAACCCCATCATTCGCTCCAATCTGTAAGAAAAAAAAATCATTGGTTAAATTACATTCAACCAATTTAGCTAGTTTTTCTTTTATGTTAATATCCTCATCTAAACCAATCTCTATGAATAATCCCCTCCTCCAAGGCGGAATAAATTTCATGTTAAAAGCAGCTAATATCTTATTTAAGATAAAAACTAATCGGACAAAGATTCCAGTTCCCATTATTTAGCAAATAAAAGCAATAAATAGCTTCAAGCTATAACGCATCGAATTAATTACAAATAGGGGTCATACAGTAAGGAATTGAATTTAAACAAGTATACACTGCTCTGCTGAAGAAGTATTATAGAATATGAATAAACTAAAATACTATAGATTATCACTATCTTAACAATGAAAATAACATCGTCTTATGAAGCTTTTAATCACAAAGTATTATTCTGCATTAAATAATAAAAATGTTTAGATTTCGCAAATGCAACACCAGATCCCTACCCTACTCCGCAACATAGGAGAATTTCAACTCGCAGAGCAACAAAAAGTAAAAGCTACTGACGTATCCGAAAAAAGCTTGAATCAACTAGTAAGCTACGTAGATATAGAAAGTGAGAAAATGCTAGTAGAAGGATTACTGAGAATAACCCCTGATGCTGGCTTCCTCACAGAAGAAGAAACTACCTCGATTAGAAATGAGGAGCAATACTGGATCATAGATCCTATAGACGGTACAACTAACTATCTCTTTGGCCACACTAAGTTCTGCATTTCAATCGCTTTTTATGAGCTAGGCAAACCTACTTATGCAGCTATTTACGTGCCCGCAGATAATGAGCTATTCACCGCGGATAAGGATGGAGCATATCTAAATGGTGAAAAGTTCAAGTGCTCTTCAAGAACACTATCCGAGAGTCTAATTGCGACTGGATTCCCATATTATAAATTTGATGAGATGGAAGCATACCTTAGCACACTCAAGGATTTGATGCAAAAGACTAAAGGCCTACGTAGAATGGGTAGTGCTGCTATAGATCTGGCTTACACGGCTATCGGAAGATTCGATGGTTTTTTTGAGTTAAACCTAAGCCCATGGGACGTAGCAGGCGGTGCATACATCGTACAGCAAGCCGGGGGACATGTTACCGATTTTCAGAATGAGGAAAACTTCGTGTTTGGGAATAATATTCTAGCAGGAAACCATGCCATTCACGCTAATTTACTGAAACTAATAAAATCTAAGAATTTTTAATCAGTCTTCCTTTTCTATCACGTATACGTCTTCATTGTCTTTTTTGAAATAATAGAGCTCTCTAGCGTATCGCTCTAGCTTATCATCATCAGAAAAAAGGTCTTCTTTCTGTCGATTCATATCGTCTATTTCAGTTTTCAGAAATCGCTCTTGAGCCTTTAGATCTTTTAGCTCATTGTACTGCTTGTAAATAAAAAGTGCACTATTATCATCTACGAATAACATCCAAAGACTGAATAATCCCACAGTAAGTGCAAACTTGTATTGTGTTATGTATTTTAGTGGATTGAGCATAGCTCAAAGGTAAAAAACTAGTTGCTAAAAAAGGAATTGGTTACGCACACAGATGTATTACTTACCATACGGAGTGCTCACTACTCTCCCACTTATCTTGCAGGGTTAGTACCTTCTCTATTACTTCTCGTACCGCACCTTTACCTCCTGGCAGCTTAGCTATATAGTCTGCTGCTTCTTGTACTTCCCAAGCTCCATCGCTAGGCGTTGCGGCTACACCACACATTCTCATTACAGAAAGGTCTGGATAGTCATCGCCCATGTATAAAGCATTGTCTAAGTCTAACTTATATTTCGCTACTAAGTCCTTTAGTAATGCTCGCTTATCGGACACTGCGGTATGTACCTCTTTCACACCTAGACCTTTTAGTCTTTTTCTTACTCCCTCATTATCACCCCCGCTTATTATGATAATAGTATAACCCTGTTTTACAGCAAACTGAAGTGCAAAACCATCTTTGATATTAAAATCTCTACGCATTTCACCCTCATTGGTAGCTAATACGGTACCTGTGGTAAACACACCATCTACATCAAAAATAAAAGTGTCTATAGCTGCAAGTTTATCTAATATCATCAGTAAATAAATTATTGGTTATCTCGCCACTCGTATACCCAGCTACTCTGTATCATCTCTAGATGCCCCTCATTAGAGCCGTCTCTAGTCCCTTCAAAGTTTT
>Ga0307994_1002004_pt1 | contig 11703 bp, 6 predicted proteins | sample EllFjometagen261_FD_203171 | JGI IMG/M metagenome (GOLD analysis project Ga0307994, IMG submission 203171) | Marine microbial communities from Ellis Fjord, Antarctic Ocean - #261 | ecosystem: Environmental > Aquatic > Marine > Unclassified | place: Southern Ocean | collected 2014-11-02
CACTATGTCATGATAAATATGCAAGGTAAGAATGCACTAATAACAGGATCTAGCAGGGGAGTAGGGCAGCAGATAGCTATAGGCCTTGCTCAGAACGGGTGTAATGTGATAGTACATAGTAGAACTAAAAATGGATGTGCGAGAACAATACAGATGCTAAAAAAGTACAGCGTTTCTGTATACACTGTATTTGGAGAGCTTTCTGATGAAGCGAGTGTTCATAAAGTTATTCGTCAATGTAATGCATTGAACATTGACATCGATATTTTGTATAACAACGCAGGTATGATGGTGCCGTATCAAAATGATATTTGGCAGCATAGCTGGGAGAGTTGGATGACAAGTATGAAAACGAATGTTTTCTCTATGTACACCCTGTGTAGTGCGTTCATTCCCCAAATGGAAGAACGAGGCTTTGGAAGAGTAGTGAATCTAATCTCTGGGATAAATAAAACACCAGAACTAGCTCCCTATGGAGCATCTAAATGGGCCGTAATAAAACTGACCGAAGACTTAGCATCTAAGTATGCCAATACCAATGTAAAGATAAATGCCTTAGATCCAGGGTGGTTACGTACAGATATGGGCAGCCAAGATGCACCCAATCTTGTAGAAGCTGTGTTGCCAGGAGCACTAGTTCCTGCCTTACTGGAGGAAGATGGTGTGAGCGGGGAGTCTTTTGAGGCTTTGGGGTAGTACCTCTAAAACTTCAACTCCTCTTCCTTATCCCAAAGTCCCCAATACGCTCCTACATCTCCTTCTTCTCCTGTTTTCCAAGATTCATCAAAGGATGAGAAGTAGAAAAGTTCTACGTCTTCATTTTGAGCCCATTGCTGTGCATTGGCAAAGTATTTTAGGAAGTTGGACATAGAAGCTACTGAAGCTTCAAAAGCACTACCAGCTGTTGGCCATCCTGTTTCGGTGATGATTACTTTCTTGCCATTTCCAGCTTTCACTGCTTGCTGGTACATCTCTTTCATATATAGGAATGAGTAGTCTATATGACACCCTTCCCAGTAAGGATAGCAGTTGGCCAATATCACATCGCAAGCCTCTGTTATTTGTGGTCTATCTGTAAATTCGTAATACGCATCTACATATCCTAAAGGAGTGCCCGGTATCTGCTGCTTTACTTTATTTATGTAATCTAGCAACTCGGCTTCGGTTAGTTCTTTTCTGTAGAGCACCTCATTGCCTACGGCTGCTATGTCTACATAACCTTGTTTTGCCAAGTTTATGAGACCTTCTATTTCCTCTGTATTGGTTTCCTTATCATCACTCAGCCAAGCTCCAACGAGTGTTTTTATGCCATATTCTTTGGCCAATGGCGGAATGAGCTCATTGCCTTCTGTGCACGAGAAAGTTCTAATCCATTTGGTATATGGTTTTAGAATTTCTAGCCTGCGTCTTATCTGTGTTTCTGTGATTGGGTCTCCTGGCTTCTGCCCTTCTTCAAAAAGGCTAAAGCAGATTCCGTGCATTCCTTCATTTAGTAACTCTTTGGCAAGTATATCATATTTGCCTCGAGTACTTCTGATGCCCTTTGCCGCTACTAGTGACATTAATTTTTCTTGACGTTTAGACATTGTTTTCCACTTTAGTTTCTCTCATTATTGCAAGCTTCTTAGATATTTCTTGAGACTTTTCTTCTGTGAGATCATAATCTTTCATTATCAAAATAGCTCCTATAACTCCCGCTATTGGCAATACAGAATAGAATATTCGCATACCAGTAACGGCAGATTCAGAAACTGCTTCTGCATCAAAACCAACAAACCAAAGTATAGAACCACTTAGTAGAGCTGCAATTCCGAATCCAAATTTCACCATCCACCAATATACAGCTCCTAATACTCCTTCTCTGCGTTTTCCAGTGTTCAATTCATCTAAATCGCAAATATCTGCTGTCATAGACATCATGATAGTAAATAAACTACCTATCCCAAAAGAATGAAAAGGTAAAGCATATATAAATAAATAAGGTTTGCCCGGCACAAATAGGAACCAAAATAGGATGTAACCTATAATGGAAATAGACTGTGCAATGATGAATGCCTTTTTCTTACCTAATGTTTTGGCCATCCAATTAATAATAGGAATAACCAAGAAACTAGTAAATAAGGCTCCTACGGAACCGTGTATAGCTGGCCAACTCCCTGCACTGGCAGGGTCACTATTAAACATGTAATGTACAATGATTAGAAAAGTGAAAGAAGCTATAATGTTAAATGAATTAAAGATGAGAAATGTAGCAAAAGCAATTTTTTTAAACTGCTTTATTTTAAATGCTTCTAGAGCAGACGTGAATATATTTACAACACTTTTTCCTACATAAGCAGGTGTTATAGGTAGGAAGTCTTCTCTATCTAAAGTTGATTTACTCTTGAGGAAGAATGCAGGTATCATAGCAAAGAGAGAACAAGGAATAGCTACCCAAACAGAAAGTTCTCGCACACCCGAAGCTGCACCATCTGGGAACCACTCAGGGTTGTATAAAATCACCCAAAACCAAGGAGCTATAACCCAGGCAAATTGTCCGATAAACTGCGATACTGCCATAATCTGAGTACGCTCATGAAAGTCATCGCTAATTTCGTAACCCATCGCTACAAAAGGCACACTAAATATGGTGAGTCCTAAATAGAAAACCAGGGACCAGATCATAAAGTACCAAAAGTTATAATCTAGTCCATCTTGCTTATAGAGTTGCCACATAAAACTGAAAGCAATTCCCATTATTATAGACCCAATAAATACGTAATGCCTTCGTCTTCCCCACTTTGATCTTGTATTGTCAGAAATGAAACCCATTATAGGATCGGTAATAGCATCAAATATTCTTGGTGCAAACTGAATGATACCCCACAAAAGTGCGGCAAATCCTAAATCTTGGACCAAAACTATGATAAAAACTCCAACAGAAGCCGGAAACATTTGGTTGGCTAGCATCCCAAAGCCAAAGGCTATTTTTTGGCCCATTGGGACTTTTTGTTTTACGATGACTCCTGTTTTGCTCATATTTCTTGGATTTAAGTTAAGTTAATTCTGAATCACAATTGTCTGTATAGCTTGTGGGTCTATGGATATTGATTTACTGCTTCCGTTTAGTTCTATGGTAAAATTTTTAGCCCTATTGTCTTCATTAAAAACTACTATGGCTATAGTGCCATCTGGATTTTGTGCTGCTGTAGCTTGTAGATCTTTGTCATCAGTCTCCATACCTATCCGTAACGCTCCTGGGCGTATGAACTTGCTGAAATGTGCCATCGTATAGTATATAGGAGTGTAGTACACTTCGTCTGTTTCTGTGTCTACCAGCACTGGTGCTACACACCAGTTTTTAAACCAGTTAGGTCCACCTTGTTTGTCTAGCAACATATTCCAGTCTATCCATCCGTCTACCCAATTATTTAAGCATCCTATGATGTCTCTCGCATATCTATTTACTGGAGCATATTTTGGGTGAAGGTATTTATCTTTTTCTGTTGCCCAGTCCCAACCCCAGTCTGTAGCTTCTTTGCTCCAGTACCAATTATCGTCCTTCCATTTAGGAACTTCAGAGTCCACACAACCTTCTGTTTCTATAAGGTACTTATTTGGTGCTTTGTTATGAGCGTACTGCAAATCTTCTGGGAATACTTCATACGTACTTTCATACCAATGTATAGCTGTTCCGCTGTAGTACTTAGATGATGCTTCGTTTTTGTACATTTCATCTACCCATTCTTTTATTCCTGCTCTGTTTTGGTCGTAACCTAAAATTTTAACATTGTGTCCGTCTTTTTCTAATTGTGGTCCCATGTAGTCACGTACAAAGTCAGTCATCTCCTTAGGTGAGAAGTGCATACTCTCCCAGTTATTCCCATTGCCGTTTGGCTCATTTACTACGGTAAGTCCCCAAATGTCAATTCCTTCTGCTTTGTAAGCATCTAGATATTTTGAATAAAAAAGTGCCCAAGGCTCATAATACTTTGGCAGTAATTTGCCACCTACGTGATGGTTATTATCTTTCATCCAAGGTGGGGCAGTCCACGGTGAACTTATAATGTTGAACCCATCTGATGATACCGCCATCGCTTCTTTTATAAAAGGAATAATATCTCCTCTATCGTGCTCTATGGAGAAGCTATCTAAGTTCATATCATCTGCTACAGGAGCATAAAAATATTGTTCTGTAGAAAAATCGCACGAGTTCATGTGCGTACGTGTAAGTGAGTATCGAGCTCCTTCATCACTGAAATAAGCATCTATTACTTCTTTGCGTTTTTCCTTGCTTAAGCCATTTAGCAAGTGAGCACTAGACTGAGTAAACGAGCCACCAAAACCTGTGATGGTTTGGAATTTTTGCTCAGGAAGAATCTTAATGCTTGATGCTGAATCGCTAGGATTGAACTCTGTTTTAGTGGTGAGTTGATCTCCGCTAGCAGATGTTTGATATACTGCTACTTCTAGTTTTTTTTCAGAATTACAGGCCATTAGTAAAAGTGATAAAGTAAATATGGTTAGTGCTTTCTTCATTTTTTATTTCAATTGTTTTACGTGTAGGAGTTCTACTTCATCTAACAAAGCTTTAAAATCTCCATTGTATGTTTTCTTTATAGTATTTCCATTACGGGTTAGGCCGTCAAATGCTCCTTGGTTTACAAAGTCCCAAACTGCATACTTGGCTTCTCCATTTATCTTGAATAGTCCAAAGTGGTTTTCAGAACCACCTGCATTTTGAGCGTCTTTCCACTTTTCATTGAATGCTTCAAAATAGAAACAAGAGATGCCTTTTTCATTAGTCCAATCTCTCATCATCTTGTAGTATATACCTTCTTTGTATTCATCACATGCTTTGGAACCGTTACTGCCATAGAGACCAGCAGAGGCACTAGCCCATCCTGTTTCACCTATATGTACTTGTTTAGTCTTATCTATGCTGTGAATGTATTCTACAGAGTTCGCATATTGCTTTTTAGCATAAATGATGGCTCGAGTCATTGCACGATTTATCGCTGTGTCTTTTGCTAAGTGAAGTTCAGATTCAAAGTTACCCCAAAACACAGGGTGATAATGGGTGTCGTGCATAGGGTAGGTGTGAAGGGAAACATAGTCTACCGCTTTTATCAGGTTTTCTAAGTTCTCACAGTGATAGAGTGTATCTCCACCGCCCCAAGAAGCAAAATTATCCGAACTTGTAATCCAAAGATCTTTGTCTAGCATTCCCTCTTTTTTGAGACCCTGTAAGTGGTTTACCCATTTTAGAATAACATTGGGTTGTACAAAATAACTTGCGGCCCATTTTACCATTGCTTCATTGCCTACGGCAAGTATTTTTACAACATCAGGATACTTGTTTGCTAAATCTGTTGCACGAACTATAGCAGCAGTATTAGCCTCCTCGTTTTCTATATCGTGATTTGGTGTTTGGTCCGTCCATGCATTTTGACAATCTATCCAGATGCCAAGCATGACATACATTTCGAAATCAGGATTTTCTTCCTTCATCTCGGTGATGGCTTGTAGCAAATTAGCCGCTTGCATCAGCTGCGTGTTATACGTACGTAGTACTTTGATTCCCATTGCAGATAATATCTTCAGATCATTTTTGAGCTGTTGGATAGTAGGTTGGGTGTCTCGTGTATCTTCTCTGTATCCACCATAGCATATTGCTTGGTAGTCACGATTTCCTAATATTTGAGAAGCTGTTATTTTAGTTGTCATCTGAGATGCAGTGTCGTTTTTGGTTTGTATGCTATTGCAAGATGTACATATTCCTATCAATACTGGGAGAAAGCAAAGCTTTTTAAATATGTATGTCTTGACTTTCAATCTATTTTAAAATTGACTTATCTAGTTGGATGGTAATTTGCTGCACCTCACCTATACGTTCAAAAATCTGAGAACTAGTTGCAGAATCTAGTGTTAGATTATCAAAATATTTAATGCTTCCATCAGAATAGCTTACAGCAAGCTTGTTGCTATCAGCCATAGTATAAATCACAGGAACTTGGCAGTAGGTGAAACAAATTGAACCAGTTTCCATTTCTACTTTGTTGTTTTGTAAATTTATATCTACATAATTGAATACACGTGGCTTGATAGTGAACTCATCTTTTTTCAATAAACAAGGATTAAAATAGAGCTTAGCATCTTTCACAAAAACACCTAGCTCGCCAAATCTAGATAAGACGTCCTCTTTTACTTGACCAGTCATACCTGGCTGCTGAGCTCCTTTTCCTCCTGGTGTGTGCGAGTATGGATCTGTAGGGAATGCTCCGTAAAGCTCTGGTGATTTGTGCACACCTATTCCTGCATTTATCTCGTAGTAATGCTCCAATAATTTGCCTATTACTTCTGCACTTTCTTTTTCTTCATTAGCCTTTAGGCAAATCTCTTGTACTGCAAGCAGCAACTTAGAAACCATGTGCCAATAGATAGATCCAAGGCCTTCATAGCCAAAGAATGTTCCAGACCTTCCAGTAAATGCCTTATGATTGAATACTCCTTCGAATATTTGTAGTACCTCTTTGGTATCTTTTTCTGAGCTAGATAATTTGTCCAATGCATCTTTTACATCATTGGCATTTTTGAAGTTGCCATTGAAATGAACAGCACCTTTTAGGTCTTGGTCCACAACTGATTTGTCTCCTTCTTTTATAAGTTTTTGGAGTACAGTTGATTTAGCTACTTGATCTGCAGGGATTGTGTTTTTAAACATAAATCCAGGAAGATCTTTGTTTGGATAGAGGATATAACTGTACTGGTCTTCTCTGAAAAGAGCACTAGCTTTCAGTGAGTTTAGTACTTCTAGAGCCTCTTTAGAAGAAAGGTAACCCGAACTAAGAATAGCCACCTGACCCTCTAGCATTTCGCTGAGGTATGAGATAGATACTTCTTTATCATTCTCCACGGTCATTAGGTTGTAAGCGTGATACAACCCGTCTGTACGCTTATTAGCCGCTATTGTGTGGTCTATGAATTTGAGTGTAGCACCCGTGAACCTTTTTAATCCATTAAATGAAACGGTACGTTTCTTACCCCAGAAAGATTGCTTGTAAATATGCTTTCTATAATCACTACCAGCATCTCCAAGGCAATCCATTATGACACGTCTATCTGAGTCATTAATACCGCCATCTAGCATATATTGGTGCTTTTCGAAAGTAGTACGTATTCGTTTATAAAATACAATGAGCTCATTGGATAAAGCTACACGCTCTTCTTCCGTGTTTTCTATTTGATTCTCAAAAAAGAGAAGGAATCTTCTTAGATAGCACAGCGTCACCATAGATACACCATTTCCTACAAGAGCATTATTTGCATCATTCCATTCTGGACGTTGTGTATTCATCCATATTCCACCTTCTGGTATAAAGTTAGAAAGTTTAGAAAGGACCGTAGTTAGTATTTTTTCTATATAGTTTGCTTTGTAGATTCGTTCGTTTTCATCGTGAAGTAATCCTGCATCTGCTCCGTATTCTAGCCTGTCTTTTCTAATTTGGGTGTCTAGCTCTTCATCAAAAGTGATAGTATCTTTTGGGTTCTCAAGAATTTCTTGATAGCTCTTTATTTTGTATGGAACATTAGCATAAACAAAACGCTCGTCTGTGAAGTATTTCTCCAGTTTACCTGGGTAATATTTTTCTGATGTTTCTAGTAGCTTTAGTAAATAGATAATCTGATGATCTCCCCAGTAACCTATATATGACCAAGGGTTATCTGGCTCTACTGTTTCCCAGTCAAATCCATTTTTTGTAACTCTATACGGGTTATATCCTTCAAAAGTAGTTGCGTTCAAAAACTTATGTATCATGCTCTCTGTGAAAGCAGGATAGGATTGAGCTAGTGCTTCCCAGTTTTGAAATATGTCTCTCCAGTTTCCTTCGTAGTCTAGTACTTTTGTGCCTTCATGACCACTCCTAGTATTTATTGAAAACTTGTTCCAAGGTCTACTTGGGTCTCCGTGTCTTCTGCTAAACTTAAGCGGCATGTACTCTATACATAGCCGTTTAAAGTCTTTATCTCCAGCTTCGCTTACTGCTTTTTTAAGCTCAAAAAAGGTGAAAACATCAGGTAGTGAATCCAGAACATTTTTATTCTTATTGAATATCTCTTTGTTGGCTTGCTCTAGATAATTATTAATGTCCCATTTCTCTATTTGATAATTATGATCAAATATGCCACCACGCATAATGTTGAACAAGGTGTTCGAGAAGTGTCGTGTGTCTCTAAGCTTGTCTGCAGTGAGTTGAAGCCCATCAGAACCAGCATTTTTTTCTATGAGTTGGCTTGTGCCTTTTTCTATATCTGCATTTAGCTTAGAAACTAAGTCCTTATCATTATTAATGGCATCTATTAACTTAGCTATACGAGAATGTTCTTGATTTACATCTGCAACTATGATCCAGTCTTTGGTCTCCTCAGCTTTAAGCGTAATTTCTTTAGATAATAAGTAAGCACCTTTTTCTGCTTTTATATCTATTTCGGAAGTCACAACCATTCTTTTTCTGAAGTTCTTGAGCTGTAAAGAAGATAGGAGGTAGGTAGGATTGTCCAATCCAAGAGACCAAGCAATGTTTGCTTTTAGGGCCTCACTAGGTTCAGCCTTATCTACTATAATAGCACTAAGGGCAAATAATCCCAATCCAGAACTTTCTTCTAACTCGCTTCTTTTATATGCATCTACTAAGTTACTAGTAGAGTTCTGCAAGTCACTAGCAACACTATCTGGAAGTATGTTTTGAATGCCATCTAAAACGTTTACTTTGATGTCATTCGTTGTGTTGTTTATCAGATTTGATTTACGTACAAATCCATAAATATCGCTGTTATTCCATTGGTACCTAAAAGTAAGGCCAAGGTCGTTATTAACTTCTTCGAAAAGTACTTTGTTGCCATACGTGTTTTTGTACAGATTCCTCGCAACGCTGTACAGGCCATCTTGTCTATCTGAGAAAGGTTCCCAGAGGTGTGTTTTGCCTTCTTTCTCTACTTGAAAAATAGACTTACTACCCGTTATATCTGCGGCCTCTGTAATCTTATCATCTGTGTAATATGGGAAGAGAGCATACTGAGCGTTCTTACGTCCTGCGGTAAGTCCTCCGTTACTGGATATAAACATCCAATGGTTGGAATCACTCACAACACTCATTAAGAAGGGTCTCATTGCATCATGATTTGTTATTTGGAAGAAGTATTCTTCTTCTATTTTTACTCTATTCAGTTGTATGTCAGTTCGTGATTCGTCTCCTCGCATAGCTCTTGCCTCAGTTGTAATTTATTAAGTTGTGTTCAGTTTTTATCTTGGATTTAACTTAGCTTTTTCTAAAGCTTCGTTTAATTTTATTTTAGAGAATTCATCATTAAGATTCTCTGGTGTACGGTTCTTCTGATAAGGATTTATCTTATGAACTTCTTTTAGGATATAGTACGCCTTTCTAGGTATGAGAGTGTACGATCCAGAACTATCTGCTAGTTCTTTGGCACATATTCCAAACCATTCCTCATTCATGTTATTTTGACCTTTTGTGTAGTCTTCTGAGTAGCCACCGTTTTCCCAAGAGGCTGTAGAGTCATGTTTGTCTAAATTTTTAGTCTGACCGGTTTTCCACCATCCATCGCTGAATTGAAAAGTGAAACCTCCAACACAATTATTGTTTTTTCCGAGACTGTCAGCATTTTGATATATCTCTTTCCAATTACCAAGTAGGTATTTTGCTTGATTATTTTGATCTTCTTTTTGTTTTACAATGTCAAAAGCATCTGCTCCAAACTCGGTAAGCATAATTGGCTTCTTCCAATGCCTCTTTGCTCTAGTAAATAGATCTCCAAATGAAATTCCTCGATACGTATTTATGCCAAGTATATCAGCACTTTTACATTCCTCAGTTATGATGTCTATATATTGTAAGTCTCCGTTGCATATTGCCACAGGCAGTGTAGAGTCTATACTTTTGATTAGTGTACATCCTAGATTTAAGGCCTTATATAAATTGAGCACTCTCTCCGTAGGAATATCTTCTTCTGTGGGTATATCTTCTGTCTCAGAACCTTTCCAAAATAGGCCATAGTTATTTTCATTGCCTAGAAGATATAGAAGTAGTCCTTGGGTTCCTGTATATAGCTCCACCATTTCTTGTACTTCTTTCAGAAGCACCTGTTGTGTGGTCTCATCATCATAGTGAATAGGGGATACCTTATTTCCTTCTATTTCTAAACCATATCTACCGAAGGAGTAGTTTATCATAGTGTATATGCCATAGTTTTGGTATATATACTCTATCCACTTAGGTTGTATTCCAGTATATATCCGAACAGAATTGACACCTATTTCTTGGAGCATAGACATCTCTGTGTCCAGTACCGATTTTATTTTTTTATCTGATTGGCTCCAAAGATTATATTCATAGTTGAACCCAATTGGCCTATAGTTCCAGTTCATTCCATTGATCATGAATGCAGAGCCTTCTACTAGTAGCTTATTACCTTCTATATGGATATTACTGTTTTCTTGGTCTTTCTGAGCACATCCTGAAATGCACAATAGACATAAAGCTAAACCGATATATATGTTTTTTGTCATACGGTATGGAATAGTGCAAGGTTCATAAAAATAAGACTACTTTTTTTATTTTTGAAATACACGAATATAATCTACGTGCATTTTTTGTGGGAACTGTGTGTTAGCATTAGGACTTCCTGGCCAGTTACCGCCTACAGCTACATTGAGGATTAAAAAGAATTTTGCTCTAAACTCATCCATATGTGCTGGTGATATATCAGTTACATGAAACTGTCTGTCATCTAGTAACCACTTGATACTATTCTCGTCCCAAAGGATAGAGAATACATGAAATTCTTCATTAAAATTAGTTTTAGAAGTAAGGGTATTGCCTCCGTATGTGGCGTATTCACCAAAATTGTCCCAGTGTAATGTACCGTATACTTTTTTATCAGAATTGCCATTGGTGCTTCCCGCTACTATTTCCATAATATCGATTTCGCCACAAGCTGGCCAGCCAGAAGAAGAGTAATTGTCTCCGAGCATCCATACTGCAGGCCATAGACCTTGGCCTTTTGGCAATGCGGCTCGTATATCTATTCTCCCATACTGAAAGCTTTGCTTACCAGAAGTGTTAAGGCGACTACTCGTGTATTGTCTGCCGCCAAATCCTTGTTGCTTGGCTGTGATGGTAAGGTAGCCACCACTCACAGAAGTATTTTCTTTACGGTGAAACTGTAGTTCGTTATTTCCCCAGCCTCCGTTACCTGTACCGATCTCGTAGTTCCAGTCAGACTCATTGAGTTGGTCACCACTAAACTCATCACTCCAAGCAAGTGAGTAGCCAGTATAACTTAAAGGTGTTGAATATCCTTTAATGGGTATTCCGTCTTCATTAGCCGTAGGTGAAATGCTGATAGTCAGGGTATCTTCTCGCTGTATGTAATCTGCAGCTGTAGCATGAGCTCTTGTAATAATAGTATATAAACCGCTGCTCGTATATTGATGTTGAGCTTTACCATCGGCACTTTCTACTTCTTTAGTATTGTCTCCATCTTCAAAACGAATAGTAAAGAAATTTTCGTCATTGGCTGTAGCTTTTACATCCACTAATCCTTCTATATTGTCAGATAGTGTAATTTCTAAATTAAGAGCAGAAGGTAGTAGTAAACTTGCCGCAGGCTCTTCGTCTTTGCATCCCCACAGGGTAAGAGAGA
>Ga0307994_1002005_pt1 | contig 11695 bp, 12 predicted proteins | sample EllFjometagen261_FD_203171 | JGI IMG/M metagenome (GOLD analysis project Ga0307994, IMG submission 203171) | Marine microbial communities from Ellis Fjord, Antarctic Ocean - #261 | ecosystem: Environmental > Aquatic > Marine > Unclassified | place: Southern Ocean | collected 2014-11-02
AGTAGATACTGATGTGATAGCTTCTCTGGGGTGGTCGCCCATACGCATTACTGCACCCTTACCAAATTGACGTTCGATTTGACCTAACGCTGCATCGAGGGCTTTTTGTTTGTTTGCATCCATGGGGTTCACCTTGTTTTTTGAGGCTTAAAGCCTTCGTCTTTGATCGCTTTTTATACTGTAATTACATACAGTACCTGTTTGTATGTACAGTATTAAACCATACCTGAGCAAAAGTGCAAGGCTTAATGCGCAAATATGCATCAAGGCTGACTAATTATACCCTTCAAAGCCATTCGTACCGCGGCGCTTTGAATTTCTATTCGACTACCCTCAAAGTGATATAGTCGACTGCTAACCACCGTTCCATTACCAAACCATGCAATCCAAACACTTCCAACAGGTTTCTCTGCCGTCCCTCCGCCAGGCCCTGCAATGCCACTTACTGCCACACACACGCTTGCTGCCATTGCCTTACAGCCGCCTATCGCCATGGCCTCAACAACCTCTTGGCTAACAGCCCCATACACTTCAATCGCCTCAGGCTCAACACCAAGCAAGTTGATTTTGGCGCTATTACTATAACTAATGATGCCTCCGTTAAACCAAGTTGAACTACCTGGAAGAGAGGTCAATACAGCCCCAATAGCACCGCCTGTACATGACTCTGCCGTGGCCAACGTGAGGCCTTTATCCACGAATATGCGCGCCACTTCGGCGGCAAGCGCTTGGTCTTGAGAGAGGTCTGGAACGAATTTATTCTGCATGATTACAATCACCATTATTAAAGCACTAACATTGGCTGTTGCCAATGAGTGAACAACTATGGACTCAGGTTGCGCTTGAGAGCAAGTTTAAATTGCTCGAATCGGTGTGCTTCTAGTAACATGGCACTCTTAACTTCAGCCTTTTACCCGCGGGATCATCTCCATGGTAGTCACTAGTCAATTTAGCAATCACACTCCCATGATGCATAGGGCATAGAACGCTTTAAATACAACAAGTTATGTTATTTACAATAATTAACCTACACCATAACCTATACAAAAAATCAATAACATGAGCCACTTTAACGCTTCAACACTCAGACATTAGGCCAGACTAACCAATCCAAACTTGAGGCTCTAGGGTCGGGATTACCAGCTCACCACCTACCCAAGTAGCAATACACTGCCTCTGCCTTAATGAGCCACCATGATTCATATGTGTCTCTACATGATCCTGAATAACATCCCAGACAAAGACTTGATCACCTTCTTCAACATCAGCTGGCAACAAGTATGCTGCCCAAGGCTTGTCAAAAGAATAGCGGTACTGGCTAACATAATGATCAGCCACAATCGCCTTATCTTGGCTAGCTGGCATGATAATACTCCTGTAGTCCACAACTTCGCTAAACGTGTTGTCATCATGCTCAACCAAGAAAAAAGACTTCGATAGACTAACATCAGCCTTTAACTGCACGACTTGGATTTTTAAGCCCTCCTTAACAGCTAAGTTTAATGCGGCTAATGACCTTGCAGTTCTAACCTCTTTAAGTCCGTGGTTTAGATACGCTTCATCGATTTTAGGGCAATTCGGCTTATGGAGCATAAGATCATAGTACGATCCTTCTGGCATCCCCTCTACAACAATAGCTGAATGAGGCAAGGTTGCATGGATACATATCTGAGGGTTAGCCATAATGGCTGCTTCTATCTGAGCTTCGTTAAGGCCATCAAGGTTGAACACATTCCTTTGACAGGAAAAACAGTGCCTGTGACGTTCCTGAATCACACTACTAAAGTCATCACCATACCTTTCACTGGCGTCCACAAGCTGAAGGTCATCCCATTGTTTGTTTAACGGGCATTGTATTTTCTTAGTGAAACCACAAGAGTCGCTTGATAACGTTCTATTTCTTGTGTTGAGAGTAAGCGCCATAAAACATCCTTGAAATTAATTTAACCAGCCTGCGCTAAGAATAGACCAACAACCGATTGGACAACATCACGTGTTAATTGATGCCCCTGATCTGGAATTATTTGCACTTGGTCAACGTTTATTAACTCGCTGAACTTGCGCACCATAATTGGACTACACGACCCAGCATCTAATTCTCCAGCACACACAGCCAAGTAACTAGGCTTAATCATCCTGCCCTGCTCTAGAGCCTCTGACCAATGTCGCTGATGTGGCGGCCTTGAATAGAACATCTCCTCTTCTACTAACGTTAAACCAAGCGCAGGTGACAAAAGTAACACTTGGCTAGCTATTGCAGGCTTATCAATGAGCGCAGACGTTAACAAGTACGCGCCATAGGAGTTAGCAATAATACGAGTGCTAGGGCCATCAAACCTATGTAGCAAATCACGAATGGTTGCTACTTGCTGCTCGAACGGCAATGACAAAAAGGTGCCGTTAACTGACAGACCTATGCGATTAGGATCAATGGATTTTAAGTATGCGCCTAGGCCCTTGTTAGCGTTACCGCCACGACCTGTAATGTAAATAACCAGTTGATCTTTAATCATACCTCTTAGACCCTTCGAGGCTTGCTGACTGTCCAATCGTCAGCGTCTTTGTAATGATGATTACCCCGCTTAAAAAGCCACCTTTGTACCCGCTGATTCGCTGCTTCAATCATTACAGGATCTTTCGCATACTTAGTACAGAGTAGTTGTGGCTTGACCTGTATAAATGCGCATTTCGGGGTCATCCGGCCACTCGTTTCGGAGTCGTACGGCCACCTATGATGACGTGATCTACATAGGTGACACCTAAATATTTCTAAAATATTATTCAGGGAGTGTTTGATCAAATTGATTAACATGCAGCGTGTTTTTTTCATTGCGTGCAATATTTAGCGTTGTGTTTTTTTTCACTCTGTGTAATATCTATCATAGCCTATGGTTTTCTGTTTATTTTTTAACAGGTATAGTTTTAATAAAAATTGAGATTCTTAGGTGACCTCCAAAGTAACAACGGAGTTAAAAACTATAATTTGCTCGTGAAATTTTTAAGAAAAAGGATATAACATGAACAAACATCATCTATTTGTACTTGCGTCTGCAGCTACACTGGCAATGTTGCCCAGTCTAGCGCCAGCTGAAATGACCTTAACACGCATTGCGACGATGCCAGTTGGGGCAGAAGTTACTGGTATTTCTACCAACGCTATCGGCGACGTATTTCTCAATGCACAGCATCCTGGCGGAAAAAACACCTTTAAAGGTGAGGCACCTCCGGCACTTGTCGGATACATTGCTGGTTTTGACCCATCTGCGTCCAGCATGTCGATACCTCCTGAGGACCAGCGAAGTAGCGTCAGCACAAATTCCGGTGAATATGTCACCTTTGGTAAAGCAGGTGATGTTTTAGGCAACGGGCAAGTTTATGGTGGTGTTTACGACACGGCTGGTGAATTGATGTATATCTCGAATACCCCAGACTTCAATGGTTTTATTTCTACAGGAGCCAACTCAGCTTACCTTTACACTGGTTGGGAGGGTGCCGGACGTGACGGGGCCAGTGCTATTTCGAAAATAACACTGTCGCGCTCTGGTGGCAAGTGGAGCTCTGATTTAGCATCATCCAAGATGTTGGATTTGTCGTCCATAAGCGGCGGAGCAGTTTTGTGCTCAGGGACTGTGACGCCTTGGGGCACACCGCTTTTGGCTGAGGAGTACTTTTTCTACAACACGTCGACATGGAACCATCCCGACAACCATGATGCGGATGAGCGTGCGGGTTATCAAGGTGGCAATGACATCACCTTTATTAAGCCGAAGAATATGTCGCAATACCTAGGTGAAATGGCCAATCCGTACCGCTACGGTTATATGATTGAAATCAACAATGCTGCATCTTCTGACGACGAACAGCTGGTAAAACATTTTGCCACAGGCCGTTTATCCCATGAAACGGCAGCGATCATGCCTGACAACAAAACATTGTATATGTCCGACGATGACAGCGCTGTTTACAGCCATAAAACATACAATACGGCGTCTGGTGGTGTTCTCTTCAAATTTGTTGCTGACGTTGCCGGTGACCTAAGCGCGGGTACTCTTTATGCTGCAAAGCTGACACAGGATGATAGCGCTGTGCCAGCTGAAGCAGGTTTTGACGTTAAATGGATCGAGCTTGGACATTCGAATAACGCAGAAATCGAATCATGGATTGCTGAGTACGATGATGTAACGGTTGCCGATTATGTCGATGGACAAACGAACTACGTCTCTGACGATCAAATCCGTGCTTATGCAGCAGGTACCGCACCAGATTCACGTGCTCCATTTTTGGAATCGCGCCGAACTGCCGCTGCTATGGGGGCCACCAACGAATGGGATAAGTTAGAAGGCGTAACATCTCATGGTAATAGTGTGTATGTTGCTGTATCAGCCCTTCGCTTTACAATGGATAAAACTTGGGGCCACAAAGACTGGTCAACTGGTGTGATCGACACATCCACTGCAGGCGATATTGCCTTAAACGCTGAAGCCTGTGGCGCAACATATGTTGCAACAACAGGGGATGATTATAATATCACTCGATTAGACCCATACGTGGTTGGTCAGACTGACGCTGAGGGTCGTTGTGAGGCAGACCTACCCGCAAACCCCGACAACATAGTTGCCCTAAACGATGGCAGTTTGTTGATTGGTGAAGATGCAGGTAAAAAGAAGCACGATGTAGATATGTTGTGGATGGTAAATAACTAACTATCGAACGTCCCACCTGCTGAAGTGACCATTCGCTCATATTGGGTATTGTGTCGCTTCAGCTATCTTTTTGCGTATTTAGCACAGCAAAAGAGTTTTCTACTGAAGACTACATGGGATCATTAAAACCGACAAGTTTGATCACCAATGTCACCCCACACAACAGCGTCATACTCATGGCGTTTTACTTTTTATAACAGGATTTTCTGAAACTACTTAGCGAGCTCCATATCACTACGCCTTTAAAAGCAAATAGTGTAGCTTCGCTCTCCGGTGAATGTAGCATGCGCATCAATTCTGCAGACCTAGATGCCTTCACATCGCTGTCTATACAGAACTGACTCCGTACCTGTGACCAAGAAACCGATTTATCTACAGGAATTAGCCTCACTTCTGTAGGCTAATTTAAAGTGTATTGCTACCTTACGCTGAGCCTGTGTAAGCAACCAGCTCGATCGTAGTAGGTACAAAAGGCGCATTAACTTCTAACGATGTGGTTTTTGTTGGCCTGCCATAACCCCGGTCAAGTATCGCAGTAGCAGCTGCAATCCTAGCTGAATCGCTCTGGCTTGATCGCATGACATCTACAAGCGCATCCAAGGCATCATTGGTGTACTCCCGAGCCAACTCAGACAGGTTCAGCTTAAGTTCCGACGTTGCCTTATTAACAGCCCCCGCTGGCCTACCTGAACCTTCTCTCGTACCGCCATGTGATGCCATGTTGATTTCCTTTTGATAAACCTGATGCAGTACCAGTGCTGCAAACCTACCAGCTGTATTTTAACACATGCTGATATAAGACTACCTATACTTACCATCTACTTGGGCATTCAATACCCTTTTCAGCTTTGGGCTATATGTGCAGCCTTAGTTATTACCCAACCTCCACACCATACTTCTTCCAACATCGATTAAGCACATTAGAGGCATGCTGTGCGATGCGTTCGCTCATCCGGCCTATGTTGCTACCAATGCTCATTAGCTCTGCTTAGAAACTGCTGCAAGGCTTAAAACTCAGAATTCTTCCTATATCTAAAAGGGTCCTATAGAAGTATTATTTATGGTACTTATGATAATCGCAATTATCTCAATATGGATGTTAAAAAAGTACTTCTTGGATTAACGCTTTCATTGATATTGGGTAGTGGATTGGCAGTTGCTCCATTTATTCACGCAAATTACTGTCCATCAATTTGTAGCTGTATAGGCTACTCTGGATTGGGTGGACCTTGTTATGATGGTATAGGCGGTCCTGCTTATGATGGGCTTGGAGGACCTGCTTATGACGGTATAGGTGGTGCTTGTTACGATGAGCTTGGTGGCCCTTGTTATGATGGGCTTGGTGGGGCGAAGTACGATGGGCTTGGCGGACCTGCTTACGATGGCATAGGTGGTGCTTGCTACTCTGGGCTTGGAGGCCCTGCTTATGACGGCATAGGTGGCGCTTGTTATGATGGGCTTGGTGGCCCTTGTTATGATGGGCTTGGTGGTGAAGAAAACTGTCCTCGTGTATGCAGTCAATGTGATTAGTCTTCATATAATAGTTTAGAAACAGCTAGTGAAGAAAGAGAACAGGTTGTTAAGGACTAAAGCATAAATCGACCTACGAAAACAGTATCAAAATCCAAATAGCCCAGCTTCACAATGAAGGCATTAATATGAACATCTTTCACGCATCCATGGGGCTGTTTGCCCTCATCTTCACTTCACTTTCTCACAGCGCTAATATGGAGCCTATTCCACTTTATTGTGAAGGCTCCATAAGCGGCCCCGAGGATATTTATTTTGAAGACAACTTCCCACTTTACCTATACAAAGACGGCGGCTACGTTTTCCTTGGCGTCCACTTCTTTGACGAACTATTTATTCAAGCAAATATTTCAGACACACATTACAGGACAGACTTTCACAAAATCGGTAGCAATAAGCACCGAATTGACTTAAACAGAATCACGCTGTCGCTTGAAATCGCAAGCATTATGAACGATGCCGGAATGTTAAAATTCACAGGCCAGTGTCGGGCAATGCCCAAACCTAAATTGTAGGTTTACATTACACTTCAGCCTCCTAGAGCAACGCTCTTGCAACCAACCCAACACTGCCTTCAGATCTTGCGCTTATTACCTCTATCTATTCCTTATTGGTAACTATGTAATGTACTGTAATGTACTGTGTTAAGCTAAATAGAAGCTAAGGTAAAGCTACAGCTTTAAGCAGACGATAAGCTTGAAATCCCCCTGCCACCTTTTGCACCATTAATGGATTTGACTCTAATAAGGGAATAAGAATCCTCATATAGGTCGTCAATTTCGCTCGAGCCATACGTTTCGCCATACATTTCAAACATCGACTTTACTAGCTCTAACTCTTCGCCTTCAACACCTGCCAAATGCTTAAACTCAATATCTGTCAAACGCCCCTGATACCACAAGGCCATCTTAACTTTCTCTTGAGCTGCAAATAATACTGCGGGTAATCTGTGGACGAGGGAGTTACGCTGCGCCATAAAACACTTTGACCACTCAACATTAGTCTCCCTCTCAGACCTATCCCTGCACTGCCTTATGTGATCAGCAGTAACCTTGATGGCGTTAGGCTGATAAGCGCGATAAACATTCTCAACAGTTGCTATCACTTCAGCTTCTTTTAGTGGGGGAATGCAGCTACGTGCAAGGTCGTTACAGGCTTCTAACGCACTCAGCATGTCTAAATCTTGCCCCCGATAGCTTGAAGCAAGATTAAATATTTGGATGTTTCGCTCACCCTTAACCACGCCCGCCTTCGACGGTGGTTTCGTATGCTGGGTGCTATTGATCCAGCTAACCATATCCATGGTCATCTCTTCGGGTGGAACGTCATGGATGACTTTATACGCCGACCCACCTATAACGGAACCTTGAGCGACGATATATCCTCCGTCCCCACGAACATCAATGCCATCTAGTATTCCAACCTTATTCATTACCTTTTGATTAGAACTGTATATTAGATGTATGCCACCAGAAGGTGTTTCTATTCTGCGGGTGCTTTGTACCCCAAACATAACTTCAATGAATGACAAAGACTTGTAGCCATCAACACCGTTCTTGACGTCTACATCCACAGCTACAAACCCAGACTTATCGCCTGTGGGCATCGCAAAATTAGCTTCTGGCCATTGCCGCCACCATTTTTTAACTATCAGAGGATCAGTCGTCGCTTTATCCTGCCACGACTTGATGTATGGTTTCTTGTCAGCTTTGACAGGAAATATTGGAACACCAGTTGAAGATAGGCTTAACGCAGCGTCAATCATCATGCTCTTGCTCCCGAATACGTCTCATCATTTACTGCTTCTACCATGTTAAAATGCGATAGGGCTTGGGAATGTATTGGGCAGTGAAGTACAGTGCAGTTCCGAACCTCCCTCTTAAATTCTTCTACTAGGTGGCGTTTGGTGCAACCTATGAATGATGCACACTTAACTTCAATAGCCCTCTTGCGACTCAGTGGAAGGGCAAAGCCACGCTCTGCAGGGTTATGATTACGCATTAGAGCCACCTCTAAGCTTTGTAACTGACTCTATACGTATTCGTGCAGAGCGTCCGACATTGTATTTGTGCAGCATTCCTTTTTTAACCAACCGCCAAATAGTTGGATGAGATACCTGTAAAACCTGACTGGCCTGAGAAATCGTCAAATCTTGTAGATGGAGATACTGTTCTGGAACATTTTTTGAGCTGGTTTGATTCTTCATGATATTGCCTATTATTTATTGGTACAAAACAATTACAACAGGCTGTTTCAGGGTTATTCGGAAACCATGAAAATAATTTTATAAATTAATTTTTTTGTTTGCGTCCGAGATTAGATTCCGGAAGTGTCCAAAGCTAATTGGGCGCATCGTACCTTTGTTATTTACCCATCCAATTTCGTTTTCATCGTGGTCAATGTATTCGATAGTTGGGTTCACAGGGTTGTCATAAACGTGCAGTTGATCTAATACTGTACGCCATGTGGTTGGACCATCTGGGTTCAACTTGTTGAGCCTACGCACACTTTCAGACACAAGAACGGTAAGGTTACTGACCTTGGCCCCAGCACCCGTGAGGTTTTTTGCCTGCATATATCCTCGACGAGCGTAATCTCCAGCCAGTTCATATATGCCATTTTCTGGCATCATATTAGATGCCCATCTAACATGAGCAACAAAGCCTAAAGTTTCTGTAAAGTAATCTGGCTCCATTATCCTTCCACAGGGGTATAACGCTGGATAATCCCACTTTGAGTCACCTATAAAAAGCCCCACCCAATTATTTATCTCTGCCTCACAATATCCCCAGTCATTTCTCATCTTCAAAATACAATTGAAATACCTACGTTTTGTATGATCTGGCACCCAACTACTAAGCTCCCCCATTACAAGAGCAACATCCCGTTGTTCCTGCCGCAGGATCATCTTTACTGCTTCATCTATCGTTAGCTCATTCATGGCTTTGCCCCCCAAGACTATCGAAGTGATCCGCTAAGGTAGTGAGCCATTCTCGCCGTTCTTCTTCGTAGTTGTATTGGTTGTATAACCCAGCAACCCCTAGCAGTTTATGGTGTAATATTTTTTCACCAATTTCGTATGGGCATTTGAGCTTTGCTAAATGCGTTCTTGCGGTTTTACGAAGGTCGTTAGGTGACCAGTCAATTACTGGGCATATAGTTTGCGCTTTATAGGTTTTAGCTTTTGAGCGACCTGAATGGCTATAAACTTCAACACCAAGCACCTTTTGCTTAATATGCCCTCCCGTGCGAGATTTAAACCAATACCCACTACCCCTTCTTTTTCTAGCTATCTCCAACGCTCGACCAACTAGTGGAACAACATGATCAGCATGCGGTATTTTCATTTCATGGGACGGTATTACGATGCTCCAAGCTTCAACACCCTCGACTAACCAATCATCTCTGAGCCGACACACTTCGCCACTTCTCAAACCAGTGTATAGCGTTAACGTCAGCACATCACGCACGGTTTCAGAGTAGTTATGCATCCATGGTAGCAGCTCAGACAATTCATCATCAGTCAGCACCCTGCGCCGCTGGCCCTGCTTCAATTTACCACCAATATCAGAATTTATTGGGCAGGGGGTGTTTGTGTACCCTGTATTAAATGCATATTGCCAAGCGCATTTAAGCTCGCGCCGAAAGACTCTAGCAACGTCTTTTGATCGCTTTGATATTTCAAAAATATGATTATGTATTATAGTTTTCAGACCATCACCAACAACCACCGCAGCCAAGACACCTAGGTCTTTCTCCATTATGCGTTGTATCTCACGAGTACCCTTGGGCTGGCGGGTGTTTTCTAACTTTTCTACTATGTACCGCTCAATCATTCGTTGAAATGTATGAACGTCTTCATCACTTTTTTCGATACTTCTCTTAAGTAGCTCTTTAGCTTGTTGCTGCGAAGTCTTTGGATCTATATTTATGTCTCTAAGCTTCTTGTATTTACGATATTCGTCCCGCGCTTCGGCTAAATCCATAGAAGGATATGAACCAATCGTAACCTGCCGTAGCTTATTGCCCATCCTGTAACGGTAATACCACGACTTAGAGCCACTCTTGTTCGCCTTTACTCTCAAACCTTCGTGAGGTGGCACGTCAGCCAAATCGGCCATCTCCCATTTCAGACCTTTTACGGCCAAACTAGAAAGCGGTTTACGAGGTTGATGTTTGCGTGAAGTTAATACTGACCGTACAATTGTATTTTGCGTCATAATGTTCCTGAAACAGGACAGTTGCCTGCTCTCTAGTTATTTACCTAGGATGGCTCTTGCTCAAGATACTAACGATCTGATAAACGAACCTACACTAGAACCTATACTAAAGAATGAAACCTCTTGATACAAACATTTACTTCATGACATTGCTTGACACTCAAGACAATTAAATTTTAATTCAATATAAACAAAGAGTTATGCCTAAATAATGAATATATCCAACAAAAACAAAGCATTAGATAAGGGCATTAATTCAACCCATACCCCCATGATGCAGCAGTATTTAGGCATTAAGCACGGCCACCCTAACGACCTTGTATTTTACCGCATGGGTGACTTTTACGAAATGTTTTATGACGATGCCAAAGATGCTTCACAGTTACTCGATATATCCTTAACCTCAAGAGGCCAGTCTGCCGGTCAACCTATACCTATGTGTGGTATTCCCTACCATGCTGCTGAAGGCTACATTGCGAAAATCGTCAATGCCGGTCGCTCTGTGGCAGTCGCTGAGCAAATTGGAGACCCCGCTACCAGTAAGGGCCCTGTAGATAGGAAAGTGGTTCGTGTGGTTACACCAGGCACTCTCACGGACGAAGCCTTAATGGACGCTAATCGGGACCACCTACTCACGGCCGTTTGCCAGTTGCACAAGACCTATGGCATTGCTAGCTTAGACATGAGTAGTGGGCGCTTTACCCTAGTAGAAGCTGACACTGCAGACCAATTACAGACTCAGTTACAGCGATTAAGGCCTGCAGAATTGCTGTTTGAAGAAAACAGCAATGTAATCGATCACATACAAGAGTGGACCTGTCGACGCCCACAACCCAGTTGGAACTTTACCTACGATACAGCTCAACGGTTGCTATGTAGCCAGTTTAATACGCGTGATTTAAGTGGCTTTGGTTGCGATGCTATGAAAGCAGCTATCTGCGCAGCAGGATGCTTATTGAATTACGCCAAGGAATCTCAAAAGGGAGATCTCCCTCATCTACGTAATTTACAAGTAGAACTCCCTCAAGACACCCTCATTCTCGATGGCCCAAGCCGAAAGAACTTGGAAATAGATCACAATATTCAAGGGGGAGAACAATTCACTCTTGCGTCAGCATTGGATACAACGGCTACGCCGATGGGTGGGAGGCTGTTACGTCGCTGGCTTAATAACCCCTTGAGAGACATCAAGGTGCTTGAACAACGACAAGATTTTATTAGTCAGGCAATCGCCTGCGACAG
>Ga0307994_1002006_pt1 | contig 11693 bp, 7 predicted proteins | sample EllFjometagen261_FD_203171 | JGI IMG/M metagenome (GOLD analysis project Ga0307994, IMG submission 203171) | Marine microbial communities from Ellis Fjord, Antarctic Ocean - #261 | ecosystem: Environmental > Aquatic > Marine > Unclassified | place: Southern Ocean | collected 2014-11-02
ATGACAAGGAGGAGGTGGAAGAGGATGGAGAGTTTTTTGTGCGCAGGGTTGCCAAGCGACGCATTTCGTTGTCAGACAAGTCCAAGTGAAACACCGTCCCGTTGGAGTGGACACCTGCATCGGTCCTTCCATTCACGATGGTGTTGCATGGACGTCGAAGGAGTGATTGGAGTCGCCTCTCGACGACGGCTTGGATCGTATTGGGTTCCTTCGGTTGGATCTGCCACCCGTGGAACGGAGTGCCGTCGTAGGCAACGATGAATGCAAAACGATGCACATCGTCGTCGGATGGACGTGTGATTGGTGCAGAGATGGATACGAGAGACGGAAGAGTTTCGACGTTGCGAGGTCGTTTTCGTTTTAGTTTGGACATTAAAACATAAAATGGCATGGCTCGTTATCGATAGGGTAGCTTGACTTGACAGGGTCTTGGTCAAAATAAGTTCCTTTCTAAGCTGATAATTTTAGATTCTGGGGACATAATTTTCAACCTTTCAAATGAAAATCTTGATCAAAAAATAGGCGCGAAAATATAGTAATTCATCTCTCTTTCCCTTCCCCCAAGAACGATGTCTACGCGATCACGAAGAGCACAAAAACCATCCAAGAATGCACAGGCACTAGAGCGTCTCCGCCGCCAGCGTGCAGGAGAGGAAGTGTCCGACGACGAGGACGAAGACGACGACGTGTACGATGTCGTTGACGAGCAGCAGTATCGTGAGATCGTCCGGAACAGAAGGAAGCAGGAAGATTTCGTTGTAGATGACGACGGAACTGGATACTACGATGATGGTGAGGAGCATTTGTTCGAAGCTGAGGACGGCGAGGACGGAGGCAAGTCAAAGAAAGCCTCGCATCCAAAGTTTCGCAACCAGCCTATCTCCTCCTCCAAGAGTAAAAAGGGTGGTGCTTTGTCGGCGGCGGCCATGCAAAAAGCGAGAGAAGCCCAGAGAGAAAAGTTGAGTGCTGGAAGTGCTGGAACAAGAAACATTGGCGCAATGTTTCTGGGCATCAAGAGCAAGAAGGCGAATGGCAACCAGAAGAGACAGGCCGCCTCGTCCGACAGCAGTGGCAGCAGTGGTAGCAGCAGCAGCAGCAGCAGCAGCAGCAGCTCCTTTGGTGCTGCGACCTCTGCTGGCGGTGATGCTGATTTTGATCTCGACTCCATGCTGGACGATCTGGTCGATGGTCCACAAGGGAGTGAGAGTCTTGCGAGCATGTCCCACGTCGCAATCAAGACTCCTGCCGTGCCTGGTATGAAGAAGCGCAAGGTTGGTGACGTCCGCTACGGCGAGCGTCTGGTTGACAGTCCGAGTGGCACTGTGGCAAAGAAGAAAGTCGCACGTACCGCAGCGGACGTCGACTCCTCCTCCTCCTCCTCCTCCTCCTCCTCCACCTCCACCACCACCACCACCACCACCACTTCTTCCGCTGCCTCCTCAGCCAACGCGAGCTCCTCCGATGGAGCCTCTGCTGACACTTCGAGCCTCCAGGTTGGTGGCAGCGACGATTTTGGCAACGACGACGACGACATCCAGATGAGTGGCGTGGATGACGAGACCGCCAGTTCCTCTTCCGTTGCCGCCGCCAAGAAGGGAGAGCAGGTCGTCCAACCCACCAAGAGATCACGATTCATCGAAGCACAGAGAAAAAGAATCGAGGAGAAGAAGAGAGTGGCAGCTGAGCAGAAAGCAGCGCAGCAGGCACGCGTCCAGGCAGCACAGGATGCCACGGCACGCGCCGTCGCAGTTCAGAATGCAAACGTCCACACCGAGCGCGGCAAGGGCGGATGGTGGGATCAGGAGCAAGACTCTTCCTCTTCCTCCTCGTCGTCGTCGTCGTCGTCGTCCTCCTCCTCGTCATCCGCCACCTCGATGTCGGCACCTACCAAGGGACCACTACCCGCAGACATGGTACCACGTGTTGTCGAGACGACCAAAGATGAGGATGGTGATGAGTACGAGTGTGTACGAATGTTTTTTTTAGATGCATACGAGCGTCATGATCGAATCTACATGTTTGGCAAGGTGTGGGTTCCGGCCGATGCAAAGAAGAAAGCGACGAATCCAGGTGAGGGTGAAGGCACGTACTCCTCCATTTGCGTCCAAATTTCAGGTAATGAGAGGCAATTGTTTTTTCTTCCCAGAGAATGGGCAAATCCAGATCAGATTGACAAGGTTGGTCTTTACAACGAGGTCAAGCAGCTTCTTCAGAGCGGACCACTGAGTGGCAAGCGCGACGCTTTTAGATGCAAGTTTGTTGATCGTAACTACTCTTTCGAGCAGCAGGTAAGTTTTTGTTTGATTTTTGTATTTTCTTCCCTTTGCTTTGCTTTGCTTTGCTTTCCTTTCTCATCTCTTTCATTCTTTTCCACAAATGTTTGCGTGCGACTAATTTACGAACAATTTTTGTTCTCCTCCTCCTCCTCCTCCTCCTCCTCCACCGCAACCCTCTCTTCCAGGGAGTTCCACGCGAGGTCTCCACTTACATGAAGTGCAAGTACTCAGCCAAGCATGGAACTTTGTACGAGGACTCCTACATGAACGGTGGGAAACATTTCTCCAAAGTCTTTGGTGCAAGAACAAGCGTTCTCGAGAACTTTCTTCTCAAGCGAAGAATCATGGGACCGTGCTGGATTGAAATTCGTGAGCCGCAGAAAGGTACCAACGCGTCGTGGTGTCGTGTGGAGGCGTGCGTTGATGATCCCAAGCTCGTGTCCGTGTGCTCAGGATCTCGCAAGCCAGATCCACCACCCGTTGTCGTCATGTCACTTGACGTCAAGACTCGAGTGAACAAGCAGCAGCAGCACGAGGTCGTCATGGTCAGTGCTCTGATTCACAAGGACGTCCTCACCGACAAGCCAACACCCAACGAGATGCATCGCAAGAATATCGCACACTTTACTGTCGTCCGATCCTTTTCCAATCCAGGTGTTCCTGGACATATTAACGACGCCACACGCTCCGAGCTCCAGGCTAAGCTTCGTGAGGGTAAATCAACTTTAAAAATTTTAGGATCAAGCGAGCGTGGTCTTCTTCAGTACGTCATGACACAGATGTCCGTGTACGATGCTGACATGATTGTTGGACACAACATTAATGGCCATACCATGGATGTTCTCATGCATCGAATGAGTGAGAATCGTGTGTCAAACTGGTCGCGTATTGGAAGATTAAATTTGTCACAATTTCCAAAAGCATATCAAAGAGGAAGACCAGCTGGAGGAAGAAATTTTGATCGTCTTGCAATTGGACGTCTAGTTGTCGATACGTACGCGACAGCCAAAGAGCTGGTGAGGAGCGAGTCCGTCTACACACTCAAGGCACTGGCAAAAAAGTACTGCAAGGCAGAGAGGCTGGAGATTTTACCACTCGATGTCCCCAACTACTTCTCCTCTGCTCAGTCTCTCCTCCATCTCCAGCATCACACGGAGAATGGCGCCTACTTGTCAATGCAACTGATGTTTCGCCTTGAGATGCTTCCTTTGACCAAGATCATGACGAACATTGGTGGGAATCTATGGGCTAACACGTTGGCGGGCGGGAGAGCTGAACGTATTGAGTACTTGCTGCTTCATGAATTTCATCGAAGAAAGTACATTGTGCCCGACAAGGTGTTTAAAAAGAAGGGGAGTGGAAAAAGAGAAAAGAGCAAGTACGCTGGTGGTTTAGTGTTAGATCCAAAGAAGGGTCTGTATGACAAGTACGTCCTTTTGTTGGACTTTAACTCATTGTATCCATCCATTATTCAGGAGTACAACATCTGCTTTACGACCGTTCTCCGTCAGCTCGAGGGACAGGCCAACGTCGACAACTCGATGGAGAGCACGACGGAGGAGCAGAAAGCGGCAGGTGGTAAGATATTATTAATTTTGTTTAGTTGCTATTTCTTTTTTTGTGTGTTGTGTTTTGTGTGTTGTGTGTTGTGTGTGTTGTTTATTTTTTGGGACGATTTATTTCTCTCTCCTTGTAAAATCTATGACGGATCTCTCTCTCATCTCACATCCCCTCTCATTATAATTTGTAATTTTATATTTATTTTTCCCAAATTTTTATTTATTTTTCAGGTGACGGAATGTCCAACTTTGTCGTTCCCGAGCTTCCCGATTGCTCCGGTTCCAATGGACCAAATGGAGAGAGAGACTGGGCCGTACTGCCAACTTTGCTGAAGACTTTAATCGATCGAAGATCTGTTGTCAAGCGTCAGCTAAAGAGCGAAACGGATCCAATCAAAAAACGTCTCCTTCACAACAAGCAGTTGGCTCTGAAGCTGACAGCCAATTCAATGTATGGTTGCCTTGGTTTTAAAAACTCAAGATTTTATGCGGCGCCAATTGCTGCTCTGGTGACACAGACGGGTCGTGAAATTCTTCAGAATACGTGTGATTTGTCAAATGGAATGGGATACGAGGTGATCTATGGTGACACTGACTCTATCATGATCTACACGAACTCGACAGATCTAGCGCAAGTACAAGACATTGGACGAAAGGTAAAGAAGGAGGTGAACAAGTTGTATCGTTTATTAGAAATTGAAATTGACGGTGTATTTAAAACTATGCTTTTACTCAAAAAGAAAAAGTACGCAGCCGTTCTTGTTAAGGATCAGCCTGATGGATCGTTTGTGCTCGAGACAGAGACGAAGGGTTTAGATCTTGTTCGACGCGACTGGTGCCAACTCTCCAAAGACATTGGTTTGAGATGTTTGAATCAAATTCTCAGCGGAAAGGAGACCGAGGAGGTGAGTGTTGCTTTTTTTGTGTTGAGATTTCCCTCTTTAATTTTTTATTTTTCCTCGACCAGTGACGATTGTTTTGTGTTTTTGTGTTTTTGTGTTTTTGTGTTTTTGTGTTGTTGTGTTTTTGTGTTGTTGTGTTGTTGTGTTTTTGTGTTTTTGTGTTTTTGTGGCTGACGTATTTCATTTGTGAAACATTTTTCTTTTCTTTTCTTTTTCTTTCGAATTTGTTTCTTCCAGGTCGTTGAGCTGATTCATCAAGATTGTGCCGACGTCGCCGAAAAGCTTCGTCGAGATGAATTTCCATTAGAGAAGTACGCGATTACAAAGGGTCTCTCCAAGGCGCCGCGCGATTATCCGAATGCAAAGAACATGCCGCACGTCATGGTGGCACTCGACATGGTGAAGAACGGACGTCCTGTCAACGTTGGTGATCACATTCCCTACGTCATCTGCATGGAGAATCGTCCAGGTGTCCAGGACTCAGCGTCACAAAACGTTGCGGGAAGAGCCTACCATCCTGACGCTGTTCGTGCAGCGAGAGAAAAGTTTGCACAGGAGGAGCAGCAGGACAAGGAGAAAGGTGTCACTGCGAGTGCTACAAAGAAGAAGCCAGCGCTGACGCTTGATTTCGAGTGGTACCTATCGAGTCAGATTCTTCCACCAACTGAGCGTCTCTGTGATCCCATTGAGGGGACCTCGCGCTCTATCATTGCTCAACATCTTGGTTTAGATGCTCGCAAGTACGCAATGTCGAGCTCTAGCGGTATGGCTCTTGACGAAGATCTCATTGGTTACACACCATCGACACAAATGCCAGACAGCCAGCGATACAAGAACTGCCGGCCGCTGTCGGTGACGTGTCCAGGATGTGCGCACACGACAAGTTTTGCTGGAATGCTTCGATTTTCAGAGTCAAGCGACTCAGCTCTCCAGGAGGCAGTGAGTGGCCTGTTGTGTACTCACTGTGAAAAGCATACATTCACTTTGGCGCACATGACAAATATGATCGACATGTCAATACGTCAGTTGACTTTGGAGTACTACGCTGGATGGAGTGGATGCACGGAGACGACGTGCGGGAACAAGACGAGGCAGTGTTCGGTTGTGGGTGGCGTGTGTGTCATGCCGCAGTGCGACTCCAACACGAATGAGAGTTTCAGTGCGGGTGCATTGTACACGCAGTTGAAGTACTACGAATCGTTGTTTGACGATAAGAAATGGGGTGAGCAGTTGAAAGAGAAGTTGGGAATGACCAACATGAAGCAGTATCTTGGTGCAGAACAGTACCAAGATTTTAAAATGCTCAAGGAGAGGGTAACATCGCATTTGGCCACCTCCGACTACCAGTGGATTCGGCCGCAGATGTGGCAGAGCGTGTTTGGTGGTGCGAAAGCAGGGAACAAGAGGGTGACTGCGTGAGACGAGGGACGACGAGGGACGACGAGGGACGACGATATCTTTTTTTTGGAGCGAGCAAAGAGAGAACTCGTCCCAGAGATAAAATGAAGAAGAAGAAAATCAAATCAAACAAAGTAATATAACAACAGTGATTTTAAAGAAAGAAATCAAGAAGAAATAATAATAAACAAACAAGCAAACAAAGCTAACACAGAAAACAAGATACGACAAGGTACAAGTGTGTACAAACATGAAAAATATAAAAAAAAAAAAAATCACATTTTTTCATTGATTTCAGATTTTAGTTTATATTTTCTTATTTTGGAGTTTTATTACTACATGTATTTGCAAGTGATCTATTTAGAGGAGGAGTGTGCCGCTACCGGGTAATATCTTTTAACCATGAACTCCTTCCACCGCTCCGAGTGCACAGACTGCGTCGACTCCAACTGCTCATCTTTATATCGGCTGTATCAAAATGTTACGAAATACGAAATTGCGGTCTGTCGAAATGACCTGTGCTCCTGCATACGACCCTACGTTGCTGATCGACACTGCCATCATGTCGCGTCACCATTCGGACTTGGCCGAGCAACATTTCTTTTCACAGAATATCTCCTGTGGTTACCTATCTACCTGTTCTTCATTTTTGGTGTTTGTTACTTGCTAGTGGACAAGTGCTCCGCACCTCAACTAAAAAAAAATCTTCGCGGGAAACATCGTTACAACAAAAAGCAAAAGCCATCCTTTTGTCGTTGTAATTTTTCCATTGTCATTCTTTCATTAATTTTGTCTGGTCTCCTGCTACGTGGTACGTACCTCTTCGTTGATCCATTAAACATGTTCCACATGGTACCATCGTCGTTGAAAAGTTTATTTTTAAATTGTGGTACCTCGTGCTGGCTGTCGAGTGCCATCATTACGATTGAATGTTTTGTAAGAAGCACACAACTCGCATTGAAATTGAGAGTTTCCGTCAAAGATGAGCGAAGACTTCGATGTGCAAGTGTGAGTGGAACTGCTGCTCTCATGGTGTATGGTGTCACGAATCTAGTCGTCAGGTACATGGATGGATTTGATCAAGTGTATGGTTTCATGAACGATTACCGTGTCATGATTGATGGGCTGTGTTGTTTGGCGCTGATGATCTTGGCCATGTATCACGGACATCAAGCCGTCCTCCATCTCGGTGACAATCAACGGTTGTTTAAATCTTCACCACGGAATACTCAAACGCCCTCCACTCAACACAAACGGACCACATCCACTCCTGCTCGCCGGACCAGGCGGCAACAGATTGTCAGCACCTGGATTGTTCACTTGAGATGCTTACTACTTTTCATCCTGCTGCTATTTTTAACGATCATCTCTTATTCTCTTCTTAAAAATGGATCGAGTTCGGCTCTGTCGTACTATTTGCACAACTTACTTTTGCGTGCGACCGAAATGTGCTCGCTGTTCAGCATCATACGGATTGCGGAGGGTTCAGAGTTATCCAAGTGGTTTTCTTTTCTTGGGTGGGTGCGGTTGTGTCATCAAGTAGAAGGTGCAGCAATTCAAGTGAAAAAGGTTGTGTCGATTGGTGGAGGCAGAGCAGTGGGAGGAGGAGGAGGAGGAGGAGGAGGAAGAGGAAGAGGAGGAAGAGGAGCCAATGGGAGAGAAGCAGCACAAAACGATGGTAGTGGTGGTAGTGGTGGTGGTAGCAAAACGGAGGAGAAGGAAGGAACAGCAGGTGCGAGAGACACACATGGCACAAGCACGAGATCCTCCAGTGTAGATCGAATGTCCTCAAAGTTCTCCAACATTTTTGTTCGACAGACTTCGCTGCCACAAGATGCAGAGGAGGAGAAGAGGAACGGTGAGAGCGAGTTATCAGGAGAAGAAAAAGAGAGAGATGTGATTTGGACTACTCCCGTGCTCAAAGAGGAACAGCGTAATGGTAATGAAGAGTGGATCGAGTATGTTGATGAGGCATCCGGTGAATCGTATTACCATAGCACCAGTGGTGGGGGAAGATCGACTTGGACGAATCCAAAAAAAAATGTTGAACTGACTCAAAGAAAAGATCAACAACCAAGTGTAGGATTATACGTTGACGATTCCACAAAAAATCCAATGAGGTAAAAGAGAGGCTCTGTCTCTTGATATTTACTACGTGTACATACATACTCTAACTCACAATCTACTGTGATTACCTTCGGTACCTGTATTATGCTGCATAGTTGATGTGCCCCAATATTGACCGATCATTGTTCCGCAAGCATTGGCATCATCAGCACAAATATTAGGGATAAAACCATGCTCTCCCCACAACTCTTGAAACAACGCCAACATGCTGAGTGTGCTCCTCCTGTCGCTCAACTCGTCGTACTTGGTGCTGATGACTCCTGGTGCCAGTGCAAAACCATGTTCAGCATTGTAGTGATCATGAAATTGTAAATTCTTGACCCCATGATGGTAACACTCTTCGTGAAATCTTGTTCTAGCAACGGAATCAACATGGCCGTCCAACATTCCATTTTCAATCAAAATAGCACAGCTGGCATTGAATTTGCTATCATCTGGCAGCTCGTGTGGTTGAAGACGACGTCGTCCACGTTTTGATGACCATGGCTCCATTGCATCCTCCATTGGATCATCTTGAAGGACTCCATGAAAGGAAACAATTCCCTGAACGTCTTCACCAGCTCGCACCATGTTCAAGCAACACTGTCCACCAAAGCAGTAACCAATTGCTGCTGCAAATTTAAAGTGTGCTGCAGGATGCTTTCGTACTGCTGCAAAGAATTTTGATTGAAAATCACGCCACTCTTTTGGATGGAGCTGAAACCAATTGTACGCAGTGAAGGCACCTTTGAAATGTGCCATAATTTTTTCTCTCGAGTCAGTTTTCAATGGATTTCGATTGGACTTTGGATATGATACACCGTTTTCATACGGAGTCTCTTGGTACATGTCGACAGAGCACGCGGTATAACCACACCGAGCAAGAAATACCGCTTGATCAATGTCAAACTGTTTCTCACCAGCGTAGTTGGGAAAGATCAAAATCAAAGGTTTTGCTGCTGCGCCACGTTGGAAAGCAATGTGTGAGACGTAGTTGTATCCATTCCAAGTGAACGGGAAATCTTCGACGACGATATCGCTTCCGTTTGTCATTTGTCTGGAGATCGTGGTGGTATAGTTTTCAGATGGTGGCTGAGTAGTGGGTGAGCATGTGTTGTTGCGACAGAGAGACATTGTGTTGAGTGATTGTCGTGATCGTGTCGTGTCGTGGCTGGTATAAATATTGCTACGTCATTTTTTCACTTTTTTTTTTGATTTTTTAAAAAAATTTGGATCGCCTCTTTTCCTCTTTTTGAGAGCTGAGCCTGACCTGAGCTGAAAGCCAAAACGTGACGCACCGCACCGTACAACCACTACCATACCAGACTACACCGCGTTTCGTGTCTCCAACCCCATTCATCTTCGCCGCACGCAACAATGCTCAACACCATGTTTCGCGTCTCCAACACACTAAGGCGGACACCTATTCATCTTCGTCGCACGATCGTGACAAGTTTTCTTACTACACGCAACGAGTACGATCAATTGAAGAAAGAATCACTCGCACCTAGTGGCAAGTTCTGGTTAGATTACGCGACAAAGAATCTGGATTGGGATACTGCACCCACAAAGTCCTTGGAAGCCTCACAGGCACCATTTTATCAGTGGTTTCCTGATGGTGAGCTCAACGCATGTCATCAAATGGTTGATCGACATGTAAATAATGGAGATGGGTCACGCACTGCAATCGCCTACGAATCGGTCGTTGGGGGAGAAACACGAAACATCACTTACGCAGATCTACTGGAGCAGGTTGAATCTTTCGCAGCAGCGTTAAAAACCAAGTGTAACGTGCAAAAGGGTGATCGTGTTCTCATTTACATGCCAATGATTCCTGAGGCTCTCGTTGCCATGCTTGCATGCACTCGTTTAGGAGCAGTGCACTCTGTTGTATTTGGTGGATTTGCAGCACCAGAGCTTGCAGTAAGAATTGATGACGCCACCCCAAAAGTCGTCATTTCGTCTTCCGGTGGTTTAGAAGGAATGGAACGAATTGTACCATACGGACCCCTACTTCAGGAGGCGCTGGTGCTTGCAGAACACAAGACGGAGCATGTTGTCTTCAAAGAAAGACCCGAGGTGTTGCTCAAAGGTGAAGCTCCACCACCCGTCTTGCCCTCGTTGATCGTGCACGACTGGATAGAATTTTCATCACATGGTAAGAATCACACGACCGAAAAGGACAAGGCATGCGTTCCTTGCAAAAGTTCTGATCCTTTATATATTTTATATACAAGTGGAACGACGGGTGTCCCAAAGGGAATACTTCGTGATCACACACATCCTGTTGCTCTCTCCTGGGTCATGGACAACTTCATGACAACAAACAAAGATGAAACTTTCTGGGCGGCATCTGATATTGGATGGGTAGTTGGACATTCCTTTATTGTCTACGGTCCACTTTTACATGGATGCACAACTGTTCTTTTTGAAGGAAAACCTGTTGGGACACCAGACGCAGCAACGTTCTGGCGAATTATTGACAAGCACAAAGTGACCTCGCTCTATACGGCACCAACAGCACTGAGAGCAATAAGAAAGGAGGATCCTACGCTTGCCCTTGCAAAAGAGCACGACATTTCAACTCTTCGTGGAATTTATTTGGCAGGTGAACGAGCAGATCCTTCGACCATTGAAGCCTATCAAGAACAATTGAGTGGTGTATCCATGGTAGACAATTGGTGGCAGACTGAAACGGGCTGGCCCATCTCTGGCATCCAACTCGAGGGTATTGGTACAAAGCCTGGATCATGTAATCTTCCCATGCCAGGATTTGATGTCGTCGTGTTTGATGCAGAGACAAAAGAGGAGTTGGAGCATGGTACAATGGGAAGTTTAGCAATTAAGCTGCCATTTCCACCTGGGACAATGCAAACATTGTGGAACAACGACGAGAGGTACAAAGATGCCTACTTGTCAGAATTTCCAGGCTACTACTCGGCCGGTGATGCTGGTGTCATTGATCAGGATGGTTACTTGTCTGTAATGGCAAGAACGGACGACGTAATTAACACTGCCGGTCACAGATTATCAACCGGACAAATGGAAGAGGTCTTGGGACGACATCCACATGTTGCAGAATGTGCAGTCGTGGGTGCTGATGATCCTTTGAAAGGGCAAGTGCCAGTTGGACTTATAGTGTTAAATGCTGGTGTAAGCAAAGAAGATGCTGACCAGGTTGTGTCCGATTGTATCCAGGCAATTCGTGATGTGATTGGACCTGTCGCTGCTTTCAAAAGTGCAGGTGTTGTTGGTGCATTACCAAAAACAAGGAGTGGAAAGATATTAAGGGGTGTGATTCAAAAGATTGCTAATGGCAGCGAGTACAAACTTCCTGGTACGATTGAAGACGGGACGATTGGAGTGCTGGTGGGTTGCACAGAAAGATTAGCTAAGTTGGGATATCCAAAATTTGAGGACGCGTAACAAAAATGTAGTTCAAGTATACATTT
>Ga0307994_1002007_pt1 | contig 11692 bp, 8 predicted proteins | sample EllFjometagen261_FD_203171 | JGI IMG/M metagenome (GOLD analysis project Ga0307994, IMG submission 203171) | Marine microbial communities from Ellis Fjord, Antarctic Ocean - #261 | ecosystem: Environmental > Aquatic > Marine > Unclassified | place: Southern Ocean | collected 2014-11-02
ACGAGGGCAAGTTCACCGACGAGATCACCGACTGGGCTGGCACGAACGTTTTCGAAGCCAACCCGCTGATCATCGAACATCTCAAGCAAGCCGGCGTGGTGGTTCGCCACGAGACCTACGACCACAATTACCCGCATTGCTGGCGCACCGACACGCCAATCATTTACCGGGCTCTCCCAAGCTGGTACGTCGAAGTCACTGCGTTCCGTGATCGCATGGTCGAACTCAACCAAGAAATCAATTGGGTACCCAGCAATGTCCGGGACGGTCGCTTCGGCAAGTGGCTCGAGGGCGCTCGCGACTGGTCGATCAGCCGCAACCGCTTCTGGGGCTCGCCCATCCCTGTTTGGCAATCAGACGACCCCGACTACCCCCGCACCGACGTCTACGGCAGCCTCGACGAACTCGAAGCCGACTTCGGCGAGCGCCCCACCGACCTGCACCGTCCTTACATCGACGAGCTGACTCGCCCGAATCCTGACGATCCAACCGGCAACTCGACCATGCGTCGTGTCCCTGAGGTCTTCGACTGCTGGTTCGAGAGCGGCTCGATGCCCTATGCGCAGGTTCACTACCCGTTCGAGAACAAAGAGTGGTTCGAGAACCACTTCCCCGCCGACTTCATCGTCGAATACATCAACCAAACACGCGGCTGGTTCTACACGCTGCATGTCTTGTCGACGGCGCTCTTTGACCGACCAGCCTTCCGCAATGGTATTGGCCACGGTGTTCTTCTTGCAGAGAACGGCGACAAGCTCTCCAAGAAGCTCCAGAACTACCCCGATCCCGAAGAGATGTACAACAACGTGGGCGCGGATGCCTTGCGCTGGTACCTGATGGCATCGCCGGTGCTTCGAGGCGGGGACCTTCGCATCAGCGAGCGCGAGATCCGCGACGTCACGCGCCTGATCATCAATCCGGTCTGGAACGCGTATTCGTTCTTCACCCTCTACGCCAACGCCGACGACCTAACCGCCGAGTACGACGCGTCAAGCGCCGACCTCGTCGACCGATACATCCTCGCAAAGACACGCGAACTCGTCGAGTCCGTCACTGTCGCCATGGACGCCTACGACCTGCCGGGCGCAACAGCCACAGCTCAGTCCTTCACTGACGCGCTGAACAACTGGTACATCCGACGCAGCCGCTCGCGATTCTGGGCGCCGACATCGGAAGCCGATCCGGCCGACAAGCAGGCTGCCTACAACACGCTGTACACCGTGCTCGTCACGTTGAGCCGCACACTTGCGCCTCTGCTTCCCATGGTCACCGACACGATCCACCGTGGCCTTACCGGTGGCGACAACGTGCACCTGGCCGATTGGCCGCAGGCCGATGTGCTGCCCTCGGACCCAGAGCTGGTCACAGCGATGGACCGAGTCCGTGACGTGTGTTCAGCCACACTCAAACTGCGAGAAGACGAGGGAATTGGCGTTCGTATCCCGCTTGCAGAGCTGACCATTGCCGGAAATGCAACCGAGTCGCTCGTCGACTTCGCCGACGTGATTCGCGATGAAATCAACGTCAAAAAGGTCACGTTCTCTCATGACCTCGACGCTTTTGCATCACGCGTCCTTAAGCCCAACGGCAAGCTGCTTGGTCCCCGCCTGGGCAAGGGTATGCAAGAGGTCCTTGGGGCCGCGCGAGCAGGTCAGTGGTCCTCCAACAACGACGGCACAGTCAACGTTGGCGATCACATCCTGACCACCGACGAGTTCGAGATCGCACTTGAGCCAGCGATCGCTGGCGCCGTTGGCGGGTTGTCTTCGGGCGATGCGGTCGTCGTACTCGATACCAAGCTCACTCCTGCACTGGTCAACGAAGGCCATGCCCGTCAGCTGTCTCGCTGGATCCAAGACGCGCGACGTTCGGCCGGTCTCGACGTCACCGACCGTATTGGGCTCACCATCGACGCCGATGCCGAGGTACAACGCTGGCTCGCGCCCCACACAGAGAACTTGGCCGCGCAGGTCCTCGCTACCGAGCTTGCCTTTGGGCAGGTTCAATCCACCGAGTTCCAGTATGAACTCGATGGACACACCATCACCTTCGCAATTACAAAGTCGTAGGACTACAACCTAGAGCTGGGTCCCAGCAATCGGCCTCAGACTGACCCCTCATGCTCGGGGTTAGCGCGCAGGACCTGATGTTCTAACAGGGCACCGAAAACGCATACCGTACGTAACACCGGCATCGCTCAGCAGCGTCCTAGTCGTCGTCGAAGAAACGATCGGCGGCGTCACTATCGAGAACGTCCGGAGCGTCATCGGCGATACCACGAAGCTCGGACAAGAACCGGTCTGAGTCCTCATTTTCGGGCGCCAGAGTCACATCATCATCGTCTGCTGCGGCGCGGACTTCGGCGAGGAAAGTACCGCCGAAGGCGCCTTCGGCCACATCGGCGTCATCGGAAAAATCTGTGTCGATTGAGATCACATCGGCGTCATCGGACAAATCTGTGTCGATTGAGATCACATCGGCGTCATCGGACAAATCTGTGTCGATTGAGATCACTTCGGCGAGTTCGTCTTCTTCGTTGTCGTCGACAGCATCGCTGAGATCGTCCGTATCCTCGACCGCTTGCAGGAAGCCGCCGTCGTCGTTGGATGCGGTCTCGGTGCCGTCAAGGTCGAGAACACTCATGTCATCACCAGCGGTGGAAGAGATCCCAGCCAGCACCACATCGTCATCGATAAAGTCGGGAAGATCAACGCTCATTAATGGACCAGATGCTGCTGCGGTCAGAGCGTCTGAGGCTTCGCGGGCCTGGCTGCGGTAGCGATCGAGCGATGATTTGAGATCGACGGCCTCGGTGCGTAGATCGTCTCGCACGCGGCGGACCTGTGCTAGTTTAGCCGCGGCCTTGTCGCGTTCAACCTGGATCGCACTACGAGCTGCGACCACACCCTGCTCGCGGACCTGGGCAGCCTGAGCTTCCATGTCGACAAGCAACCTGGCGGCTCGCTCGTCGGCGTCGGTTATAACGCCAGTTGCGTGCTCGTCGGCCTCGGCTCGACGGCGGTCGGCTTCGACCTGAGCATCGTGCAAGACTCGGTCTGCAGTCTCTTGCGCAATCGCGAGCGTTCGTGTGACCGCACCCTCGGGATCATGTAATCGCGTATCACCGGCGCTTGCGTCCGTTGCTGTGTCGAGTGCTCGACGCAGTTCTACGATTTCGTTCTGCTGATCGCCAACGTAGGTATCGACCTCGCTGCGGTCATACCCCTCGGAGCGCATCGTGAAGCTCCGGAAAGGGAACTCGCCTTCTGTCATGGTGCTGTCCTCCGACACGCGTCTATACCTACAACTGCGCTGATGTTAGTTGTCGGTGAACGCCAATGTACGCTTTGTCGCTGAGGCTTCTTTGGTTAACCCAGTAGCCCGCTATCGCGCATCAGGCGGTGATCGTCGGCGCTCAGCTGCACGTCGGCAGGGATAACCAGGAATACACGGTCACCGACCCGTTCCATCTGGCCGCGCAGGCCGTAACACAGGCCACTGCAGAAGTCGATCAGTCTCCGCCCGAGCTCGGCATCCGTTTCTTGAAGGTTCAAGATCACAGGAGCACCACCCCGGAAACGGTCGGCGACCTCTTGTGCATCGTTAAAGCTACGGGGTGCCACCAGCTGCGGTTTCGATCCGAAAGCGGCCGGCACTGCCTGTACCGAACCCATCGGCGGTTCGCTAGCCCTAGTGACTTCGACGGGGCGCAGTGACGTGTTGGTCAGCGGTCGTACGTCAGGTGCCGGGTTGAGCTCGCTGCCGTAATCGCTGTCGCCATCACTCACTGGGCCGAGCGAACGTACCGCGCTGAAGTCGTTGTGATCATGCTCGGTCATTGGCCCGACCGGGCCACGACCTGCAGCGCCAGGTTGAGGGGCCCCACCTGTGTTGCGGGCACCGGGCGTGAGCGCCGGGTCGCTAAAGCCCGACGAGGGAGCTTCACCCGTCTGCTCATACTCTGCATCGGGACCTAGCCCGAGCCAGGTCATCGTAGTTTTCAAAATGGACATTTTTATCGCCCCAAGGGTTGAGCGTCAATAAATACTAATGACCAGTAGCGGTCAAAATGCACAGGGGTCATATACGGGCCCCAAACAGATCGGAGCCGATCCTCACCATTGTCGATCCTTCGCGGATTGCCATCTCGAGATCTGTCGACATGCCCATCGAGCACTCAGCCAGTTCCAGGCGGTCGACGACGCCTCGCAGCTGCGCAAAGCCAGCCGCTGTGGCGCTGTCGTCTGCGGCGGATCCAACGCCCATCAGCCCGCCCACGTCGAGCTCGAGCTCGTACAGCGCCGCAACCAGTTCATCGATGTCATCGAATGAGCAACCGGCTTTCTGCTGTTCGGTCGACAGATTGACCTGGGCAAAAACTCGGGCACCGGGTGCCCGCTTAGCAATCTCTCGCCCCGCCTTGATCCGATCAACAGATTGCCAAGTGTGCACATGTTCGGCTATCAATCGGACCTTATTCGTCTGGAGCTGTCCAATGAAATGCCAGCCGACGCTGCCAGCACACTGGGTGACGATAGGGGCCTTGGCTGCCAGGTCCTGGGCATAGTTCTCGCCGAGTTCCATCAGACCGCTACGTCTGGCAGCGATGGCGGCCTCGACTGGATGGCCTTTGGACACAGGCAACAACCCAACGTCGTGTCCCCCCACGGCGGCCATGCGAGCGCGGACGGTATCTAGGCGTTCGCCAAGCATGCGCTGACGGCGCTCGACCTCGGGCTCATCGATCATTGCGACGTCGTTGGTCATCGCGAGTCTTCGGTTTCATCAGCTGGTGCAATCCATGCGACGAGTGCAATTCGACCGGATTCCTGGCGGTCTCGATGCGACCAGTAGAGGTCTGCCTCGCCGGCGGTGCAGTCGTCGGACCACTTGGCGATATCAACACCGAGTCGATTGAGCTCGGCTGCTATCGCTGCCGTCAGATCAAGAGCTGGCCGGCCGTCGTTGGTCGCTCCAATTACATCGGGACCGAATCGCCGGGCGAGGCGGTCAAGATCTGCCTGGCCAAACTCGTAGTGGGAGGCTCGGATGTGAGGTCCGACTGCTGCGGTGATCGCAGCAGCCCCACCAAATTCTCGGAGACGCCGGACGGTTGACTCAAGCACTCCGGCTTCAAGACCCTTCCACCCAGCATGAGCAGCGGCGACCGTGGCTGAGTCGGTGATGAAACCGACTGGCACACAATCACCAGAGTGCACGGCCAGCACAAGGTTCGTTTTGTTCGTGACCAGCGCATCACCAACCGGGCGTTCCTTGGCAGCGTCAGCGGGCGCCGCCGCTATGGCGCGGTCACTATGTACCTGGCGTGCCACGCACCATGGAAGAGCCACAGCGGCCTGGCGGCGCTGGATTAGAACATCGGCCGGCACGGTCGACGGTGAAAGATCTCCGTCGCTGCGCGTCGAGTGAGCAATGCGGGCAGTGCGACCGTGGAACTCGCGCTGGATCAGCGGCTGCATTCGCCGCCGCAATTCACTTGAGGAACGAGGGAACGTCAAGATCGTCGAAGTCGTTTCCGGTCTCGACCGGCGCTGATGTTTCTTCGAACGGATCAGACAAATCGTCGAACACGTCGATTTCTTCTGGCTCGTAGATCGGAGCTGCGGAGGTTGCCGATGCAGCTTGTGGGGGCGCAGGGGTGGTCGTTGCCGGTGCCGTTGCATCGGCCCAGCGATCAAAACCTGCAGCGATCACAGTGACCCGAATCGCGTCGCCCATGTTCTCGTCAATCACGGTGCCAAAGATGATGTTGGCGTCAGGATGAGCAACACCCTGAATGATCTCGGCGGCATCGTTCACTTCGAGCAGACCGAGCGCCGAGCCACCGGTGATGTTCAAAAGAATACCCCGAGCGCCTTCGATGGACGACTCGAGCAACGGGCTTGAGATGGCCTTGCGGGCAGCGCCAACGCCACGTTCTTCACCCGATGATTCGCCGACACCCATGAGGGCTGACCCTGCGTCTTGAAGGATCATCTTCACGTCGGCGAAGTCAGTGTTGACCAGACCAGGCGTGGTGATCAACGTAGTGATGCCCTGAACGCCATGAAGGAGGACATCGTCAGCGATGCGGAATGCCTCGATGATCGAGGTGTCAGCGGTTGAGATCGATAACAACCGGTCATTCGGAATGACGATCTGGGTGTCGACCTTTTCCTTGAGCCGGTTGATGCCTTGATCAGCTTGCACCGCACGGCGCCGACCTTCGAATGCGAATGGGCGAGTGACCACACCAATCGTTAGCGCCCCGATCGACTTTGCGATGTCGGCCACCACAGGCGCCGCGCCGGTTCCGGTGCCGCCGCCTTCACCAGCAGTGATGAAGACCATGTCGCTGCCTTCGAGCGCCGTACGGATCTCATCCTCGTGGGCCTCGGCGGCTGCGGCACCGATGTCAGGGTCGCTGCCAGCGCCCAGTCCTCGGGTCAATTCGCGCCCGATGTCGATCTTGATTTCGGCGTCGCTCATGAGCAATGCCTGGGCGTCGGTGTTGATCGCGACGAACTCGACTCCGCGCAAGCCTGCGTCGATCATGCGGTTCACAGCGTTCACGCCGCCGCCGCCGACGCCGACGACCTTGATCACTGCCAGGTAGTTGATAGGTGTAGTCACAAGTGCTCCATTCGCGCTGGCAGAAAGTCTAGCTCCCCAGAGCTGAAGTGCAGGGTTTAACTTTATAAGTCTAGACCACTGCGTAAGGGTTAGAGGATAAACATCGAGTAGAGGTTTTCTGATGGCAGTGTGGCCAGAGTTGACGTTGAGGTCAAGACCTCGGCCTTTTTGTGGCGAGACTTCAGGGATCTTGAAGCCACGGGCTCTTCACCGTGAACCAGGCAATCAGCAATTTGAGCCCCGGCGAATGACCGGAACAGACGGTGCTCGTACGTTGAGGGTGTCGAGACAGCTCAGGTCGACCTGAGCCAAGAACGCGCGAATCGCATCGAACTTCTCATGAAGGTCGCGAGCGTCGCCAAGAGAAATATCACCGCCGCCGACTGCCCGCAGGACCAACGAATCCACTGTGATCTCCACCCGCTCGGTGATCGACGCTATGTCGGCTGGCAGTTCAGTGGCGACCACCAAGGCGTCGTTGAGTACATCAGGAATCGACTTGCCGCGCTCGGTCCGGAACATCGCGCCCGCAATCTCGGGCAAGGATGCGATCTCCGGTGCCAGTGGCGCCAGGTCGAAGACAGCTTCGTCTGGATCCTTATTGTCGGGTTGCGCAGGCTCAGCGTTTTTGACGGTCTCTGCTGTCTGGCCGAGCTCCCCCGTTGTGGCCTCAGCGACCGTTGTTTCGACGCTCCGGTCGATGACATTGAGCACCAGACCATCGGCGGCAACCACAACAGTTCCATCAGGTGACTCGATGCGGGCGACGGCCAAACGCTCCTTGATCTCGACGGTCACGACACCACCCCAGCTCGACGAGGCCGTCACGCTGCCGACCTCGGGTAAAGCCATCAGCCTCGCTTCGATCTCGCCAGTGTCTAGCCCGAGCAACGGCGTCCCGAGCTCAACTCCGACAGCGTCGCGTAGATAGTCGGTGGGCGTCCGCTCCGCACCTACCATTCGGATCTCGTCGACATCGAGGAGCGCACTTTGTGTCGAGGCACCTGCGAGCAGGACGGCGACGATAACGGCCGCGCAAGCGATCAGTCTGCGCCGGCGCGAGCGCTGACTCTGGTCTTCGACCTCGGCTCGACGCTCGATGATCTTTGGATGCGGCGCAGTCACCTTGAGAAACCAATCAGGCGAGTCTCTGGTTCGAGCTCGATTCCGGCGTGTTCTCGGACCAAGGTCTGGACCCGACGCATTACAGCGAGAACGTCGTCGGCCGAGCCGTTCGGATCAGCCTGGATGAAGTTCGCGTGCTTGTCGCTGACCTGCGCTGTGCCGATTCGAAGACCCTTGCCTCCGGCTGCATCGATCAACCGGCCGGCACTATCTCCCGTTGGGTTTGTGAAGACAGAGCCAGCGTTCTGCGCACCGGGCTGGTGTTCACGTCGCCAACCTACGATCTCGCTTAGCAGCGCTTCGCCTTCTGATAATTCACCCGGCTCCAGGTACATCGTTGCGGTGAGAACGATCGCTTGACTGCCAATCGCTGAGCTGCGATATCTGAACAACAACTCGTCTGCGGCCCACACCCGTTGTTCACCAGTAGCTATGTCCAGCACTGTCGCACTGGTCACCGTCGCTGCCATGTCAGAACCGTGCCCACCAGCATTCATCACCACCGCACCTCCGATGGTGCCTGGCACGCCGACCGCCCACTCAAAGCCAGTGAGTCCGTTTGCCACCAAACGCCGAGCAGCCGCGGGTAACGCTACCGCTGCGCCGAGTGTCACTGTCCCTGCGTCGACCTCAATCGCGTTGAACTCGCCGGCCAGCGAGATCGATAGACCCCAGAAGCCTCGATCGGCGACCAGCATGTTCGAACCGTTGCCGACCATCAATACGGGAACATCATTAGCCGCAGCTGCGGTGACCAACGCCGTTAGATCAGAAACCGTTGACACCACCGCGTGCGCCAGGGCTGCGCCGCCGACGCGATATGTCGTTCGGACGCCGATTGGTTCGTGTCGATGCACGGTCGTGTCGACAAGTTGCGGGACAAGAGCGGAGAGCCAAACCATAGAGCTTGGGGTACCCGATCGGAGCCGGTCCAGGACCATCTCAGGCACAGTTGTTAGGTCACCGGCTCCCATCGTTAGGCACAGGTCGCCCGGGCCCAGCGAGGCAGCAAGATGATCTGCAACGTCGTTCAGCGTGGGCTGCCAGCTCACGGACATTTCAGGACAAGCAGCAACGACGGCGTCGTAGACGATACGCCCCGTGACACCCGCTCTCGGCTCTTCACCTGACGGGTAGATGTCGGTCAGCACCAGATGGTCCACGCCACGAAACGAGGTTGCAAAGATCGAACCAAGGGCCTGAGTACGGCTATAGCGATGCGGCTGATAGGCAGCCAGGACACGATTCCACGGGCCACGTTTCGCCGTAGCAACGGTGGCCTCGACCTCGGCCGGAAGATGTGCGTAGTCGTCCACCATACGGGTACCAAGATGGTCGCCTCGTTGTTCGAAGCGACGTGCGACACCGTCGAAATGTGCGAGGCCCTCGACGGCGCTGTCGAAGTCCACGCCAAGGTGAAGCGCGATCGTCAGGGCGCCAGCCGCATTCAACGCGTTGTGATGGCCTGGTAGCCCAACCCAGATGCGGCCGAGGTCTTGGCCTTGCCAGCGCACGTCAAACTCGGTGTCGTCCGCCGTCACGCTGATGCTGGAGATACACAGGTCAGCCTGGTCGTCAGTCCCATAGGTCACGACGCCACTGCGAATCAGTAGTGCGTGCGTGTCGACATCGTCGATACAGACCGCTGTGATGCCGTCGACGGCATCAACGAACCCGCTGAAGGCGGCTCTGAGACGCTCGGCTGAACCGTAGAAATCGAGATGATCGGGGTCCATCGACGTCACGATGGCATGAGCCCCAGCCAGCGTCAGGAAGGTGCCGTCACTCTCGTCGGCTTCAACAACAAAGTGCTCTGTTGTTTCCCACCGTCCACCGGTACCGAAATAGGTGACATCGGATCCAATGGCGAACGACGGCTGTAGGCCGGCGTGATCAAGTAGTACGGACAGCATCGAGGACGTAGTCGTTTTCCCGTGAGTGCCGGCGACCAGGATGGCGGGTCGAAGCGCCACGATCGCCGCCAGGATCTCGGCTCGCGAATAGACAGCGATGCCCCGCTGGAGAGCGCCAACAATGTCGGGGTTTGAATCTGGCACCGCTGTCGATCGAGTGACAAGATCGGCGGTCGCTGCGTGTGCCACGTCGTGACCAGCGAACGTCACCGCACCCAGTGCAACCAGCTCCTCAAGGTGAGTAGACCCAGCACTGTCCGAACCAGTGACGGTGTGCCCCATCGCGAGCAGGATGCGGGCGACAGCGCGCATCCCTGCACCCCCAATTCCAACGATGTGGATCGACCGAGGCATGGTCAGATCTATCGGGCGAGTTACTGGCCGAAGTTGTGCAGCGACGACCGATGGGTCAACGATCACGAGCGTGAGTCTCGATCAAGTCGGCGATGTCGGCCGCAGCATTGGGCCGCGCCTGCTCACTGGCCCTTCGCGACATATCAGCAAGTCGGTGCGGGTCAGCCAGCAGATCATTTACCAGTTCAACAATCTTGGCGCCATCGAGTTCATCGTCGGTAACGAGTAGCCCACCGCCACTCGCTGTGAGCGCTTGCGCGTTCTTGGCCTGGTGATCGCCTGGAGCGCTAGGTAACGGAACGAATACTGCTGGGGTTCCAGTCTGTGCGATCTCACATACCGACGTGGCTCCCGACCGGCAAAGGACGAAGTCTGCTGCGGTGTACACATGGTTCATCGCTCGTTCGTAGCGCACGGCTTGATACTGCATCGCTCCATCAACCGAATGCGATCCGAAGAGTTCCCAATCACGATCGCCAATGATGTGGCGCACGGTTAGGTCATGTCGATCGGCCAGCATCGCTGTCGCGTCGACAACTGCTTGGTTTATACGTCGCGCTCCCAGCGAACCGCCGAAGACAGCAACGAGCCGTCTGTCTGGATCCACCCCCAGGTGCTCTTTCGCCTGTGCCACTGCCGCAGCGTCAGAGCGGTCGACATCCAAGATGTCGCCGAGCAACGGGTTGCCTGTGTGCACTGCTTTGGGAAGTTCAGTTGTCGCAAAGGCGACGGCGCACGCCTTGGCCCACCGGCCTCCGAAACGGTTAGCCGCTCCCGGGACCGTGTTCTGCTCGGTGACAATGATCGGAATACGCAGCGCGGCAGCAGCCTGGAGCGCAGGCAAGCTGGCATAGCCGCCTACCGAGACCACAACGGCTGGGCGAAGACGGCGCAGTGCGCGCCATGCCTGGATCGCTGCAGACCCCAACGCAATGATCGACTTTACGTTTTCAAGATTGACAGAGCGCTGGATGCCGCGCCCGGGAAGTGCAGTCAGGGTGTAACCATGTTCGGGCACAAGTTCGGCTTCGAGCCCGCGGCTACTGCCGATGAAATGGATCTCGTCTTTCGAGCGGCCACGTTGCACGAGTTCACCTGCGATAGCCAACGCAGGATGCACATGACCGGACGTGCCGCCGCCGGCGATCACTGCCCAAACTTGGCGCGCTGGCGCGGTCATCGTTCGATCTGTCTTGCCACGTTCAGAACGACACCCATCGCGGTGAGATTCACCACGAGCGACGAGCCACCCATCGATACAAAAGGAAGTGTGACGCCGCTGATGGGAAACACATTGATAGCAGCGCCGATATTGATGAAGGCCTGCATCGTGATCGCGGTAGTGATCCCGCCAGCGAGCAACATGCCCAAACGGTCAGGGGCAGCGAACGCGACGCGCATACCGAACATCACCAGACCGAGATAGAACAAGATGAGCATCAGGCCACCGATAAAGCCGAGTTCCTCGGCGACCACGCTGAAGATGAAGTCAGTATGAGCAAAAGGTAGGAAGCCCCACTTGGCACGCCCGGCGCCTAGGCCGACACCGTCGACGCCACCCGAAGCAACGCCGACGAGCGACTGCACGGTCTGGTAACCAGCACCGTCAGGATCATTGAATGGATCTGTCCAGGAACTAACGCGGGCTCGGCGATATGGCGAGGACA
>Ga0307994_1002008_pt1 | contig 11688 bp, 25 predicted proteins | sample EllFjometagen261_FD_203171 | JGI IMG/M metagenome (GOLD analysis project Ga0307994, IMG submission 203171) | Marine microbial communities from Ellis Fjord, Antarctic Ocean - #261 | ecosystem: Environmental > Aquatic > Marine > Unclassified | place: Southern Ocean | collected 2014-11-02
TATTTTCACCAGGACCATTAATTTTTAAACTTAGAAATCTTTTAAGGGGTTACACTCCAGAGGATTATTTATTACTTACAGGCGATCCTGCAATTATAGGTGTAGCTTGCTCTATTGTTTCTGACATGACAGGTGGAAAATACAATTTATTAAAATGGGACAAGCAAGATAGAATGTATTATCCAATTTCAATTAACCTCCACGAGAAAGGAAAAGTAAACGATGAGTAATATAAATTTTGAGCAGGATAAAAGAGAAGATCTAGACTCAGTAAATGAAGCCGGTAGTTTGGCTGAACAAGTAGTAAAACTACAAAAGTTAGAGGAAGAACTTTTAGATAAAGAAAAAGAAACAAAAGAATTAAAAAGAAAAGTAGATTTAGTTTCTGGGGAGGTAATACCTACCATGATGCAGGAAATGAATATATCTACATTAAAATTATCGGACGGTACTTCAGTTGAAGTTAAACCCGTCTATGGAGCGTCTATCCCAGTTGACAAGCGGGAAGATGCTTACACATGGCTTCGTGAGAATGGACTAGGTGATCTTATCAAAAATGAGATAACCGTTGCTTTTGGCCGTTCCGAAGATAACAAGGCACAGCAATATGCTGTCCTTGCGCAAGGTCAAGGTTATGAACCAGTCCAAAAACTTAAGGTTGAACCTATGACTCTTAAAGCATTGGTTAGAGAGCGTATCGAAAATGGACTTGATATGCCCTCTGATCTATTTAACCTGTTCACAAGCAACAGAACAAAAATAACAAGGAATAAATAACCATGAACCAAGTAGCAAAAAAAGAAACAGCCGGCCTTCCAGCAGAAGTTATGTTTGAAGAAGACGCAGGAAAAGGAATAGGTGAAGTAGGTCAAGAAGACTTAGCATTACCTTTTCTTAAAGTACTCGTACAATTATCTCCTCAAGTAAATAAGAGAGATGGTAAATATGTAGAAGGAGCAGAACCTGGAATGATTTTCAATTCAGTGACTGGAGAATTATATGATGGCGTAAAAGGAATAGATGTTATTCCTGCTTTATATAAACTCGAGTATGTTGAATGGAAAGATAGAGGAGAAGGACCTGGAGCACCAGTAATGGTACACCACGCTTCATCTGATATCATGTCATCAACAAAACCAGATGCTAGTTATAGAGATAGATTACCTAACGGTAATTACATTGAAAAAACTGCGTCTCATTTTGTAATGATCACTGGGGATACTCCATCAACAGCGTTGATTTCTATGACTCGTACTCAATTGAAGATTAGTAGGAAGTGGAACTCAATGATCAGTGGTATCAAACTGAAAGGTAAAAACGGTTTATATACTCCGTCATCTTACAGCCACATTTACAAGCTAAAAACTGTGCCAATGTCTAATGATAAAGGAAATTGGTTTGGTTGGGAAGTTAGTAAATTAGGTCCAGTCACTAATGGTAGCGATTATAACCAAGCTAAAGAATTTTCAGCAAACATCGATAAGGGTGCTGTAAAGGTTAAGCATGGTGAAGATAAACCAAAAGAAGACTCAAGTATTATATAATCCCTTAGGGGTATGTGTACACAATGTGGACCGGGAGGGAGACTGAACGGTCCACTTAGAAAGAAAAATTATGAGTGAGAAGTATATAAAATATTTTCAAGGGTATCATATGGCTTATGGTGTAGCAGATATGTCTACATTAAAGGTTGACCCAGAAAGCGGAAAGCAAAAACCAGATTATAGATGGAATGATGAAGAACTTACAGAACAAGTTTATAGAAATCATTTATCAGGAACTCAATCGATAGGGGTTCAACCCTGCAATGAAAATTCAAACGCAAGGTTTGGTGTGGTGGATATAGATCCAAAAAACTACACTAACTTTGATAAGAAATTTTTTATAGATATAATCCAAAATTATAATCTACCCTTAATACCCATACTATCTAAAAGTGGTGGACTTCATTTATACTTATTTATGTCTGAGTTTGTTCCAGCAGTATTGATTAGATCTTTTTTAAGTAATCTATTACCATTATTTAAATTAAAACCAGATTGTGAAATATTTCCTAAACAAACCACACTAACAAAAGATAACGAGACCGGACAATTAAATAAAGGTAACTTTATTAATCTACCTTATTTTAAAAAATCTGAAAGAGTTGCAATAAATGTAGATGGTACATCTTTTACATTTGATCAATTCCTAGCAGTTGTAGATAGTAATATTACTACACCAGAAAATTTAAAAACAATAACAGTGGGTATAGAACAAAAAGATTTAGAAGGTGTTGATGCAGAGTTTGACGATGGACCACCATGTCTAGCACATCTTAGCAAGATAATGAAGAATCCTGGGTTTGATGGCAAGGACCGATTTATGTATAATTATCATGTGTTTGTAAAGATGAAGTATCCAGATACATGGGAACAAAAAGTAAAGAATGCACCTGTAAAATATTTTGAACCAGTACATGCAAATGCTTGGGATACTCAAACTTTAAACTCCAAGGTAAGATCATGGGCTAAATCGGAAAAAGGTTATACCTGTACTCAAAGTCCTCTTAATGATCATTGTAAAAAAGGTTTATGTGTTAAAAAAAAATTTGGTATCCTTGCAGGATCGAAAGGATCATATCCTGTATTATCTAATTTAAGAAAAATAGATCTTGATCCAGAACCAGAATATGAATTTGATGTCACTAAACCAGATGGAGAAGAAGCTGCAACAGTACATTGTAAATCTATTGAACACATTACAGATCAACGTAAACGTAGAAATTCTATAGCAAGAGCTGCGGGGTTTCCACCACCGATAATAAAAGCAGCAGAGGATCAAACTGTTTTAGAGGCTTTGTTTGGTACACAGACAATAATCAATCCTCCAGTAGGGACCTCACCCAAAGAAAAATTACATGATGTAATCCATGCAAAAATAAATGGACCTAAAGCTATGAATGATGCTTCATTTAAATCAGGTACTGTATTAATTGAAGAGGGTTTTGCTTATTTTAGATTTGAAAAGTTTTATGACAAACTTAAGGCTAAGAATTGGAAACACTCTGAAGATAAAACTGGGGTTATGATGAGAACAAATTATGAGAAATGTGATATAGAATTTTTAGAACAAAAAAGATTTCCTACCACAGAAAAAGGTAAGTACAATACACCCACTAAAAATGTTGTGAGAATTGGTATTAAAGGTTTTGAAGATATAAAAATTAATCACACAATGTTAAAACATAATACGGAGATAATGTAATGAACTGTTGGCACTGTCAAGTTGAGTTAATATGGGGAGGCGATCACGATACGGAAGATAATGAGGATTATGATATTGTAAGTAATCTATCCTGTCCGAATTGTCATTGTCATGTTGAAGTATACCACCCATCAGCAAGATTAATTAAAGAGTATGAAGATTATGAAAAGAAACCAAATTAATGAGCACTAGAAAAATATACGGGCCTCCGGGAACAGGGAAAACAACTAGACTAATTAACTATGTAAAAACTTTGATTAGGTTTGGTACACCCATAGATAAAATAGGTTACTTTGCTTTTACAACGAAGGCAGCAGAAGAATCTATTGACAGAATGTTAAAGGCTTTTCCAAAATACTCTCAAAAAGATTTAAAATATTTTAGAACTCTACACTCACTAGCTTTTACTCTGTTGGGTATGAAAAAAAGTAATGTAATGCAAGACGAACACTACGAGGACATTGGTAGAAAGTTAGGTATAGAAGTTAATATATTTTCTAATGGAGAAGATAAAACAGGTTTTGTGGATTCAGATAGTGAATATTTTAACATTATTAATGCAGCAAGAATTAAAGAGAACACAGTCGAAGAAGAATATAATACAGATTTATACTCAGAGGATATAGATAAACACCAGTTAAAAATACTGAATGATGAGGTAAATAACTATAAAAAGGCTTATGATCTGGTTGATTTTACAGATATGATCGAAAGATTTAATGTGTCCAAATTGTGTCCAAAATATGACGTAGTTTTTATAGATGAAGCACAGGATTTATCGCCAATACAGTGGAGAATGTACGATATATTAAAGAAAAACTCTAAACATATTATACTTGCAGGTGATGATGATCAAGCAATTTATGGTTGGGCGGGTGCAGATGTTAAACGATTTCAAGATGAACCGGCAAAAGACATTATTCTGCCACAATCATACAGAGTACCGGGAGCGGTGCAGGCAATAGCTAATAATATTTTAAATAGAATACCGGATCATAGAAGAGTTAAAAAAAACTGGAAACCAAGAGAAGATGTTTTACTTCCAATAGTAGAATATATTTCTTCAGTAGAAGATGCACCATTACATTTGGGTGATTGGTTAATACTTGCACGAACAAATTATAGACTTAAGAATTTAGTACCTCAACTAAGAGAAAGAGGATTATATTTTGAAATAAAAAATAGAAAAAGTTATAAGGCCAGATTATATAGATCCGTACAAGATTATTCACGTTGGACCAACGGTGACTTATTATCTTTATCTGAATGTAAAGACCTATTTGAATTTCTGGAATTAGATAAAGAATTAAAAGATGAACGTATGTATGATTTAAAAGAATTCGGTTTTAGTTTTACAGATCTTTGGTACGAAGTATTTAAAGCTGACCCAGAAGAATGTTTATATATTAGAGAAATGCTGCGTCACGATGAGAAGTTATCTAAAGATCCAAGAATTAAATTATCCACTATACATGCAGCTAAGGGTGGTGAAGCAAATAATGTTTTAATTATTTTAGACAATACTAAAAAGATAAGAGAAGCAATTGAAAAAGACCAAGACAAATACGATGAGGAACAAAGGGTTTGGTATGTCGGGGTTACCCGTACAAAACAAAACTTATATATAATGGCGGCAAAAAAGGAGGACAAAGGTTATGACATCTAAAGCATATGATAAACAAATTGGTGGTTCACACTATCAAAAATATAAAATACAACCAAGTAAATTTGTAGTTGAAAACGAATTGCTTTATCCAGAAGGGTGTGCTATAAAATACATAGTAAGACATAGAGATAAAGGAAAGAAACAGGACTTAGAGAAAGCAGTACACTTTATAGAAATGATAATTGAAAGGGACTATGGAACCAAATAATCATATACCGGCCTACATGGGTCTGTTTACAATATTATTAATTCTTTGTTATTTAACATTATGAAAATACCTACATTTAGCGCCCAGACAGAATGGGTAATACCTACAGAACTACCAGACTTAACTAAGGTTGATGAAATTGCAATTGACTTAGAGACAAGAGATCCAGATTTAATTAAAAAAGGCTCGGGTGCAATCATTGGTAATGGAGAAGTTATTGGGATCGCTGTGGCTACCTCAAACTATAAAGGTTACTTTCCTATAGCCCATCATGGTGGTGGTAACATGGATAGAAAGATGGTTTTAAAATGGTTTCAAGATCTTTTAAACTCACCTTCTACAAAAATATTTCATAATGCAATGTACGATGTATGTTGGATCAGGGCACTGGGACTAAAGATTCAAGGTAGAATCGTTGATACAATGATAGCCGCAGCTGTGACTGATGAAAATAGATTTAGATATGATCTTAACAGTTTGTCATGGAAGTATAACGGTTATGGTAAAAGTGAAGCCGGCCTAAGTGAAGCAGCAGCACAATGGGGAATAGACCCAAAATCTGAAATGTATAAACTACCCTCACTTAATGTGGGTGCTTATGCTGAACGTGATGCGGAAGCTACGTTTGGCTTATGGCAAGAGATGAAAAAAGAAATTACCTCACAAGATACACAGTCTGTATTTGATTTAGAGACAGATTTATTTCCATGTCTAGTTGACATGAGATTTAAAGGTGTAAGAGTTGATGTTGAAGGTGCACAAAAACTTAAGAAGACTCTAATAAAAGAGGAACAGGATATACTAACTGCGATAGAAAAGGAAACAAATGTTAGACCACAGATTTGGGCCGCAAGAAGTATAGCACAAGTCTTTGAGAACTTAAAGATACCATTTGAGCGTACAGAAAAAACAGATGCACCTAGTTTTACTAAAAACTTCTTACAAGAACATGAACACCCTGTAGTAAATTTAATTGCAAAAGCTAGAGAAGTTAATAAAGCACACACAACTTTTATAGATTCTATTTTAAGATATGAACATAAAGGTAGAATTCATGCAGAAATTAATCAATTAAGAAATGCTGGTGGTGGAACTGTGACCGGAAGATTCTCTTATCAGAATCCTAACCTACAACAGATTCCAGCAAGGAATAAAGATCTTGGACCAAAGATTAGATCATTATTTCTTCCAGAAGAAAATCACACATGGGGTTGTTTCGATTACTCACAACAAGAACCAAGATTGGTTGTTCACTACGCAGCTTTATATAAACTACCTTCAGTGTATGATGTTGTTGACGCCTATAACGATGATTCTAATTCAGACTTTCACCAGACGGTGGCAGACATGGCCGAGATACCGAGAACCCAGGCTAAGACAATTAACTTAGGTTTATTTTATGGTATGGGAAAAGCCAAGCTGCAAGCGGAGTTAGGTGTATCAAAAGAAAAGGCTAATGAACTGTTTAATACTTATCATGGTAAGGTTCCATTCGTTAAACAGTTGATGGAGAAGGCTTCTAACCGGGCACAAGAAAGAGGACAAATAAGAACTCTTCTTGGACGTCTATGTAGATTTCATCTATGGGAACCAAATAGTTTCGGTATGCATAAAGCAATGTTACATGAAGATGCACTCCAGGAACATGGACCAGGGATTAAAAGAGCTTATACCTACAAAGCTTTAAATAAATTGATTCAAGGTAGTGCAGCCGACATGACTAAGAAGGCTATGTTAGACCTTTATAATGAAGGAATTATACCCCATATTCAAATTCATGATGAACTTGACATATCTATAGAAAATGAAGCTCAAGCTAAGAAAATCATTGAGATTATGGAAAATGCTGTTAAACTAGAGGTACCAAATAAAGTGGATTATGAGTTTGGTAAAAACTGGGGAGATATCAATGGTTGAAAAAATTAAACAAAAGATTAATAACATATGGTTAACACATAGAGAATACATCATCGGTGGTGTAGTTGGCTTTGTAATTGGTGTAATACTTTTTTAGTAAAGGACTTTATGCCTAATGGAATTAAAAAAGAATAAAAATGAATGCAAAAGCTGTGGTCATGAATGTCATTGTATAGAAGACTTTCATACGGACCCGTATGGAGTTTGTCCTTGCGAAACATGTAAGTGCGACGACCCTAAAAACGAAGGTGAGGAGTGCTTAAGCTGCCAATGATAAATGATAAATTAATAACTGCACTTCTTGCAATACTTCTAGCCTTGGGTGGATGGAATCTATCTCAAACATTTAAACAATCCAATGAGATGATAGAAATTAAAATTAAAATGGAGCAGGTTGAAAAAGTAATAAGTAAATCTCTTAAAAAAAATAGACGACAAAATAAAAAGAAGAAGAAGGACTAATGCCATATGAATATTGCAGATTTATTAAAAAAGAATTTTGTATTAGTACCCGTAATAGCGTCCGTTCTCTTTGGAACATTCACTGGCGTTAAGTACATAGTTAATCTTACAGACACCATCAACCAATCAGAAGTACACATAGTTAATCTTGAAAGAGATTTAGGTGTTGCTCAAGATAAAATTACAGATATGAATACAAGACTTGCTTCTGCTGAAGCAACATGGTTGATGGCAGAGAACTTGTATCGAACATTAGCCGACCAAGTACGAGAACACAGCTATGATATAAAAGATTTAAGTAGGTAAACATATGGAAGGTATTCGCATGGATTACAGATTTACAGCATTATTAATTTTTATGATAACACTACTAGCTTTGTTTGGTGGACCAGCTCATTCTAAAAATGAATATCTACAAAACAGCAGAGAATGTGGCTCTGTAGATTTTAGAGTAGAACAAAGAGATCAAGATTATAATTATAGTACCAGCAGCACTAATGAACAATCTAATTATAGTATGACATTTAGAAAATATTTAGGTACAGATTGTAAAACTAGCAGAGAAAATGTAAAAATTAAACAACAATTAGAATTAATGAAAATGTGTGGCAAAGTTAATAATAACCCTTCATTAGCACACAATGAAAATTTTAATTTATTAGTATCAAAATGTAGAGGTGTTACTCCAACAAAGATTGATAATAGACCCGATTCAGGAAGTGAATGGGATAAGCTAAAGGATGACTACAAAAAAGAGAATCCTGATATTACATTAATGGGTGATAAATTCCTAAATAAAAAGAAATTAAAAATACCTAAGTATTTAACAGAAGAAATCATATTACCGGTACCTAAGCCATGAAGTTTATATTAGCTATAAGTCTATGTTCATTTATAAATAATACATGTTTACCTCCAGTAGAAGTAGTAAAACCTTATAACTCCTGGAAAGAATGTAGTGTTGCCGCATATGAAATATCTAAAGCAATGATAATCGCACAACAGGACCCTTATGTTAATAATAATAAATTAGCCACTAAATTTACATGTTCTGAAGCGGGGGTTATTTAATGATAGACAGGTTTCTATTGAACTTCTTCGGAAACATAGATAATATAGTGAACCGGATAGCTAAACTATTTGAGCCTAAACCAAGGAAAAAGAGAAAATGAGAATATCAGATAAAACGAATATAGGCATGCCTATCAAAAATATGTTGGGTCTTATGGCTGCCGTGGCCTTTGGTGTATATGCATACACAGAGGTAACAGCTAGACTAACAAGCTTAGAGACATCAAGAGAATTATTTCAAGCGGATCTATTAAAAAAATCCGAGCAGTTGCCCGTGGACCAGGAACAATTTATGTTGATAGAAAATTTATATAAAGTTACAGAAAAATTAGAGCTAACTCAAGAGCAAAATATGACCAACAAGGTTAACATAGAATTCTTAAGAGATCAATTAGATAAAGCACTAATAGATGTAGAAAAATTAAAAGATAAAGTTAGACAAAACGGTAATGGTAGTCATGATTGAGATAGTTGTCGCATTGTTGATGATTGTTAATGGGGAAATTAAAGAACATAGAATACAACCTGCAATGAGTGACTGTTTAAAAGGTAAAAGAATTGCTATGCGTTCTAATAATTCTAAAAATGTAGAGTATCAATGCATTAAATCTAAAGCAGAAACAGAAATTTATTTAGGTGAAAAATCTATAAAAAAGCTTATACTATCTGAGTGATGAAAAAAAATTGTAAACAATGTAAGAAAGAATTTGAAACTACAGATGAGTTCAATCTGTTTTGTGGGGACGAATGTAAACAGGAAGCACTTGCTGATCTTGACAAAGATAGCGATGAGTGTTTATCTTGCCAGTAATGCCTCAAAAAAAAACATTTAAAATAGAAGCAGAAGTGGTTAGAGGTGAATGTCCTACCTGTAAAGAATTAACAACATTAGTTGGAATTAGTTCTCAGTTTTTTAGATGTATGGAGTGTGGTGCAGATTTAGAACAACATGTTAATGGTAAAATAAGTTATCTACCTATCATGCAATCTAGAACAGATGGCGGCAAACCTTACGTTAAGGATTGGAAGTAATGCCTTTTAAATCAGACAAACAAAGAAAATATTTATTTAAAAATAAACCTAAAGTAGCAAAAAAATTTGCAAAAGATTCTAAAAAGAAAACTCATAAAATGCCTGATGGTACTATTATGAAAGGTGCTAAACACAAATGAAAAAGGCTAAAGGCGGCGAGTACGCACCTCGTGATCAACATCGAAAAAGGCCTGGTATACATAAGAAATCACAGAATAAGGCAGAAAAAAGGCAAAAGAATCAAAATAAATATAAAGGGCAGGGTTGACATCCTCACATAATATCCTATATTAATAATGAAAGGATAATTATGAAAATAAATAAACTACTAATATATAATACTGCGTTAAGAGATAGCCTACATAAGAAAATGGCGGGTATGTTAAATGCAGAGACACCAGATAATGGCGCAACTCTAGTACCTTACTTTGAAATGGTAAACTCGTACTTAGATCAAGCAACAATAATAGAGAGAAGAATACAATTCTTAGAAAGGATAAAAAAAGATGAAGAAAGTAACAATAAGCAGTAAAAATATAAGCAGTAAGCAGTGGACCAATTTAATGTTAGAATTAAACCTGATAAAAAAAGAATGGTCTAATTATGCTAACTTAGAGATACAGGGAACAGGGCTCAAGAAAATACTAGCCTTCGGGACCAAAAAATACGACCCTCATGAAGGGGATAAAAGTGACTAAAACATTAATAATATTAATACTATTATTTAACGGAGAGTTATTAAAAGAAAAGTTTGAACTTCCTATAGCAATGACAGCTTACGAATGTTTAGACTTTGCAGATAAATACCGTGAAACAGTTGCTACTTTTAAAAATAATCATTATTATTTAAATGATGGTAGAGGAACTATTCAAGGGTTTATTTGTTGACAATAATTCTTAGTATTTTAGGTATTCTATTGATTTATAGTCTGATAATTGCGCTATTATTATTATGGAATTCTGAACATAGTGGTTGACAAGTAATATAAAATATGGGATATAACTCATAATAACTAATAAAGGAAAAAATGACTGATATAACTAAGTACAAGAACGTGTCGTTAAAACATGCAGACTATCATATGATAGATAAAATAAGGAAGGTACTCGTACCTAATACAATTTTAAGTAGATCACAAACTATAAGCATTCTAGTGAATGAGAAAGTGAAGAGTCTTAATGGCAAACTTAAAAAATAAAGCAATTTGTCCTACATGTAAAGGTAATGGCTACACAGTCATACCTTACAACCTTGCTAAAAAACATGAGGTTATACAATGTACGGTGTGTAATAGTGAGGGAGAAATAGATGCTAATAAAGTCGATGATATTATTATTGATTCTGATGGCATCCACAGGTTGCAGTAAAATGGAATTTAATCCATATACTACAATAATAAAGGAAATAATAAAACATGATACAAAAAGAAGACTTAACAAAAATTAAAGAAGATAGGGGTCCTAGCGATTTAGAACTCCAAATTGATATGTTAAAGAAACAGAAAGAATACTTGCAAAAACAATGTCGTAGAGCAGGTGAAGCAGTACTTAATCAAGAACTTAAGTTTGATGCATTAACTAAAGAGTATGACAAAGTAGTAGAAGAAAATAATAACCTAAAAACAATGATGAAAGCATAACGTAAGTTGAAGGACTTTAATAAGTTGACTAAGAATAAATAAAACAATAAAAATAAATTAAAACAAAAAAAGGAAAAATATGATAATAAATAAATATCCAAGACAATCGAAAAAAAGAAACGAAGAATTTTTTAACAGAAAGGACCAGGAACTTACCAATTTAGATTGGGCCAAATGGGCCGGTTGGTTTGATACAGATGGTTGTTTTTCAAAGCACTATAATAAAACCACTAAACGTTGGCAGATATTATCTGCTTTAAAATTAAGGGACAAACAACCGGTAGATTTATTTTCCAAAACATTTGAAACTTCTCTAGTTTATGTGGAATTTCCAACTGAAACACCTAATGGCCACAAATATATCGCCAAGGTATATCAATCAGGTTGTACTTCGGCTAAGGCAACATGGTTCACTGAAAATATCTTTCCTTATTTAATAAAAGAAG
>Ga0307994_1002009_pt1 | contig 11685 bp, 10 predicted proteins | sample EllFjometagen261_FD_203171 | JGI IMG/M metagenome (GOLD analysis project Ga0307994, IMG submission 203171) | Marine microbial communities from Ellis Fjord, Antarctic Ocean - #261 | ecosystem: Environmental > Aquatic > Marine > Unclassified | place: Southern Ocean | collected 2014-11-02
CGACGCTGATCCCAACAACGGCCTTGGCAATGTGATTGCGGCACTCGACGAGCTCGATGTCGACACGCGAGAGGCCATTCAGGCAGCGATTGCGGCCATGTATGAGCGTGGGCCGGCTCTGGCTATGGTCGACAGCGATCGCGGCATCACCAATCTTCACGTACCCAGCGATGTGATCATCGATGCGTCAATGCCGGCCATGATCCGCACCTCGGGTCAGATGTGGAACGCTGCTGGCGAACTGCAAGATGCCAAGGCCGTCATCCCCGACAGCAGCTACGCCGATCTCTATTCGGCGACATTTGATCACTGCAAGGCCCACGGTGCCTTTAACCCGGTCACGATGGGCACGGTCCCCAACGTCGGGCTGATGGCGCAAAAGGCAGAAGAATACGGTTCGCACGACAAGACGTTCGAGATCGAAGAAATCGGCACGATGCAGATCGTCGATGCTGACGGCAACGTATTGACATCGCACCAGGTTGAGCCTGGCGATATCTGGCGGGCATGCCAGGTAAAGGACCTGCCTATCCAAGACTGGGTCAAGCTCGCTGTCAACCGGGCACGGGCGACCGGGTGGCCAACGATCTTCTGGCTCGACGCCGAGCGCGCCCACGATGCACAGCTGATCACGAAGGTCGAGCACTACCTGGGTGAACACGACACAAGCGGCCTCGATATCCGCATCATGAATGTCGCCGATGCTTCTACGTTCAGCCTTGAACGAGCACGTGCTGGTGAGAACACCGTTTCAGTCACCGGTAATGTGCTGCGTGACTACCTAACAGATCTGTTCCCAATCCTGGAACTTGGTACGAGCGCCAAGATGTTGTCGATCGTGCCGTTGATGAACGGTGGTGGCTTGTTCGAGACTGGCGCAGGTGGTTCAGCACCAAAACATGTGCAGCAGTTCGAGAAAGAAAACCATCTGCGTTGGGACTCGCTCGGTGAGTTCTTGGCGTTGTCAGTTTCGCTCGATCACTTGGGTGAGGTCTTCGATAATCAAGCAGCCCGGATGCTGGGCGACACCCTCGATACAGCGACCGAACAGGTCCTGCTGAATCGCAAGTCGCCGTCTCGCAAGGTCAACGAGCTTGACAACCGGGGTAGTCACTTCTATCTGGCTATGTACTGGGCAAAGGCACTTGCTGAGCAAGCCGACAATGCTGATGTTGCGTCCAAGTTCGCGCCGCTCGCGGTGACACTCGCCGAGAACGAAACAACCATCGTCGACGAGTTGAACGCTGTACAGGGCCAACCCATGGACATCGGCGGCTACTACGCGCCGAACGAAGAGCTTGCTGTCGCTGCGATGCGCCCGAGCCAGACATTCAACTCGCTGTTGTCTGATTTTATTGCCTAACGGCCTTGGGCTCTTTGCCGGTAGATATCTCGAGCATTCTGGCGCCAGGCCTGGTTGAGATCAACCGGCTTGGAGCCCGAGCACAGTTGTTAGGGCACGACAATGCCGACAACGCGAGGACTGGCACAGAGTCCACCTGGCGGGTTTCACGCGACGGCCCGGACGATCACCGCCCAATCGACCTATGCGGCGAACCCGGCTCGTATGTCATCGACGAAGCCAATATCGAGAGCCTACGAATCTATAGAGATTCCCGACGCGTGAACCGACCTGCCTCGGATCGGAACACGATTCGAAGTTGTGTCTCGGTTCGACCGCCTTGCGTGGTTTGGTAGCGGTCCTCACGAGACGTACCCCGATCGCAAGTCATCAGGTTTGACCGGCATTTGGCAGAGTCTGGTCGCTGATCACTACCACGCCTTTGTTGTGCCACAAGAGCATGGCGCTCACGCTGATACGCACTGGTTCACACTTGTTGATCGGCACGGAAAGGGTCTACGCGTGACCACTAGTGAGGCGTTGTTGTTCAGCGCTCGTTTCGAGCATGACACCACATTGGCCCGAGCGTCGACGATCGTCGAAGTCGAGCAGTCCGATACCATCGTGGTGCATCTCGAGGTTGCATTTCGTGGCGTAGGCACCGCTGCGTGCGGCCCCGACTGCCTACCCGAATACGTCGTTGGCCCAGGTACCTATCAATGGTCGACCATCTTCAAAGCCGAGAGGCCGTAACAATGTCTGATCCCAAGGCCCGAACCAACGCTGATCTTGGCGGCCATGACGGTGAACGAGCTCGTTTCCACCTGGCTATCCCGGTGAACGATCTTGCCGCAGCTGCGGACTTCTACGGAACCACGTTGGGTTGTGAGCGTGGCCGAGAGTCCGAACTCTGGATCGACTGGAACCTTGGAGGGCATCAGCTTGTCACGCATGTCGTGGAAGGCTGGACCGGTGTGGCAGGCAGCAATCCGGTTGATGGCAGCGATGTGCCAGTCCCACACTTCGGTGTACTGATGACACCAGAGGCGTTCGCTGCCTTTGCGGAACGCCTGAAGGCTGCGCAAGTCTCGTTCGTGATCGAACCAATAGTTCGCTTCGCCGGCCAGGTGGGAGAGCAGCACACCATGTTCTTCCTCGACCCATCAGGCAACGCTCTCGAGTTCAAAGCCTTCGCCGACGACACCCAAGTTTTCGCCCGCTAGTTCTACCTGCACGTGCTCGTACCCGTTGGGATCTAGGCGGCTCCGTTCGACCGCAGGCCGCTCTGCCTTATGGTTCGATAGCGACAAAGGTCGCTCCGGCCCAGTCATGTCTGGGCGTGCTCGTCTTCTGTGGTCTGCTTGAGGTCACGACAGAGCGGACACAGGTGAACGTCGAGTCATCGATGTTTCTTGTAAGTGCTGCTGTTGGGTAGCTGCGTTGTGCGTGCCCCGGCGACAGCGAGCTCGGATGAGGTTAGTTAGAAGCCCGCAGCGGCGGGAAGCACGTTGGCGCCGATGTCGCTGACATGGTCGACATCGGCCAGGTCCATAAGCTGCAGGTAGACCCGCTCGATCCCGGCAGAGGCATAGGCAGCAAGCTTGGCAGTGGCCTCGTCGTAGGTTCCGGCGACGCCGTTCTCTCGCAGTTCGTCGACGTCGCGGCCAATGGCGGCTGCTCGCCGTTCGACGTCTGCGTCGGTAGCACCCACACAGGCAATCAGTGCCGCCGATTTCACGATGGTGCTTGGGTCACGATCGATGGCTTCACAGGCAGCGTCGACGCGGGCGATGGTCTTGGGGACATCGGCCAGCGCCATAAATGGCACGTTGAAATCTGATGCGTAACGGGCGACGAGCCGAGGAGTGCGCGTCTTACCCCCGCCACCAATGACGACTGGCGGACCCGGCCGCTGTGTCGGCTTGGGGAGGGCTGGCGACTCGGTGAAGGTATGGAATTGTCCGTCGTGGCTATAGGTCTCGCCCGCGGGTGTGGACCACAGACCGACGATCTGTTCCAGGTATTCCTCGTAACGGTCGAATCGCTCGCCCAGCTCGGGGAACTGCAGCCCGTATGCGCCGTGTTCGGCTTCGTACCAACCGGCACCGAAACCAAAGTCGATGCGCCCGCCGCTCATTTGATCGACCTGGGCAACGGCAATAGCGAGCGGTCCGGGCTGGTAAAAGGTCGCGGGGCTGACGAGGGTGCCCAACCGGATGGTCGTCGTGTCACGTGCCAGGCCAGCCAGCGTGATCCATGCATGGGTCGGACCTGGCAAGCCAGAGCCATCACCCATGACCAGGTAGTGATCGCTACGCATGAAGCCCGTGAAGCCAGCAGTTTCGCTGGCCAGAGCGACGGCCAAGAGGTCGTCGTAGGTTCCGCCTTGTTGAGGTTCAGTAAACGTCCGTAGTTCCACGAGCGAATCTTAGTGCCATGGCACCCACAGCAGCTGCGCCTGCGATGGCTGTTAGCAGCAAGGTTGCTGCCCCGAAGCCGTCCGTCGTATCAGCAACCCAGCCAATGGCATAAGGACCCGCGAAACCGCCGATCTCTCCGACAGCAAAGAAGAGCCCTGTGGCGGCGCCGATGTCACTGACGCCGATATCAGGGTCACCCATGATTTCAAGGAAGAGCAAGGGGATGATGCCAGCACGGCAGAAGCCCAGTGCGGCGAGTGCGACAAGCAGCAGAGCGAAGGGCAATGAGCCGAGTCCAGCCACCATGAGCCCGATGATCACAAAGATGGCAATGAGAACGTGCGGCCGTCTCAGGTTTGGCACGAGCCGAGCAATGGTGAGGGATCCAAGAATGCCGACAGTCACGCTGATCGCAGACAGGTAACCAGCGGCGTTGTCGGACTGTCCTGTGTCGGCCAATATCTCGGGAAGCCAGTTAGACAATGCGTGGCTGAAGAAGAACGAGAACATGCTGATGACCAGGATGACTCGCATCGAACGCAACTTGAGCAAACGCGAGATCGTCGAACGATCAGTGCGGGTGGCGCCCTGCTGCACATGAGCTACTGCTCGCGACGCATAGAGCCAGCCGAGTGTGGCGATGAACGAGACCGCAGCCATTACGAGCAGTACGGCACGCCAGCTGCCATCGAAAGCTGGCAATAGCAGCGGGTTCGTCACTGCCAGCGCAATTGCAGATCCCAGCGAGGGCGAGGCAACGCCCAGTCCGGTGGGAAGGCGTCGGTCCTCCGCATCAAAGAGCGATGCCACAAGTTTGGGCGTGGCAATCGACACCAACGGTCCACCGACACCGAATACGGCAACCGCGGCAAACAGGCTGATCGGGCCGCCAGCGATACTGCGCAACACAAGTGATGCCGTGATCGTTAACCCACCAACGAGCAAGGACCAGCGAAGACCGAGTCGATCGACGACAGCACCAGCAGGCACAGCAGTGAACACGTAGATCAGTGCCCATGCGCCGAGGATCGAACCCATTCCGCTTCGACTGAGGCCCAGGTCCGCGCTGATCTCATCAACGAGCGGGGCCATCACGCCAAGTGCCAACCCAAACGAAACGTAGACACCGCAGACACCGGCAACGGCCAGCCAGGGAGAATGGGCTGTTGCCCGTGCCGAACTCATCGGCGTTCAAGCTAGCTGCCAGGCCAGTTCAACTCGTTGAATTGACATGTCGACGTTTCAACTGCCGAGCTGTGTCATGTTGCCAGAGAATGAACATCGGTGTGGCCGTGACTTTCCCGGTGGGCTACCATGAACCTGTGGCTTTGCACCTCTTGCTTCGACTTATTGACCCGGCGGCCTGATCAGGCCGACCGGGGTCACGCACTGCCCTCGTTTGAGGGCACGCCAAATTTGGCGCATCACATCTGCATTACAAGTCGAAACCACACCTAGAGAGGAACTCACATGACGACTGAATCCCGAGCCAGCGCGGCTCAAAGAACGTCCGGTATGCCGTTCGAGCGCTACCAGTCTTTTGCCCCTATTGACCTCCCCGATCGCACTTGGCCAAGCAAGGTCATTACCGAAGCGCCGCTCTGGTGTTCGGTCGATCTTCGTGACGGCAACCAGGCGCTCATCGAGCCGATGGACTCCGACCGCAAATGGAAGATGTTCATGGCGCTTGTCGATATGGGCTTTACCGAGATCGAGGTCGGCTTCCCGTCGGCGTCCGATACTGACTTCCAGTTCGTACGCGAGATCATCGAACAGAAGGCCATCCCCGAGGGCGTCAAGATCCAGGTCCTAACCCAGGCCAGGCCTGAACTGATCAAGCGCACCTACGAAGCGATCGACGGTGCCCCACAAGCGATTGTGCATCTCTACAACTCCACGTCGACGTTGCAACGCAACGTTGTGTTCGGACTTGACGAGGACGGCATCATCGACATTGCTGTCAAGGGCGCCGAGTTGTGTCGTTCGCTTGAAGACCAGGTCTCAAGCGGCACTGAGATTCTGTACGAATACTCGCCAGAGTCCTTTACCGGTACAGAGCTTCCGTTTGCAAAGCGGGTGTGTGACACGGTGGTCGATGTCTTGAACCCAAACGATGGCCGCAAGACCATCATCAATCTGCCAGCAACCGTCGAGATGTCCAGCGCAAATATCTACGGTGACATGATCGAGTGGATGCACCGCAACCTGGCTCGCCGTGACGACATCATCTTGAGCCTGCACCCACATAACGACCGTGGCACCGGTGTGGCTGCCGCCGAGTTCGGCATCATGGCCGGCGCCGACCGCGTCGAAGGAACACTTTTCGGCAACGGTGAGCGCACCGGGAACGTCGACATCATCACGGTGGCGATGAACATGTACAGCCAGGGCGTCGACCCCATGCTCGACATCAGTGACATCAACGAACTCAAGCGCGTGGCCGAGCACTGCAACCAACTGCCGGTGCACCCGCGCCACCCTTATGTTGGCGAACTCGTCTACACCGCCTTCTCTGGATCACATCAGGACGCCATCAAGAAGGGTTTCGAGGCCCTCGAAAAGAGCGACAGCCCGTACTTCGAGGTGCCGTACATCCCGATCGATCCTCTTGACGTTGGGCGTAGTTATGAAGATGTCGTTCGGGTGAATAGCCAGTCTGGAAAGGGCGGCGTCGCCTACCTGCTCAAGGCCGAGCAAGGGTTCGATCTACCACGCAGCATGCAAATCGAGTTCACCCGGGTGATCCAAGACCTCACCGAGCACACCGGCAAAGAAGTCACCGGTCAGACGATCTTCAGTGAGTTCGCCACAGAGTACCTGGACGCGAATCATCCATACCGGCTCGACGGCTACGAAGCAGCGCAGAACCCACGGGGTGATGACCAAACCTTGATCACCGCTCGGATGACCTTCGATTCTGAACCTGTTGTAGTGCAAGGCAGTGGATCAGGCAGTCTTGATGCCTTTGCTGTTGGCCTGCGAGAAGCAACCGGTCTCGGAATCCGAGTTCTGGATTATGCCGAGCACGCCAAGGGCACCGGTTCTGATGCCAACGCGGTGGCCTACGTCCTTGCAAAGATCGGTGAGGTCGAGATTTGGGGCTGCGGCATGCATACCGACATCACCACCGCATCCATGCGAGCAGTCGTGAGTGCCATGAACCGGGCGAACGCCATCAGCTAGTCCCATTTCATGGGTTCTTGAGGCGAGTTATGGCTACAGAGCAGCCTTAGCGGCCTAACGGATAGATCAGCACGGCACTAGGCAGGCCTAGAATTCCGCAGTTTTGGATCTTGGGACTCTGCCTGTCCGCTCAACTCCTTGGCTCGACTCAAGAAACCTGCTGAAGTGCGGATTTGACACCGTTGGCTAACCGGCCGCTGCAGTCGACACTCACTCGATCAACCCCGACCATTGCTGCGAGCTGTTGCAACTCTGCAGCGAGGTCAGCTGCGATGGCGTCTTCATCGATGCCCGACTCAACGAAGGCGCCGAGTAGACGAAGTACCCCGTCGGTGCGGTCGGTCTTCAAGTCGCATCTGCCCACGATCTCGTCGCCAAGCAGAAACGGCAGCACGTAGTAGCCGAACGTGCGCTTTGGCTTCGGCACGTAGATCTCGATGCGATAGCCGAAGTCAAATAGCCATGAGGCCCGCTCGCGGAACCACACGATCGGGTCAAAGGGCGACAGCAACGCCCGAGCCTCCATGGATCTCGGCACAACAGTGTCGGGATGCATGTAGGTCTCACGGGACGTGCCGGGAGCATCACAAACAACCAGCCTGCCGTCCTCGACAAGTTCTGCGAACAGCGGCTTCACTGCTCGTTTCGGTAGCCGGAAGTAGTCGGTCAAGCATGGCCCGGTGGCGATACCCAATGCTGCAGCGGAGCGCACGAGTAGCTCCTTCAGCGCATCCTCGTCTGATGGGGTTGGCTGGCCGATGATCTGATCGGGAACGATGCGCTCGAGGAGGTCGAACTCTTTCTCGAAGTTGCCGACTCGACGGATACCGACGGCCCCAATGCGGAACAGATAGTCGAGTGCCAGGGTTCCGATAGACCGCGACCCCCACCATTCACCTTCGCGAGGTCGGGGATCGCTGAGTTCGTTGGCCTTAAGTGGCCCTCGGTCTCGAACCTCCTGTAGTACCTGATCGATGTAGGCGCCTTCCTCTTCGGCCAGCTTGACGAGCCCGCCCCAGGTTTGGCCGCTTCGAGCCCGCTCCTTCATAAACCGAAACAATGGTTCGTCTTCGACCGGAACAAGTGACGCTTCGTGGACGAAGGCCTCGAACCAATCGTCGTGTCGATACGCAATATCGTCGAGCAGCGAGGGGTCGTAGGGACCGAGGCGGCTGAACGCTGGCATGTACTGGGTGCGAATGATGACAGGCACCGAATCGAGTTGCACGATGTGCATATGACGGACCAGGCGTCGTAGATGGCCGCGGTTCACCGGGGTTGATCGATCTTTGGCGCCGAAGCCCTGGGCATGCAGCGCTACACGACGTGCCTGTTCTTTGCTCAGCGAACGTGGTTTCGACATGATTTCCTTGGCGCAGCTGACTCAATGAGCTGGATCAAATACCAGTCGGAATACCAACAGGGCCCGGAATGTGTTGCCCTGGATCTGTGGGCGCGTGGCGGGCGACCGGAGAATTGTGAGATCAAATCGAACTGGCCATCGCCAACGAATGCGTCGATGAGTTTGAGCGAACAACCGTCGACGATGGGCGGCGACTCGGCGGTAGTCAGGTTCCGTACCTGCGAATGTCGGAGCCGATGAGCTCAGTGAACAGTTCGAGCACCTCGCCGGGCAATGCATGTCGCGCCAAGCTCTTTTTGCTGAAGATCGAGGCGCCATCGACGTCGACTTCGAACACACCGCCGCCTGCCGGAACCAGTGTGAGGTCCGAGATGACGTGCTGATAGTTGCTGAGAATGTCATTCGCTGCGCTCACGGCACGGCCCGAATAGTTTCAACTAAAGCAGTAGGTGATGCTCACTTTGTGGCTCTGAGTCTGGTTCATAGCTCAAACCTATTCTTGAAAGTCTGCGAACACCGGGTCGCGCTTGTCGAAGTAGGCCTTAATCGACTCGACCTGATTCGGCGATCCAATGAGCGCACTGATCTCTGCTCGCTCAGCTGCGAACCGCTCGGCGGTTGACAGCCCGCCAGCGTTGTTCATGAGTCGTTTGGCCGCACGAATTGCATCGGGGCTCTTCGCTGCGATGTCGTGGGCCAGGGCAAGGGCGTCGGCATAGGGATCGTCAGACAGACGGGTTGCAAGTCCTATGTCGACACACTCTTGTCCTTGGACCATGCGGCCGCTAAACGTGAGTTCTTTGGCAACATCCAGGCCAACATGCTGGATGAGCGTCTGGGTTCCGGTCATGTCGGGGATCAATCCCCAACGAATCTCGAGTACCGACATGCGAGCATCCGGAGCGATCAGTCTGATGTCGGCCCCCATCGAAATTTGGAATCCGCCGCCCAGGGCGACACCCGTGACCGCACAGATGACTGGCGCTGGCATCTCGGTCCAGGTGTAGGCGACTTGCTGACCGCGGTGTGTGATTCGACCTTCGTCGGAGTCGACCAGGTCTGATCCGCTCGACTCGCTCTCGTCTTCACTCATTTTGTTGAAGCTGCCGAAATCGAGACCTGCGCAGAAGGCTCGTCCTTCGCCCGAGAGCACAACGGCCCGAACCGATGGATCGGCCTTCAACGACTCGCCAGCCTCGCTGAGTGCCGCAAACATGGCGCCATCCAGGGCGTTCATCTTGTCGGGACGATTCAGCTTGACGTCGGCAACGCCATTGTCCATCTGGATAACTACACGATCACTCATGGCCATAACGCTACTTCGCTATCGCGCGGTGTCCTAGCGCTGTGTCCTAACGCTGTGTCCTAACGCTGTGTCCTAACGCTGTGTCGTCTCGCGGCCCATCTGTCAGAGTGAGCTGAGATAGCCTGCGCGTCGTGTTCCGTTTCGTTGCAGCGATGCTGCTCGTGTTCTCGTTGCTTGCAGGAGCGTGCTCTCCTGAGGTAGCGACCAGCAGCGGTGAATTGGGGACAGCCAACGGGCAGGTAACGCCTGAGCCGACGATTGACATCGGTGACATCAGCTCGCAACCAAATCTTGTGATCGCTCCAACGCCAATACCCGACGGGCCACGGCCTCTCGTGGTGGCCACGATTCTTGGCGAGACCGGTGTTCTCGCACCGCTCGACGCTGCTGCGCTGGCCGGCGTTATCGCCGAGATTGATCGCATCAATGATGATGGCGGGATCTTGGGTCGTCCGGTCGAGTTGCGACGTTTTGACACCAACTCGCGCGTCAGCCTCAGCGAACGGTTCGTGCAACGCTTCGTCGACAATCCGCCCGATCTGATCATCACGTCATGCGATAGAGATGTGGCGCGACCGACACTCGAGTTCGCCGACGAGAACGGTCTACTGACCATCAGCCCCTGTGGCGACGATGCCAGATACCTGACAGGCGGGTTCGGGTCCATGAACTACACCATGGGTGCCCCCGCCGAACCCAGAGGCGCCTTGGCCGCTGCTCAGGCATTTGAGCGTTACGGGGCGACCGCAATGGTTCTGCGTGATGTCACGAGCCCCGAGGCGACGGCCTTCTGTGACGGCTTCGAGCGGGCGTTTCGTGAACTCGGCGGATCGGTCACGTATCGCGACGAGTTCAACTATGACACGCTCGAACCGTTGCTTGATCGGATCGATCAGCGAGCTGGCCAGACCTCCTTTATTACCCTTTGCAGCCATGTCCCTGGAGAAATTGATGCTGCTCCATCGATCATCCTAAATCTGCGCACACGCGGGTTTTTAGCCCCCATCGTTGGTGGAAGCACGCTTGATCGTCCGGGCTGGTTCGCGGACGTGCCGACACTTGGCGAACTCATATTCATAAGCTGGGCCTCGACGTTCGGCAATGACCCCGATGGCCGCGTCAACGACCTGGTTCGTTCCATTCAGCAAAGCGGCCCGCTTCCACCCGGTGGGTCGACAATCTTGGGTGCCGAGAGCATCGAAGCGTGGGCGCGGGCCGTCGAGACGGCACGTGATGCATCACCCGATCGGGTCTCGATTGCGTTGGCGTCGTTCAATGACGAGCCCTTTTCGACCGGCCAGGTGTCCTTTGTGGCAGGAGCCCGCATGGACGTGGGCCGCACCTACCGAGTGTTGCGAGTTTTCGACGGTGAGTTGACTGTGGTCGATGTCGCTGAAACCGAGGACTGACTCCTCCGCCACCTGGGGCTAGTCTCTAAGGCGTATCTGACGAGTAGTAGGGGAAGCCACCGATGCGTACGCCACTCACGATTAAGACCTTTGTTGATCGCGCCGAGTTCAACTATCCCGATCGAATCGCGATCATCGATGAACCTGACCAACCAGCCGAGGCTTGGCCCGCTCTGACCTTTGGCGAGATAGCCGAGCGCGCCCGCCAGCTAGCCGCCGGTCTAGACAAGCTTGGTGTTGGATTTGGGGAGCGCGTCGCTATTGTCTCCCACAATGCGGCCCGCTTGCAGCACATGCTGCTGGCGCTGCCAGCACACGGGCGCATCGCCGTCCCGATCAACTTCCGGCTGAACAAGGAAGAGATTCGCTACATCGTCGATCACTGCGGTGCTCGAGTTCTACTCATCGATCCTGAGATCGAAGAAGACATGGCGTCAGTCGAGTGCGAGTTCAAATACACCATTAGCAACGACACCGACAACGAACTCTTCGTGCAGGGCGTCGATCCCATTCCGTGGGAGCCGAACGAAGACGAAACAGCAACCATTAACTACACCAGCGGTACAACCGCTCGGCCTAAAGGTGTGCAGCAGACGCACCGTGCGCTTTGGCTGAATGCGGCAACCTTTGGCTGGGACGCTGGTGCCAACACTCGCGATGTG
>Ga0307994_1002010_pt1 | contig 11682 bp, 13 predicted proteins | sample EllFjometagen261_FD_203171 | JGI IMG/M metagenome (GOLD analysis project Ga0307994, IMG submission 203171) | Marine microbial communities from Ellis Fjord, Antarctic Ocean - #261 | ecosystem: Environmental > Aquatic > Marine > Unclassified | place: Southern Ocean | collected 2014-11-02
AATTTCCAACGGACGCCGTTTATTTCTGTCCAAAATAATATTCCGGCGGCTCTAACTGGATGTCCATTGTAATAAAAAGTTGGACGTTCCATTTTGTGTATTTAAGCACCTTTTTATACTCTATACAATGGCAAAAGATTTAGCAATTGATGTTGGTATACCTGTAGATACGGATGAGTTTCATACATTCGTGGCGTGTGTTGACAATATTTTAACCCATGGGTGTGGGTATGGTGATGAAATGACGGTTCGTATTGTGGAAAAATGTCATACTTCTGACCTTCCTATTGCGAAAAAAGTATTGCGTGAGTGTCGTCGAATATCGCGCAATACATCTGGTATTCGACCCAGTAGAAGTAAATGGTGGGAAACGTATTACAACAACAAGAATAGCGATGTTCCAAAATGGCCAGGGAGAAAGCCAGACCGTGGAAAACCAGACCGTGGAAAACCAGACCGTGAAAAACGACCCATGTCACCCATGTTTAACAAAAACCGTGGAAAACGACCCATGTCACCCATGTTTAACAAAAACCGTGGAAAACGACCCATGTCACCCATGTTTAACAAGAGAAAACACAGGGACGATGGAAGAAACAATGACTATCGAAATGATAGAAGAAACAATGACGATCGAAATGATAGAAGAAACAATGACTATCGAAATGATAGAAGAAACTACCAAGATGAAATACAATATCAACGTTCACCGTCTTATGAGAGAAATTCTAAAAAACGTAAATATCGTTAATACAATTATTTAATATTATATCAACATATGAATCAGCATTCTCTAAGTGTTTGTTCGAAGTTAATGTGTTAAATTTAGACTGCCACAAATAAGCATGGTCAACTGTATTTAAAACAAGGTGTGTACATTCATGGATAATTACTAAAGCCTTGCTTGTATTTGATAATATATCATATCCTGAATTGACGACAAATACATCGTCGGAAAATATTTGTGGTGTGACAAAGGCGATGGGTATGTTTTGTACCATGGGTACTTTTGATTTAGGAACATGGTAGACTTGTATGGTGTGCGCACAGTCTTGGACCAAACCCCAAGATTTATTTAACCTTGGGATTTTTTCTACCGCACAATTCAACAATTTGTCTATTGTGGTCGTCATGCTTGGAGAAAGATTATTATGTGGGGTCAATTTTAATTGACCGAATGAGATGGACATAAATAATGTTTGAAACCACAAAATGACGACGAGAACAGCGAAAAAAATTTGAACTTTCTTTTCGTTTTCACCAATATATAGCACAGTATATGTGGTCAGGATTAACGTTACAATAAACGAAATAAATATCAACCACATTAGTTTCAAAGATTCTTTTTATATAATACATTTGGATTTTATGTGGGGGATTTGATATATTGCCAACAGGTGGACGCCACTATCCAAGTTGCAGATATAAAACTCCATCGTTCGCCCATCATGATCTGGTTAGTGGCGAGTAATCCCGCCCATACGATATATGTATTTTCTAACTTATCCTTGAACCATAATTGTCGAAACAAAATGTAATAGACTATGGATGTATTGACCAAAAAAAACCAAAGTTTGGTGGGTTCAATTTCGTTGAGATGGTAGGACATTGTAATGGAACTCATGAAGAACAAACACAACGGTAACCACATTGACCTATTTACAAGTCTCTAAATACTCAATATGCAAGCTGGACTTATACTATTAGCAGGCACCGCTGGAAAAATTGTCGTGTCATCGGCCATTTCACCTCTCGTCAATTCAACCATAACACTTATCACTTCGCTTCGAAGCGGTACCACCTCTCCAACGTTGCACGATATTATCGTTAAACACGATATACCAGCGACACTACAAACAATAGAAAGAACTTGTATCGCTTTAAAATGTGACAAAGAACCACTTAAAACTGCTGCAAGTCACGTGGTGCAAGCTGTTGAACATATTCACAAATTACTCACGCGTATTGCGGATATAAAGGCGAGTCACGAAGCTGGTTACATTTCAAGATGGCGCGTTCTTGTGATTGACAATGAGATAGTTCAATTGGAGGGACTCATGAGTATTTTACATCAGCGTTTCAAACTGATGTGTGATATACGGTCGGTAACATCATAAACCTATATAAGTAAATATAAATTGTACATAATGTCACGTATTTCTGCATCCGGTGTTGCTGGTTTATTTTATGGTCTAAGTCCCTCCACTAAAACTCCCAAACCGAAAAAGAAAGATCCCATGCCAACGGAGGGGCTTTTGGTTGAAAAAATTTTCCCACATGGCCATGTCCAAGAACATAACGCTATCACAGAAATAAAAAAACATGTTGAAAGTGTCCGTGGTCAAGACGGGTTTGCGCGCGATCGTGAACACTTGGACGCGCTTTGTCGAAGATTACAAAAAGAAGATGTTGTCCAACAATTGGATTCAGCATGGGTCAATCACCGAACAATTGAGTATGCTAAACAAGTTGGACGTGATGGCGACCTTGCTCGTGAAGAAATGGCGATTGCACAGCGATGCATTCAACAAATTCATGACGAATTGGATTACTTGCAAGTCCCCAGAGATATTAAACTGGAAGCTGAGAAACATTTGGCTTCGGGTTACATATTAAGTAATGGTATAACATATGACGTTGGGCGTTCGCATTATAAAATAGGAAACTTAAATCTTGTATGTCAACCAGATGGAATGTGTACATATCACGGGAAAAAAATGGTGGTCGAAATCAAAAGTTGCTGGGGTCCACTTTACACATCGTTGGCCTCGCGCTCTTCCTCCAACAAACCGATTTCAAATAATAGTAATATCAAAAAATGGTTCTATTATTTAATTCAAATTGCCATTGAAATGTTTCCCGAAGACATTGAAGGAGTTATATTTGCATGTTTCAGAGGAAAAAAAGCGTCCATGGGAAGAGCTCACGTCAATGAAAGAAAAGCGTTAAACGTTATTGTGATTTATCGCGAACAAATGCAGGGGTTGATAAACAGCGTTCGTCGACTTTTAGAAACGTTAGAGCCTGTTGGTATTTCGCAAAATTCAATCGATCCGTATATTCTTTGGGATGCTTTGGAAGATAAAAGTGCGGCGGAGGCGGCGTACAAAGCAGTGGTCGACGAATTGCGCGGACCCTTGTTGAACAGTATACGTCCGAATCCCGACGTCGATGCATGGAAGCAGTGGTATCTGGAAGAAGAACCACAACCTCCTGATGAATATCCCACACGTACAATGTTTGCAGTGTTGAACAACGTCTACCGTTTTAACAAAGATTATGTGTTTAAACAAGGAATGCGTGTCACATTAAAGTGTGAAGACAATGAGCACGATGCATTTGCTGTCAAAGCTTACCATGGAGACGAACCGATTGGTTGGATTGCTTCTGAAAAATATATTGTACAAAATATGCGCAATATATTTCCACGCGTAGCGTTACATTCGAATGATGCGGTCGTGGATCTTGTTTCGCGTATTATCACAGCAGAATGTGTGGACCATAATCATGGTACAGTTTTAATCCGCATCGATTTCCGTAGTTTTATTAAAAGTCCTTCTAGACTTTAATATAATTTCGAATGATATAAGGGTCGGTTTGCGTCGCAATCTCTCTAAACGTTTTTTGAGCAAAATACGACATAAACAGATGAAAAAAATCGATGTCTGCAATTTCTTCGTATAAATCCAAATACATGTAAAAATAAAAACAAACAATTATATAGGTATTTTATTTGGTCCAACAACTATTTCAACGCACGTGCACCAATGAAAGTGACGCTATTGCCGATGGTGACGCTGGTCAAGCCGGTATGAAAGAACGCACCTGCACCAATGGAAGTGACGCTATTGCCGATGGTGACGCTGATCAATTCGGTAACCCATTCGAACGCACTTTCCCCAATGGAAGTGACGCTATCCATTTTATTCGGATCTATATTAATATTCGCCCATGCAAGATATTCCAAAATACAGTATATAAATACGCAAGTTTAATTAAACATGAAAGCATTGATTTTATTATCTCTGGTATCAGTACACACACTGGCCGCCGTTTGTTCCACGACAGATGGCTCAGCAGTTAACGGAGCAGCATGCACGTGCGGGAGTATGGAGTGCACGAGTACCACTGGCTTAATTTGTTATTCGACGTATGGAGGAGGTTCATGTCGAAAGACGGACGTCGGTGCATTCGGTTATCCTAAAGAAGCGGGTCCCAAAACTTGTGCGTCCGTGAACAATCGACATCCGATGTTGGACAAAGCATCGTGCGAGGCAGCAGCGACGAGCATGGGTCTAGATGATGTGACGGCGGATGAGGCGTCGTACTCGAACTACCCACCGGGATGTTTCGGCATTGGCAACAATCTGTACTACAACACGAAGTCCACTTCCACTAAATCGTGCAACAACGGCAACACCGACTTCTGCCTGTGCGTCGCAGCAACCGACTGCACACAAACCAACGGTGCGACGTCAAACACCGACGCCTGCTTGTGTGGTGGAACGAGATGTACGGCAGACTCAGGTCTCTTCTGCTACGCATCCAACAGTCAATGTTCACTGGTAGCCATTCCAGATTGTCTCACGACAGATGGCTCAGTAGCTAACGGAGCAGCATGCACGTGCAGGGATGCGACTTGTACAGCAGCTTCTAGTCTCTTCTGCTACGCTGAAATAAGTAAGTGTTCCACCACAGCATTCTCAAATTTGTGTCCCATTCGTGATGGCTCCGCAGCGAACACCGTTGCGTGCACGTGCGGGAGTGTTGAGTGCACGAGTACGACAGGGTTAATTTGTTTTTCGACGTATGGAGGAGGTTCTTGTCGGAAAACGGGCTTAGGTCCATTCGGTTATACTAAAGAAGACGGTGATACAAATTGTGGGTCCGTGAGCAATCGAATTCCGATTTTGGACAAAGCGGCGTGTGAGGCAGCAGCGACGAGCATGGATCTGGATGATGTGACGGCGAGTGAGGTGTCGGTCTCGTACACCCCACCGGGATGTTACTTTTGGAACAACGGTCTGTACTACAACACGCAGTCCACATCCACCACATCGTGCAACAACGGGAACTCCGACTTCTGCCTGTGCGTCGCAGCATCCGACTGCACACACACCAACGGACTGTTAAAGAACACCGCGACTTGCTCCTGTGGTGCAACTGGTGCAACGGTATGTACGGCCACAACTGGACTGTTTTGCACGAAGTCCACAAATACTTGCCGTCAAATTCCAATATGCACCGTTACGGATGCTTCTGCTGCCAATAATGCAAGTTGTGCTTGCGGCATGAGTGATTGCACGAATGGGACTGGATTGGTTTGCGATTATGCGAATAATCAGTGTGGTCATGATTGTGCGACTGTGGGTACAAAACAGTTATGTTTTGTCACTAGTTCAGTGGTGGATTGTAGTGTTGCGTTGAACATATGTGCCAATAATACTGCTGCTGTGAAGACTTGGTACAACAAAAAGAATGGTTGTTAACGTCATGTTTATTAGCAACAAATAAAAGAATTACATCGAATAGAGAAAGACACTGTCTACAGACAACCCTTTATAGAACTTTTAATTTAAAAACAAACAATTATATAGGTATTTTATTTGGTCCAACAACTATTTCAACCATTTTATTCGGATCTATTAACTTCTGCAATGTTGTATTCACGCTCTCAATCTCTAACGCGTTCACTTGATGTTCAAAATCATTAAAATATTTTTCTGGGTCTTTGCCTTTGACAATGGATTGGACGACCATTCCATGTAAATGATCCACTGAATCGGACGCTATTACGCGAGAACCGATCATTCGGTCTTTGGCATTCTGAAGTTCAACGGGTGTCACACCATGTGTTTGCCATTCTCTCAACAACGTCTTCGTACACTCGAGGCCTTCTTTCACCGAATTCGGACTAAAAGTACCTTGAATACAAAAGATGGCATCGGTTTTTGGACTCACATGTTGCAGAACCGAGTACAGTCCATACGTACCGAGTCCACGTTGTTCCCGTACTGTATGCATGAGTCGCCCTGTCATACCACCTCCTAATATTTCGATAGCACATTGAAGTGCTATTGCTTCAGGTGTATCTGATTTCACTGGTATAGTTTGACCCAACATTACTTGAAATGAACCATAGCCCTCGAGTTGGATATGTTTGCTGACAGCTTTTCTGGGCAAAGATTCCCATTCCAACGTTTGTTGCGACCGTTTTTCATGTGCTGGAAATATTTCGCCCAGTACTACGGCAAAATCGACGGACGGTGTTACCATCGTTACAAAAGTTTCGGGCGTATCAATCCATTTTGAATGAAATGAATGAAGATCACTCAGTGTCAACTCTTGAATTCTATCTGTCCGAACATCCAATGGAATATGGTACATTGTTTGCTGAAATAAAGACTTGATGAAATTACTTTTTACTTGGTGTCCTTGGTCTTGCCGCAAAGAGTTCATTTCAGCAATAACGTGTCTTTTCTTTTGTTCCAAACAATTGTAGGAAAATGTTGGTTTCATCCATTCTTGACCAAACATTATATTAGATGCATTTTTCAACGTTTTGGTGTCTGCAGGCATAGACATTGTCATATGGACAAATTCATGATCGTGTGAAAAATCACGTTCCGCGTGCATTTTAGTTAATTCAGAAGTTAAATTTTGTCCTAAATTAGACACAAATACAGATGCCATATCATGAAGAGCAGGTGAAAAGCGAGCAGAAAGTGTAACACGGACATAGTTTGCACGTGGAACATGCAGCATATGAGTGCATTTACTGAGTGACTTGACACTCCACATTTCTTTATTGGAACCCTTCGGAGTTTCGAAGGTTTTAGGAGACTTTTTTTGAACCACATGTTTGGGTTCTGTTGCTATTGTCTCCACAAATTTGTTTTTGGATGGTTTCACATGTGTCACTGTCATACAGTGTTTGCGAAACACAAGTTCAGCGACAGACTTAATATCTTGAGGCGTAATTGATTCCAATTGACAAACACGTTCCGCAACATCTTTCCAATTGCCCATGGACACACCACGACCCAATTCATTCATCATATCAGTGACAGATTCCAATCCTCGAGACCATTCGTCTTTCATTGAAATTTTCACACTATTCAATTCGTCGAAAGAAACGGGGTGCGTAATAAATGTTTGTAAAGTATGAAACATTTTCTCTTCAGCCTCAGACGTATTTGCTCCCGATTCCAACGTACCATGAAAATACCACAAATAGGGCTCCAGTTGACGTGGTGAATACGTAGAAACGTCGTGCAAAACATTCTTTTCGACCAATGTCTTAGCACGTCCCTCGTTTTTATGCCACGTTAAACGTGCTATACACTGCAATATAATCGATTCTTTGCTGTTTCCTTTCGGTTGGGGAAATGCCATACATATCATCGGACATGGTGCTTCAATATGTAATTCCGTTGTACGTTTTCCACACTGTACTGGTTCTGGTGTAAGACCTTGGTCAATAGGGCGCGCTGGAATTTCGCCAAAATTGGAATGAACATTGGCCAAAATTTGTTGCGGATCAAATTTGCCACAAAAAATTAACGTCGTATTATTTGGCACGTAATACTTTTCGCGAAATCGTTCCATATCCTCCGCGCTCGTATGGGTCACATCAAATTTAGTACCGATTGTACTATGGTGGTACGGGTGTTCCAAAATGGCCAGAGACGACGTCATTTGAAACATTTTGTTGCCAGCACGTTGTCCACGCTCCAATTCATTCAACACCGCATTACGTTCAATGGGAACTTTGTCCGCAGGAACTGCCGCTGATTTGTACCGATCCGCGTCTATCTGAATTGTTTTCGAAGTTTGGTGAGGCAAGTGAACAACATAAAAACGTGTCGAATCCATGTTTGTTTCAGCATTAATCACATCTCCTTTGGAAGCCAAGGACCATATCTTACCATCTTGGACGCGAAACGACATATGTTCGATGAAATGCGCTGCACCCATAGGAACACAACCATTTTCATTTTTGGAACCCGCTTTGACGGCGCGCATGTAGGCACACACGCGTGAGTCTGGGACAGGACACAATAAGACTTGCAATTGATTGTGGGAATGCGTGTAAGAATAGACGTCGTAAGAGGACATTTTAATGGAGGGACCAGGTGACCACATTTTGAAACGAAGAAACGTAATGTTTATACTCTTGAATGGTTGACCTAATTTTTGGCAGTATATATATAGATCAATGTCAATGTCAATAAAAATGTTTCGAACGTTAACCGCTAAGAAAAAAATTCCAGTTCAACGATATCTAAGGAAAGGAACGTGTCATCTTTGGCGTGCTCCAACGTATAATCTCAAAGAAGATGAAATGTGGTTAGAGGAGTGGAGAGTCAAAGAGGGCACAAATATAATTTATTTTAGCTCAGAACCACATCAAGACGAAATTCGCAAGAAAATCGAAGACAGAGAAAGCGAAGAAAATCAGCGGAAGGAGTTAGAGGCAAAGCGGGTAAAAGAAGAATTAGAGAAACGGAATAAAAAACTAATTAGAAGAGCTAAATTGGACACAGAACGAACAGTGATACACAATGCAGCTGAAACTCTTTTAAATAATTATAGTGTACGTGGTATTCAACGTATTAGAATACCACGTAACTGTTGTTTACCAGATGAAGATTGGAATGACGACAGGACACACGTGACTGAAAAAAGGCCTCAACTAGACTGCACAGGACGTGGAGACTGTACACGGAGACGTAAATATCATATTTACATAACCATTCTTATACCGAATGACCCTGACTTTCACGTATCGCAATTTGAAACCATTTTAGGACAAGAATGGGAAAGAGGTGATTGGGAGTTGGGATTCAAAGTAACCGAAATACCCGATGATAATTATAAAGATGCAGGTGGAGTCGTTAAAAGTGGACTTTTTACAGTGAAAAAGGGTACAAATAAATACGGCGATTATACGAGGAAATGGTATTTATAATTTAGGTTCATGCAACACAATGTCAACACCGATTACTTCATCTTCAATTGTTTGGAATTTATCTTCAGTATCTGAAACAGGTTTTTTGGCTTTAGTAATTCCTACCCAAAATTTAGGAGGATTCTCTAAATCTATCTGAATTACCAGAAATTTAAATTTCTCAAGTCCCTTAATTGTTGATGTGTACCAATTGTATCCATCTTGCCATTTCTTAGGAATTCAGACAATTCCTAAACTTTTAGAAACTCAGAAAATATGAATCTAACAATTATTCTTGTCGTTGTACCAAGTCTTCACAGCAGCAGTATTATTGACACACATGTCCAACGCACCTCTACAATCCACCACTGAAGTAGTGACAAAACATGACACTTTTGTACCCGCGGGAGAACTTGCACAATCAACACCACACTCCTCCTCCTCTGCATTGCAGAACAGTCCAGTGTCGGCCGTGCAATCAGTCGTGCCGCAAGCACAAGTTGCGGGATTGGCAGCAGAACCATCTGTAACGGTGCATATTGGAATTTGACGGCAAGTATGTGTGGGCGAGTTGCAGACCAAACCATCCACTGCTGTACAAACTGCCGTACCACATACACAAGCATCAGAATTAGCTGCACTACCGTCTCTAACGGTGCAGAGTGGATGACTGCAAGTATGTGTGGGTGAGTTGCAGACCAAACCATCCACTGCTGTACAAACTGCCGTACCACATACACAAGCATCAGAATTAGCTGCACTACCGTCTGTTTGCAAACATGCTGCTACCAAACAAACTTGAAAACCACTTCTTTCCTTCATGTTGTCGCTGCTCCACGTAATCACATCATTCACGCTCACAGTAACATTCGAAGGTCCACTTGTTCCACTGTACGTCGTGCTTCCAACAATCAACTTGTCCCACCATGACTCTGTATTGAAAGCAACACTGTACAACGTCTCCCCAGCCAAAACACGTTGCACTGTCACTGAACAACTTTCATCACTTCCATAATCATTTGGAAAATTCAGTGATTCAAAACAATTCCCAATTATTGTACATCCACTTCCTGAAGCACAAATTGCATTATTGGCAGCAGAACCATCTGTAACGGTGCAGGGTGGATGACTGCAAGTATCTGTGGGCGAGTTGCAGACCAAACCATTGGAATCAGTGCAAACATTAGTACCGCAAGCACAACTTGCATTATTGGCAGCAGAACCATCCGTAACGGTGCATATTGGAATTTGACGGCAAGTATTTGTGGACTTCGTGCAAAACAGTCCAGTTGTGGCCGTACATACCGTTGCACCACAGGAGCAAGTCGCGGTGTTCTTTAACAGTCCGTTGGTGCGTGTGCAGTCGGATGCTGCGAGGCACAAGCAGAAGTCGGTACTGGCTTGTGTGTCGCTGTGCGAGCACTCATGCGGGGTGTACCGACGGATGTTGTAATACAGCCTGTTGTAAACTGCACTCCAGAAACATCCTGGTGGGTAGGCATTGGCAGACATCTCAATCGCCTCATCATCCAGACCCATGCTTGTCGCGGCTGCCTCGCAGTCCGCTTTGTGAACAATCGGCTTTCGATTGGTCATGGACCCACACGTGCCAGACTCCACTCTTAGATAACCAAAGGCACCGACGTCCGTCTTCCGACACGACCCTCCTCCAAGCTCTGAATAACAAATTAAGCCAGTGGTACTCGTGCACTCCATACTCCCGCACGTGCACGCAACGGTGTTCGCTTCGGAGCCATTTGTGAAGGGGCAAACGGCGGCCAGTGTGTGTACTGATACCAGAGATAATAAAATCAATGCTTTCATGTTTAATTAAAACTGAGGGATTTATATACTGTATTTTGTTCCAAAACAAGTAAAGTGTCAATACACCAATGCCCAACTTCATTATTTGTTTGACAATTCCTAAAAATTTAGAAATCGTCAATTATGTTGGGTTATGGGACCAAAATAATTTCTAAAATTTTAGAAATTCCTAAACTTTTATAAAGTAAAAACAAAACCAAAACAAACCCAAAGCAACATGTTAACCATCAAACAATGGCAAATCCCAGCGCAACACACAGTTGTAACGAAATACACGAAAATAAACACGCTACCGTGCTTTAAATGTAACAAGGTTTCGAATGAAGCTATCACCGGCGTTCATCACAACGTGTACAGTTCCAACAAACAAACATTCTGTATTGATTGTTGGGACCAAGAAAGTTGGGAGTGTCCACACTGTGACCAAACTCCTGGTGATAAAGATTGTGTTTCGTGTTGGAAGTGTGGTCAATGGGCCCACAGAAATTGCAAAGTGGTGCACATCGACGACGTCGATGATTACGTGTGTAATCAGTGCAAGTATGCCGGTGAACTTATTGACGTTCTTTCTTTTCAAAAAAAAGCATGCGACACTAAATTAAAAGTCGTGGCAAATGACTTGAACGTGGCAAATGACTTGAACGAAAAGACCATTAGTGACAAATGCAACCATCTAAAACACAAGATAACCAAACAATGGCAAATCAGGCATTGTCAATCTTCTTGGTGTTGCAAAATTGCACAAGTCACAGATTGATAGGTTACATATCAAAAAAAAAAAGAAGAGTCACTGCGACTAAAAGAAAGTCAAAATATAAGGTAAGGGTTACACAGTCCATCGCAGAGTTTAATCCTCAGCACAGCAACCAAAATGTGACTTTCAGCATAAATTGAATTCTAATGTGACC
>Ga0307994_1002012_pt1 | contig 11676 bp, 6 predicted proteins | sample EllFjometagen261_FD_203171 | JGI IMG/M metagenome (GOLD analysis project Ga0307994, IMG submission 203171) | Marine microbial communities from Ellis Fjord, Antarctic Ocean - #261 | ecosystem: Environmental > Aquatic > Marine > Unclassified | place: Southern Ocean | collected 2014-11-02
CTAATGGGCGTGAGCGCCATTCAACGACGTTTTCTAGGACGGCATCGGTGACTTTTGAGATAAGCGTAGGTGAGACATCGGCACCGTACATTTCTTTAAAAGTATCGACGATATCTCGTGTGCTCATGCCTTTGGCATACAGTGAGAGTATCTGGTCATCCATACTGGTTAGTCGAGTCTCGCCTTTTTTAACCATGATAGGCTCAAAAGAACTGTCTCTATCGCGCGGCACGTTAAGTTTGAGTTCGCCATGGTCGCCTTTGAGTGTTTTACTTGAATAGCCATTACGACTATTGGAGACGTCAGAGGGTTGGTTTTTGCTGTAGCCTAAGTGCTCTTCCATTTCAGCACCAAGGGAGGCTTCTATCGCCATTTTCATGAACATGGAGGTTAGGCTGGAAAGCTCTTCTTGGGTTTTAATGGATTTGCCCAACTCTTGGGCAAATTCTTTAAGTTTGGTGTGGTCTGTATTGCTCATAGTATTTTTCCTTTTTGTAGGATTTTAATCTATGAGAGTTTACACAGTTTAATTTACAGGGTCTTCAAAAACACTTAATCACTGTTTACCCACGACAACAAGGCTAAATTAAAAAGATGAAGCTACTCATTTCACCGTCTGTTATCTACTTTGGTATTCCCATGGGGTTGCTAGGCACCGCCATGAATGGGTTACACCTTCAACAGATGTTTGGGTTTGAAGAGAGCGAATTAATCCGTCAACTGCTGCAAGGGTTTATTGGCTATGGCTGGTTGGTATTTTTATGGGTCAGTGTGGTGTTTGTAAGCGGTTTGTTTACTAAACATAAGCTTCATTTACAGAACGAATGGCTCAACCATTTCCAAATTTCACTATTTCCCTCCATTACCCTAACTGCGATGTTAGTGGTGGTCACCCTTGTCGAAACAGGGTCGTTATCGCCTTTATTCAAATTTGTTTTATTAAGCTTCTATTTGTTGGTGTTGGTAGCACACAGCTTTTTAAATATCTATTTAATCAACCGTTGGATTTTTGCAGAATCTGTACCCATAGAACACCATAAACCTACTTGGTTTATTCTGCTCTCTGGAAATTTTGTATTGGTTATTTCAGGACTCTATTTAATGGCGCCATTTGGTTTAATCGATTACGCCTTCTGGACTGAGCTACTTTGGTTTTATTTTTCTGGCGGTTTGCTGTTATGGTTTAGCTTTACGGTAAGCCTGTTTTATCGATTAATCTTTTCATCAAAAATAGAGATTGCTTTAAGACCCAGCCTTTTTATCTTTCTAGCCCCGCCATCTTTAGCCACCGTTGCCTCCATACTATTGCTTGAACCGAGTTTAGTTAATGCCCCCAAAGAGCTGGTTACTGTGCCAGCGTTAACGTGGTTATTGTTTAGTTTTGCCAGTTTTATGCTGATTCTTTGGACTTTGAGTTTTAAATACTTTATAGACAGTGGTTTAACCATCGCGGCCTGGGCTTATGTGTATCCTGTTGCAGCTTATGGCATGGCGATGCAATACATTGCTCAAGCCAATAATAATCTGTTACTTACCAGCCTTAGTCTGGGAATTTTTCTAGTAATTGGTTTTTTGATTCTTTTATTAACGGTTCGTTCACTATTAGACGCCATCAAATCGTGAGATTTAGCGCTTGAAGGTTTATAATACTGGCTTTAAATTCCCTAACGTTTAAGGAACTTCTGTGATTCGTACTCGATTTGCACCAAGCCCAACTGGCTATCTACACATTGGTGGGGTGAGAACTGCCCTATATTCATGGTTATACGCTAAGAAACTTGGCGGTGAGTTTATCTTGCGTATTGAAGATACCGACCTTGAGCGTTCTTCTGAAGAATCCGTTAATGCTATTTTAGAGGGCATGAGTTGGTTAGGTTTGGACTACGATTCTGGTCCTTTCTATCAAACGCATCGTTTTGAACGATATAAAGAAGTGATCGACATACTTTTGGCGAAAGGCTTAGCGTATTACTGCTACGCCACACCCGAAGAGTTGGATGTTATGCGTGAAGCCCAAAAAGCGGCGGGTGAAAAAGCACGCTACGATGGACGTTTTCGTGATTTTACCGGTCAAGCCCCTGAAGGCGTCAATCCGGTTATTCGCTTTAAAAACCCAACAGACGGTGAAGTGGTTATTGATGACATCGTCAAGGGTCAAGTTATCATTGCCAATAAAGAGCTCGATGACCTAATTATTGCGCGCTCAGACGGAACACCTACCTACAACTTAACCGTGGTGGTTGACGATTGGGATATGGGGATGACGCACGTGATTCGTGGTGATGACCATCTTAACAATACCCCTCGTCAAATTAATATGTACAAAGCCATTGGCGCAGAGATTCCCAAATTTGCGCACATTCCAATGGTGCTGGGTGAAGACGGCAGCCGTCTATCAAAACGCCACGGTGCGGTCAGTGTACTTCAATATAAAGAAGAAGGGTTTTTGCCTGAAGCCTTGCTGAACTATCTGGTGCGTTTAGGCTGGTCACATGGCGATCAAGAAATTTTCAGCATGGACCAAATGGTTGAATACTTTGACTTAAACAGTGTTAACACAGCCCCGTCAACGTTTAACGCAGATAAGTTAACGTGGATCAATGAACAGCATATTCAGATGGCCGATGCTGGGCATTTAGCACGCCATCTTGCCCCGTTTATGAGTGATCTTGGCTGTGATTTAACACAAGGGCCAGAGCTTTCAGCCGTTGCAAACTTGCTTCGAGAGCGAGCTAAAACCTTAATTGATATGGCAAATGGCGCGATTTATTTTTATAACGACTTTGAAGAATTTGAAGCAGGCGCGGCTAAAAAGCATTTACGCCCAGTGGCCGAAGAAGCGATGTTATTAATTTTTAATAAGCTTGATGCTTTAGATGATTGGCAAGCGCCAGCGATTCACGCCGCCATTAATGCTACTGCGGAAGAACTTGAAGTGGGCATGGGAAAGGTTGGAATGCCTTTACGTGTAGCCATAACTGGGGGTGGACAGTCACCCGGCATCGATGAAACTGCAGAATTAATCGGCAAAACACGATGTATGGCTCGAATTAAAATGGCTTTGGCGTTTATCGAAGCAAGAAAAGAGGGTTAAATTAACGGTTTTTTTAAAGACTTGTTTTAGGTATCGTTAAAAGAAGGGGGCTTAGGCCTCCTTTTTTGTTTCAGTTTTGACAGATATTTATTAGATTATGGTGTAAGTGGTTATTTAATGAAGCGTCCTCAAAGAATTTGACTGCTATTTTTTTGATTTTAGCAGGCCTGCTCAATACTAAAAAACAGCCCCCAACAACTTAAAATCATAGACTTAGAAACCTCTAAATATTAATTGTTAAAAACTGTTCTTTTTTTTACATAAAAGCTTGACCCCAACCGCCAACTCTATATAATACGCACCCATCAGCTCGAGGGGCTATAGCTCAGCTGGGAGAGCGCAACACTGGCAGTGTTGAGGTCAGCGGTTCGATCCCGCTTAGCTCCACCATGTTGATTACATAGTCCGTTAAAATTTAAATTTATTTAAGTCTTAATTGATTGATACACAGAAAATCATTTAGATTTTCTAGACTGTTAAAGTCGCATTTACAAATGCGTCCCGTTCGTCTAGAGGCCTAGGACACGGCCCTTTCACGGCTGTAACAGGGGTTCGACTCCCCTACGGGACGCCACTGCGGGAATAGCTCAGCGGTAGAGCACAACCTTGCCAAGGTTGGGGTCGCGAGTTCGATCCTCGTTTCCCGCTCCATATTTAAGTAGGTTGATTTAACGTTCGATTAGGCCCGAACATTAATGTAATTCAACCCACTGCTAATTGAAATATTAGCAACCCGTAAAAACAAATAACCCAGTTAATTGTTTTTATATTTAGTTTTTCGATAATGTGATCAAAGTCGAGGAAAGAAAAGGGAGCATACAACTGTATGTGACCGTTCTTGACGAAGAGGTTGATTACATAATCGGTAAAGTAGAGTAAAAATCTGTCCCGTTCGTCTAGAGGCCTAGGACACGGCCCTTTCACGGCTGTAACAGGGGTTCGACTCCCCTACGGGACGCCACATTCTAAAACCCACTTAATTGTGGGTTTTTTATTTCTAGCATTTCATTCACCCCATTGCTAAACTTAATCCCAAGACAGAGTCCGTCTTCCTCTCTACACCGTTGTAGTTCGCCATTTCTTAGTCTATTTCAAAATAAATTCATTTCTATGCATGATTGCAATCGTAGTTTCGTAAAGATTCGCTACAATGGCCATTATTGTTTTTCTATTCTCAGGAGTTGTTATGTCGCAAGCAGATATTGGTTTAATTGGTTTGGCCGTTATGGGGCAAAACCTGGTTTTAAATATGGCTGATAACGGTTTTAAAGTAGCCGTTTATAATCGTAGCGCCATTAGGACTGATGAGTTTATTAAAAACCGTGTGGAAGACAAGCCCATTGTTGGCACTTACTCACTCGAAGAGCTTGTTGATTCTTTAAAAGCCCCTCGTAAAGTGATGTTGCTTGTTAAAGCGGGGGAAGTCGTCGATGCCTTTATTGAAAAGCTTATTCCGCTGCTTGATAAAGGCGACATTATTATTGATGGTGGTAATTCGCTTTATACCGATTCCGATCGCAGAACCAAATGGTTAGCAGAGGAGGGGCTTCTGTTTATTGGTACTGGGGTTTCAGGTGGTGAAGAGGGCGCGCGTAATGGTCCATCAATTATGCCAGGAGGAAACAAGCAGGCCTGGGAAGCGGTTAAGCCTATTTTTCAAGCCGTATCTGCTAAATCGGACGGCGAGCCTTGTTGTGACTGGGTAGGGTCTGATGGTGCGGGCCACTATGTGAAGATGGTTCACAATGGTATTGAGTACGGTGACATGCAACTTATTTCAGAAGCCTATCAGCTTATGCGAGAAGGTCTAGGCATGAGTGCTGACGAATGTCAGGCTGTCTTTGCAGACTGGAATAAAGGGGTTTTAGACTCGTATTTAATTGAAATTACCGCCGACATCTTAACCTTTAAAGACACCGATGGTGAGCCATTGGTTGATAAGATTCTAGATGCAGCAGGGCAAAAAGGAACAGGTAAGTGGACAGGAATTAACTCACTGGATATGGGCGTGCCTTTAACGCTGATTACCGAATCTGTTTACGCACGTTGTTTATCAGCTTTAAAAGACGAGCGTGTATTTGCTTCCACTATTTTCCCTAGAGGCACCGCCCCTGCGGTTGATGACAAAGCCGCTGTACTTCAATCTATTCATGATGCGCTTTACGCCTCAAAAATCATCTCTTACACACAAGGCTATATGTTGATGAAAGAGGCCGCCAACGAATATAGCTGGGACTTAAACTATGGCGGAATTGCCTTAATGTGGCGCGGCGGTTGTATTATCCGCAGTACATTCTTAGCCGAGATTAAACGGGCTTACGATGAAAAACCAGAACTGCAAAACTTACTTCAAGATGGCTTCTTTGAAAATGCGATTAAAACCTCCGAAGCAAACTGGCGTAAAGCGATTATTTTTGGCATAGAGCAGCGTATTCCAACGCCGGCATTAAGTTCAGCACTGGCCTTTTTTGATGGCTACCGCAGCGCAACCTGTTCAGCGAATATGTTGCAAGCTCAGCGTGATTATTTTGGCGCACACACCTATGAGCGTATTGATGCGCCGCGTGGCGAACGCTTTCATACTGATTGGATTCAATCTGGTGGCAATATCAGCTCAACGAGCTACGAGGTTTAATATTTATGGCACAGCATACACCGTGTACTTATGTGATTTTTGGCGCCACTGGAAACTTGTCTTTAACCAAACTAATGCCAGCGTTTTATCATCTTGAAAGTGAAAATCGATTAGCGGAAGAAGTTAACATTGTAGCCATCGGCCGCCGAGATATGAGCAATACCGATTGGAAAAAAATGGTTTTAGAGTCGGTTGAGCAAGCCGCCAGAGGAGGAATTAATAAATCCATCTTTAAAAAGTTTGCTAAACGTTTAGTTTATTTCAAAATGGACATTAACGACAAAAGCAAATACCCAGAATTACAAGAATTTATTTGTAGTAAAGATTGGTCATGCAACATGGCATTTTATTTATCTATGAGCCCATCGGATTTTGGTCCAGTGGTGCGTCATTTAGGTGAAGAGGGGTTGTTGGATCAAGCAAACGGTTGGAAGCGTGTGGTTTTAGAAAAACCATTTGGCTACGATTATGAATCTGCAAAAGCCTTGCAATATCAGCTTAATCATTACCTTACTGAAGAGCAAACCTACCGAATTGATCACTACCTTGGAAAAGGTATGGTGCAAAATATCATGGTGTTCCGTTTTGCCAACTTATTGATGGAACCTTTGTGGAACCGAAACTACATCGACCATATTCAAATCACCCACGCAGAAGATAAGCCGATTGGAAGCAGAGCTGGGTACTATGATACGAGTGGTGCCATGCGAGACATGATACAAAGTCATTTACTGCAACTTTTAGCGTTGGTTGCCATGGAGCCGCCCGCATCAATGGAAGCTGAAGCACTAAGAGATGAAAAAGTTAAGTTACTAAACTCCATTAGACCGATTACCAAAAAGCACGTCAATGCACAATCTTACCGAGCGCAGTATGGTGAAGGGTTTATTAACGATAAGGCGGTAAAATCCTATTTGCAAGAAGATGGTGTTGATGCTGATAGTGTCACTGAAACCTACGCGGCTTTGAAATTGTATATTGATAATTGGCGCTGGGAGGGTGTGCCTTTTTACCTGCAAACAGGTAAAAATATGCCTCAAAATCAAACGCTTATATCAATATGCTTTAAACACCCTCCTCAGCAATTTTTTAAAGCAACGCAAGTTAAAAAGATGGAACCTAACTGGATTGTCTTTAGTATTCAGCCAAATGAAGCCATTAAGCTTGAGATGACTGCTAAGCAGCCTGGCTTAGAGATTGATACCCGTCAGATTAGTTTGGATGCCAGTTTATGTGAACCAGGTGACCATACCAATGATGCTTATGAAGAACTTTTACTCGACGTGATTAAAGGCGATCGTTCTTTGTTCTTGCGTTATGACGAGGTTAAAGCTGCTTGGAATGTGGTTGACCCCATTATTAAAACATGGGCAACCAATAGTGGGTACATTGACACCTATCCATCTGGAACTTGGGGACCAAAAGATTCCAATAAGCTGTTTGACCACCCAGAACAAGAGTGGCGACACAATGTTGAACCGGGAAGAAGAGCCTGTGACCAATAATCTAGATACCAACAACCATCCTTCCAGTTACCCTGATAACTGGCAGGTGTATGAAACCGCTGATCAGGTTGCACGCGTTGCAGTAGAAGCTTTGCTTGAAATTGCCAAGCAGTCAATAAAAGCAACCGGAGCCTTTCATTTGGTTACCGCCGGTGGAACAACGCCTCTAAAAATCTACCAGCAACTTGCTTCACTTAAAAATTCACCCGATATTGATTGGTCTAAATGGCATATTTATATGGGAGATGAACGATGTTTGCCTGAACAAGATACCGAGCGTAACAGCTTGGTATTACAGCAGGCCTGGTTAAATAACAGCCTCATTCCAAAAGAAAACCAGCATTTTATGCCCGCTGAATTAGGTGCAGAAGAGGCCGTTAACTTATATGAGAAGGTGGTTTCGAGTGTGGTATTTGATTTAGTTTTATTAGGTATGGGAGAGGATGGTCACACAGCGAGCTTGTTTCCTCGGCATACTCATAATGAAGAGCGCTATCAGCTAGTTATTAGCGAATACAATTCGCCTAAACCCCCTTTGGAAAGGGTGAGCCTATCCCAAGCTTGTCTTTGCAATAGCAATCATGTCATTAAGTTAATTACGGGTCAAAATAAACAGGAAGCTTTAAAATTGTGGCTTGATGGTGTGGATTTACCGATTAAACGCATTGAAGGTATCAAGACTCAAGTATTAATCAGCAAGGACAGCTTACCGATTACTTAAAATCTCTTAATGCAGTTTTAATAAAACGGATAGTCAGGGTTGAATCATTAATCTAATGAAATAGCCTCTTAAAAGTTAGCAGGCCTGTCTAACGGTTATACGTTTAAAGCTTTGATATCGTTGCTGAATCGACGTTTTTAATGCGTTCAATGGCATCTAATACATCGCCTAAATGCGTTTCTGAACTCACCTCTAGAGTGAGTTTCATCATGACAGATCGGTGGTCATTGTCTGTTTGGGTTTCAGAAGCTAACAGATTTATATCCAGTTCGGTAAGCGCTACCATCACATCTCTAAGGAGTCCTTTGCGGTCAAAAGCCGTGACTAGTAACTCTGCATTAAAACATTCACTCTCTTCATGAATATTCCAAGACACTTCAATGATGCGCTGTAACTCTTCGTGCGATAAATTAAGAATGTTAGGACAATCACTTTTATGAATGGTAACGCCACGCCCTCGTGTAACGTACCCCACAATATCGTCGCCTGTTTGAGCATGACAGCAGGGCGCTATGTGCGTGGTAATTTGCGGTGCACCAACAACATAAGCCTGTTTATCTTCGGGGATTAGTTCATGTTTACGTGGCTTAAAGGTAAACGATTTTTGCGTTGGGCTTAACTTCTCTTGAATGGCATTGGCAATTTGACGCTCGTTGAGCTTTCCCTTACCAATCATTTCAAAGAGTTCTTTAGAGCTGCTTAATCTAAAGCGCTCAACAATGTCCGCAGGTTTAATTGCACTGGCATTTAAACGTTTTATCTCGCGGGCAAACAATAGTTCACCGGCATCCGTATTTTGCGCTTTATCTTGTTTGTTAAACCAGTTTTTAACTTTTGCCCTTGAACTGCTGCTATTCAGGTAGCCTAAGTTTGGGTTCAACCAGTTACGGCTTGGGCCACCTGATTTAACCGTCAACACTTCAACACGATCACCAGTTTTCAGGGCTGTTGTGAGCGGTTGGATTCGACCATTAATTTTAGCCCCACGGCAACCATGACCAAGTTCAGTGTGTATATTGTAAGCAAAGTCTAAGGGGGTCGCACCATGGCTAAGCGTCACAATGTCATTGGTCGGTGTCATAACAAAAATATGCTGACTTTGCAGCTCATTACGAATCTCTTTAAATACTTCAGGATCATCTGTATTTTCAAGAAGTTGACGAATATTACTAATGCTCTTTTCTAAGTTATCATCAACGCCTTGTCCACCTTCTTTGTATCGCCAGTGCGCCGCTACACCGTATTCAGAGTAATGATGCATGTCATGTGTACGTATCTGGATTTCAACCGTTTTACCTTCAGGACCTAAAATAACGGTATGGATAGACTGGTAACCATTGTCCTTAGGTGATGCAATGTAGTCATCAAACTCGTTTTTAACGTAGTTCCAGCGGCTGTGAATTAAGCCCAGAGCTTCATAACAATCTTTAACAGAATTAACGTGGATACGAACGGCTCTTAAATCATAGAGTTCGTCAATAGGCAGGCCTTTTCGTGTCATCTTTTTCCAAATGCTGAAGATATGCTTTGGTCGTCCACTGATTTTTGCATCGATGTTTTGGGTGTCTAATAAAGACTGAATGGTGGCTAAAAAGGACTCTATATACGCTTCACGCTCATTTCGTTTAGAGTCCAGTTGGCCAGCTATTCGCTTGTACTCATCGGGCTGCAAAAAACGGAACGATAAATCCTCCAGCTCCCATTTTAGCTGTGCCATACCCAGGCGATTGGCAAGTGGGGCAAAGATAAGTTCGGTTTGTTCCGATATTTGTCGACGAGCTTCGGGTTTTTCAAACTTCAAAAGGCGCATGCGCCCAACGCGATAAGCCAATTTAACAATAATAATGCGAATATCTGAGGTCATCGCCAATAACATTTGTCTTAAACGTTCATTTTGGATATCCGAGCGGCCAATATCCAATTCTTTAAAGTGGTTTATGCGTCTAATGCCTTCAACCAATTCAGCGGTTTCTGAACCAAAGTGCGTCTTGATGTAAGTTAAATCGTACTTATTCTCGATATTTGCATCACTTAACAAAGTGGACACAAGGGTTTCAGCATCCACGCCAACGGTTGATAAAATAAGCGCCGCATCCACGCTTCGTACAAAGCTAGTAGCAGGCAGGTTGAATGCTTCAATACCAATTTGACAGGCCTGTTCGGCTTTAACTAGGTCTTTCCCGCTTAATTCACAGGTATCAAATAAGCGTTTAAAAAGGTCATTGGTATGGGTCATATTGTTACAGGCATGTGTGTCTTTTATAAATGAGGCCTCTATTTTATAAAAAAGAATAAGTAATAGTTAGGTTAATTAGAGAAAGACGCATTAATTGTTACAAATCAAGTTTCTAACAAAACTCTAACAAAACCTTAAAGAACATCCCAGTAACTCATTAACATCAATACGAATTGAATATAATTAGAGTACAATATATGTCATAAATATTTCATAAATATTTCAAAGAAGGGATGTCTAAAATGGATAGAAGAGAGTTTTTAACCTTAGCAAGCAAACTAGCGGCCGCAACCGCACTTCCAGCCTCTTTATACGGCTGTGGTGGGAGCGGTGGTTCATCAGCATCTACTGGAGCAACAACATCTTCTGTCGATACTAAGGTTGCATCAATCAACACGCAGCAAACTGAAATAGATGTAAAAAATTCTGAGTTAAGCTCAGATTTAAATTCTGATCTAGTTGAGAGTCCTGCAACGTCACAGAGCCTCTTAAGGAATGCTGAATCTGATTCAATGTCTATGGCACAGTTTTTTGCAACTAGAACGCCAAATATGTTTATCGGTTTAGATAATAGTGACATCAAGCCATATCCTCAAGCTCATTATTTAGATGCAGGATCAAATAGCACTGGCGCAGAATTTTGGCAAAATGCCATCAATTCACATGACCAAGCTTATAAAGACTACCAACAACAAACAACTAAGCTGTTAGCCACGCTTCGTTTGTTTGATGCTAAAAACAGTGAGTTCGTAAATACCAATCCACCTCAAACTAATTCTGCGAATATTAGAGCGTCTAGTGTTGAAGTAGATGAAGAAGCACAAAGTTATTTAAATAGCATTAATGGCTTTTCTTTGCCTGAAAATCTTTTAACTTCTAGTGGCTTATTAGCTGGCTTAACAACTTTGCTTGTTAATATAACTAGCTACCTTGTTAATACGAGCTTCATTCAAGCTCTATTAGATGCCACACTTGGACTAATTAGCAAGGCGCTCGAAGCTGTTAAAGCCACAAGCCTTGAGGATTTGCAGTTTGATAGTCGGAATAATATTCTATTAAGTTTTGCAAAAATGAGTGTTGCTTCTGCTGCTGTATTGGGATTAAAGAATATAAATGATGTAGATAGTCAAAACGAAAATGATTTTGTACAGACAAATGTTTCTTCTACAGATGTTTTAAACAAATTAACCTTAAAGTGGCTCTCTCTAGCACAAGGTCTTGTGAATGAAACAGTTACAGCTTCTACAAACAAAATCTCTGATTACGGTGATCAAGAAGCAAGCTTTGATGGGGCAGATGCGACAATAAAAACACAACTGCAAACAGGTTCTAGCATAATGGCTATGACGTCACTAGCCATCAAATCTGTATATAATAATTTTGCTGAACAGGCTGAAGATGTTACTAATACTGCTACTGGTTTTACAGGAACAACGGCTGAAGAATTTAAACCTTTATTCACATCCTCATCCAACTCATACGACC
>Ga0307994_1002014_pt1 | contig 11661 bp, 8 predicted proteins | sample EllFjometagen261_FD_203171 | JGI IMG/M metagenome (GOLD analysis project Ga0307994, IMG submission 203171) | Marine microbial communities from Ellis Fjord, Antarctic Ocean - #261 | ecosystem: Environmental > Aquatic > Marine > Unclassified | place: Southern Ocean | collected 2014-11-02
CCAGATTGAGGTAATTTTTGAATTTGAATAACTTGACCTAGTATGTTAGATAAAGTTAGAGTAGCTTCCATAGAAGAGAACTCCACATTTACATATGTTTTTTCTTTGGCAGGATTTGGATAATTCTGACCTAGTTTATCACCTTCCCCAGCAAAAACCATTGCTGAAGCAAATAATAATATAAACGTTATGGAAACTATTCGTTTCATATATTCTTCAAAAATAAGGAAAAAACTGTGCCAATGTCAGTTTATTATAAAGAAATAGATTTAGCACAATAAAATGTGCTATTCACAATACAACTTTATAAGCGAACTAGGACACTTGAAAACCCATCCATCCATTTTCTAATTTCAGGGGAGATTCAAAATTGTTTGAAAATAAAGAACCTGTCCCTAATCCTTGATGCAGTGGATTCTTATATGTGCTTACCCATTGTGCTATAGCACTCAGGCCAATATTGCTTTCTAAAGCTGAGGTAGCCCACCATCCTATGTCTTGCTTTTGAGCTTCGGCTATCCACTCATCTGCTATTGCCACTCCTCCTAGTAGGTTAGGTTTTAAAATGACATACTTGGGGTCAATGTAGCGAAGCATTGCCGCTCCTTTTGCTGGTGGCAATCCTATTAATTCTTCGTCTAGGGCTATGTCTATTGGGCTTTCCATACATAGTCGTTCCATATCATCCCACTGCCCTGTAGCTATAGGCTGTTCTATACTATGTATTTCAAATCTGCTCAATTCCTTTAATTGCTCAATAGCCTCAGCAGCCTGAAAAGCTCCATTTGCATCTAGTCTTAGAGTGATTTTGAACGCGGAATATTGCTTTCTTATTTTTTCTAGTAGTCTGCACTCTTCATCAAAATCTAATGCCCCTACCTTAAATTTTATAACATTGAAACCCGATTCTATTTTGGCTATTGCCTCTTGATGCATAGCATCTATATCATTCATCCATACCAATCCATTCACGGGTATTTTGACCTTGCCTAGGGTGAAAGGTGTTTGATACATTCTGCCAGATGCATCACCCACTAATGAGTTAATGGCTGTTTCTAGGCCAAAGCGGATACTCGGATATTCTTCTAACCCTAGATCATTGATATCCTGAAACTCACAAAAGAAATCTACTTTCTCATTTAGTACTTCCTCATAATTAGGAATATCATCTATACTTAGTAAACTCAACGGAGCAGCCTCCCCCATTCCTACTTTACCCGACAACTCGTCTTTTAGATGGATGATATAAATATCGCGTGATTTGAATGTATTTCTAGAAGTCTTAGCCGGTTTAGCAAACTCAAGCTTATGTTTTTGGATGGTATAACTGAGTCTCATGATTAAGCTATTTTTAAAATGAATAGGATTACTACCACCAAACTTCCGATGGATAGCATTTTGAGCTGCCCGTTATAGTCATCAGAGGTTTTGGCCGATCTTAGTACTCTGCTATTCACCCATGTCAAAACCAGAATTCCTATAGGAGCTAAACTCACGTAATGTACCGCTACATGATAACAGAACATAGATAAAAAGGCGATCGCTAGTATGCTGGTTTGATAGGTCAGAGCTCCCTGTTTTCCGAGTTTAGATGCTAGAGTGATTTTATCTGTAAGTATGTCCTTATCTAAGTCTCTTATATTATTGACATTGAGCACGCTCATAGCCAAGCATCCGTAGCTTATGGCAGGTAGATACATCTCCCATTGCAGCTCTTGTACAAAGAGGAACGAACTACCCAACACTCCGACTAACCCGAAAAATATGAATACAAATACGTCTCCCAATCCATTGTACCCATAAGCACTTTTACCTACGGTATACAGTATGGCCGCGGCTATGCTCAGTAGGCCAATAGCTAAAAAGGCAAACCAGTAATTCCAATTATCAGAAAAGGCTAAATTGAGCAGATAAATACCAGCGATCAGAGTCAAGACCGAGACTAGGATAATAGCCACAAGCATTGCTCTAGGCGTAATATTTCCTTCGCCTAATTGCCTGTCTTTGCGATGCCTATCTGTACCTTTCACAAAATCTCCGTAGTCATTGGCAAGGTTGCTTAGCACTTGTAGTAAAATAGCAGTGCCAGATGCCCAAAGAAAAATGTTGAGATCGAAAGCATACTCCTGCAGCATACTCCCCAATAATATAGCTCCTAGTGCTAGGGGTAAGGTTTTGAGCCGCAAGGCTGCTATCCAATGAATCATAATTGTTTTACAAAGATACCAAGGCTTTTATATTAAAAAGACATATTTGTAAAATGAAAGCAAACATAAAAATAGCTCTAGTTTTACTCTCTTCTTCATTCTATGCACAAGCTCAAGTTTCTGATTTTGAAGTGGAGTGGGGTGAGAAAATAGCTGTGAAGAAGATGGTAGTTGCAGACATACTATATGCTGGAAATCAAACTGAATTTTATGCAGTTAACCAATCTTTGCGAGTATTTAAAGGTCAAACTTTTTTAGAAAAGTATAATGGTTTGCAAAAAACAGTGTCTAAGGAAATAGGCAACGAATATGAACGAGGAGGAGACTTCTCTGCATACCGTATTTCAGAATTAAAGGGTAATCTCTATGCTCTTAAATCTATAGGAACTAAAGAAAGTGTTTCTCTAAGTGTTCAAGGTATTGATCAAAAAACATTAGAGTTTAGTGGCACTGAGGATATGATTTACAACTTCAAATTATCTAAAGGCAGAAAAAATACCCTTGGTGAATATACTAAGGCTGTGTCTTTTGACGAGAATAGAGTTGCATATATAATTGAGCACCCCGGAGACGTAGAGTCAAAAGCAATCTATACTGTAAAAGTGTTTGATCACAATTATGAACTACTATGGAAGACCAAATACACTCAGTCGTATGAAAGAGGATTGTCTAGCATAGAATCAGTGAATGTAAGTGACGATGGAAAGGTATATATGCTGACAAAGGTTCGCAAAGACAGAAAAGAAAGTGAAAGAGGAGAAAGAAACTATGAATACTTTATCAATGTCGTGTCTGAAAACGGACTAGAAACAAAAGAAAAGCTGCAATTGAAAGACAACTTTATATTAGATTTAGAACTTAATATAGATAATAATGGTGGTCTGATGTGCGGTGGATTTTATAGTAAGGAAGGCTATAGATCAGATGGTGTATTTTTTATGCAATTGGACTCAAAGGATTTTAGTGTTAAATCTGAAAGCTTAAAAGAATTTGAATTAGATTTCATTACAGATGGGATGACAAAAGTAAGTAAGGCAATTACGAAGAATCGTTCAAAAAAAGGGAAAGAAGTAGGTTTAACCAATGTAGAATTCAGAAATTTCATTGTAAAAGAAGATGGGGGAGCAATATTAGTTGGCGAATATGTTAACATATATACTACTTACACTACAAATGGTGACGGCACTACTAGTTCAACTACATACTATAATTATGATGACATTTATGTAATTAGTATCAACGACGATGGAGGCATAGAATGGGCAAAGAAAATACGAAAAAAACAACAAAGCACTAATGACAATGGTAGATTCTCAAGCTTTTTCTTGGTTGTAAATCATAATAAATTACATTTTATCTTTAATGACAATAAAGAAAATGAAGGTGTACAGAATGCTCAAGACATCCTGAAATATAACTTAAGAATAAAAGGAAGTGTTCTAATGGCCGTCAGCATTGATAGCGAAGGCAAGTATTCTAGAGAAGCATTGGTAGTTCCAGAGAAAGGAGAAAAAATGAGATTACGCCCAAAAAGCTGTGAGCAAATCTCTGATGACGAGTTTATTCTATTCTCAGTAAGCAAAAAGTATAACAAGTTTGCTAGGGTAAAGGTAAAATAAAACTGTCCCCTTTTAAACCAAAAAAGCGGCTAAATCTAAGTGACCTGGCCGCTTTTTTTAATTGTATGTCTTCTACTTCACCCAAACGTTATTACTAACATCTGTATCTGCAGTTTCTAGGTTTGGATCTAGTGTTATTTTACTCACAGGTTTGTTGGTAATAAGCACCTTGCTTACTGTTTCCGTAAGTCTTTCGTTTTGCATTTTCCAAATCTCTGCTGGTATGCGTACTTCTTCACTTGTACCATCTGCATATTCGAGCTTAAAGATGACTGGCATCACCAATCCACCAATCATTTTTAGATCTACTTGGTAGAAATAGTTATCCTCGTTTAGCTTGTCTTTACGCGTATCTGTAATGGTATTTTTTACTAACTCGTATGCTTTTGCAGGATCCTTCGAATTGGCAATGCTCTGCAGTATCGGGTCAAACTGACCAGCCTTAGCTTGTTTGCTTATAGACTTACTAACGCTCTTTTTAGTAGCTCCCTCAGAAGGAGTATTGAAGTTCACTTTAAACTCTTTTACACCTGTCATAGCCACATCGCAATGATCGTTAGTATAGAACCATCCTCTCCAAAACCAATCTAAGTCTACAGCACTAGCATCTTCCATAGTACGAAAAAGATCTGCAGGGCTCGGGTGTTTAAACATCCAACGATTCGCATAGGTTTTAAATGCATGGTCAAAAAGCTCTGGCCCCATTACTGTTTCACGCAGTATATTTAGTGCTGTACATGGTTTTCCGTATGCATTATTACCAAACTGGTATATGCTCTCAGAGTTGCTCATAATAGGAGAAATATATCTTTTATCACCACCCATATAAGGCACTATTAGCTTAGCAGGACCACGACGACTAGGGAATGCTTCGCCTGATTCGTCTGTCCATTCTCGTTCTGTTTGGTATTGTAAAAACGTATTCAATCCTTCGTCCATCCAAGTCCATTGGCGTTCGTCAGAGTTTATTATCATAGGGAAATAGTTATGCCCTACTTCGTGAATGATTACTAAAATGGTTCGGTATTTTACTTCATCGCTAAATTTACCTTCTGCATCTGTTCTACCTCCATTGAAACATATCATAGGATATTCCATTCCTATGCTTTTTCCATTGATAGAATAGGCTACGGGGTATGGATAATCAAAAGTGAACTTAGAGTACGTCTTCAAAGTTAAAACGATTGCTTTTGTACTGTACATCTCCCACATTGGATTCCCTTCTTTAGGATATAGAGACATAGCCATTACCGTTCTACCACCAAACTGCACACCTTGTGCATCCCAGATAAACTTGCGGCTAGCACACCATCCGTAGTCACGTACATTTTCAGCTTTGAAATGCCACATCTTCGTATCTGTAGCTCTGCTTTTTTCATTGGCAATAGCCTCTTCTTGTGTTACTATGATTACTGGAGTATCACTTGTTTTAGCTTTTTCTAATCGAGCTTTTTGTGCGGCTGTAAGTACTTCGTCTGTATTTTGTATTTCGCCTGTAGCACCTACTACCATATCACTTGGCACGGTTAGCTTCACATCGTAATCTCCGAATGGAAGAGTAAACTCTCCTCTGCCCAAAAACTGTTTGTTTTGCCATCCAGTTACATCGCTATAAACAGCCATTCTTGGGAAAAACTGAGCTATAGTATATAAGTAATTATCTTCTTCCTTAAAATACTCATATCCACTTCTACCGCCTATTTCCATACGGTCATTTATGTTATACCACCACTTGATATTCACTTTCACTGACTCGCCTGCTTTTAGTGGTTTAGCTAAGTCTATACGCATCATAGTATGGTTCACTTTTACGCTATAGTCTGCACCACTTGCATCTTTCACGTGATCTATATTAAACCCACCTGGGAAAGTATGGAACATATTAAAATACTCATTCAGACCTACCCCATCTTTCAGATTACCTTGCTGTATTTCGTAGGTCATAGACTCAGGGCTACGCATATTTTGGTCTAGCTGCACCCATAGATATTCTAGTACATCTGGCGACGCATTATTATACTTTATTTCTTCCGTACCATATACACGTTGGTTCTCGTCATCTAGACGAATATCCATGGTATAATCAGCCGTGTTTTGCCAGTATTGATGGCCCGGAGCACCACTTGCTGTGCGATATACATTTGGTGTCGGTAGATCTTGATCTAACTGACGAAATTTATTTTGATCTGTAGCATTTTGATAACTTGGAACAGGAGTCACTCCTTTATTCTTTTTATGGTTATGCTGTGCAAATATGTTTGTAGCAAAAAGGCAAAAAGCCGCTGTGATTATTAATACGTTCTTTTTCATTACGAGGTGGCAAAGAAAGGAATTTTAGAAGATTATTGGTTTAGAGCAGTGTCACTTTAAAAAAGACTAACTGCTATTTATTTAAATTCGCATACAATTTTCCATAAATGCTAAATTTCATTATCACTTTATTTTTAATATTCGCCCCAAATCATGACTTCCATACTTCGTGGATGAATATGACTTATAATGAAGAATCTAAAGAATTTGAAACTACATGGCGAACTGACACTGAGCATTTAGAGGGCGTTTTGACTGCCTACAGTGGGAAACCAATATCATTAGAAAGCACGTCGATAGATAAGCATAAATCTCTTATTACCAAATACATAAAATCCAATACAAGCCTTGATTTCAATAGAAAGAGACAGCTTTTAGAAATAGATGTTATCGAAGTTACCTTTGCGGAAACTGTCATTCATTTTAAACCCATAAAATCCCGAAGAAAACTAAAAAGTATACGTATGCAAAATACATTGCTACAAGCTCAGTTTCCCAATCAAAAGAATATGGTACAGATAAACTATAAGGGAAAAATGTACAGTATGTTATTGGGTGGAAGTAAGGTGTATGAGCAGGTAGCAATAGAATAATGGTTTCCCTATAGCTATCTAGAGGTGAATAGTTTTGCAGCTATTCTAAATTGATTACGTTTCTCCAACTGAAAAAAATTTTTACTAGATAAAATTCAGATAATAAACTTGTCACTAGTTACCACTCACTCGTCAACTTATAACTAAACTTGCACCCATGCCATTCGACTTACAATCACCCTTTCAACCTACAGGAGACCAACCCGCAGCTATCAAGAAATTAGTAAGTGGAGTGAATGAGGGAATCCCAGCTCAAACCCTACTAGGGGTGACAGGTAGTGGGAAGACTTTTACTATGGCAAATGTGATACAGCAAACACAAAAGCCGACTCTTATAGTAAGTCACAATAAGACCCTCGTTGCTCAACTATATGGTGAGTTCAAGCATTTCTTTCCAAATAACTCTGTACAATATTTTGTTTCTTACTATGACTATTATCAGCCAGAGGCTTTCATACCTTCTAGCAATACCTACATAGAAAAGGACCTTAATATTAATGAAGAGATAGAAAAAATGCGACTACAGACTTCCTCTGCTTTGCAAAGTGGAAGACGAGACGTGATAGTAGTAGCATCTGTAAGCTGTATATATGGTGCAGGAAATCCAAATGATTTCGAAGACAATATAATACGCATAGAACGTGGCCAAAAAATAAATAGAAACACCCTACTTCAAGCATTAGTAAGTAGCTTATACTCGAGGACCACTGGAGATTTTAAGCGAGGTAGTTTCAGAGTAAAAGGGGATACCGTAGATGTTTTTTTAGCCTATGATGACATTGCTCTACGCATTGGTTTTTTTGGGGACGAAATAGAAGATATAGAAACCATAGATCCTATGACTGGGCAGCGAATAGAGGTAATGGAAAATGCCGCTATTTTCCCTGCTCAACTATTTGTAACACCAAAAGATAGATTGACTGAAGCCATAACTCATATACAAGATGATATGGTAGCTCAGGTAGATTATTTCAAGAGTATAGGCAAGTCGCTAGAAGCTAAGCGACTGCAAGAACGTACCGAGTTTGACATGGAAATGATGCGTGAGCTTGGCTACTGCAGTGGTATAGAAAACTACAGTAGGTATATGGATGGCAGAAAACCAGGGCAACGCCCATTCTGTTTAATAGATTATTTTCCAGACGATTTCCTCATGATAATAGACGAAAGTCACGTAACCTTACCGCAGGTACGTGCTATGTACGGTGGAGATAAAGCCAGAAAAATAAACTTGGTAGACTACGGATTTAGACTGCCCGCAGCTATGGATAATCGTCCATTGAAATTTGAAGAATTTGAATCTGTAACTAACCAGGTGGTATACGTAAGTGCTACTCCTGCAGACTACGAGATGGATGCAAGTGAGGGTGTAGTAGTAGAACAAGTAATACGACCTACAGGATTATTAGACCCTATTATTGAGGTAAAACCTTTAACTAATCAGGTAGATGATCTACTAGAGCAGATAGACGAACGTATAAAAATGGGTGACCGTGTGCTTGTAACCACGCTTACCAAACGCATGGCCGAGGAGCTAGATAAGTACATTCGAAACTTAGGTATATCTGCTACCTATATACACTCAGAAGTGAAGACGCTTGACCGTGTAGAAATACTAGATAGGCTGAGAGCTGGAGACATAGATGTACTGATAGGGGTCAACTTATTAAGAGAGGGACTAGACTTACCAGAAGTAAGTTTGGTAGCTATACTAGATGCAGATAAAGAAGGATTTTTGCGTAGTGAGCGAAGTTTGGTGCAGACTGTAGGGCGTGCTGCCAGAAACGTGAACGGTAAAGTAATAATGTACGCAGATAAAATAACCAATAGTATGCGTAAAACTATAGATGAGACCGAACGCAGACGACTGGTACAGATGAAATACAATGAGAAACACGGTATTAATCCGGAGACTATCATACGTAGTAAAGAGTCTGTCTTTGAGAAAAAAGACAAGTCTGCACTAGAAAAAATAACCAACCCGTACCAAAGACGTCAAGATCCTGTGAGCATAGCCGCGGATCCTATAATGCAGTATATGACCAAGGACGGAGTGAAAAAAGCAATACTAGGCACCAAAGCCCAAATGTTGAAAGCTGCTAAGGACATGGATTTCATGGAAGCAGCGAGACTGCGTGACGAGATGAACCAACTAGAAGATAAGCTGAAGGGGATGAAGTAATGCTTCACTCCTACCAAAGTCCCCAATTTTCTTTTTCTTTGTAAATATACCAATGAAAAAGCAATTCCTATTCCTACTCATATTATTCTCAGCCTGTGCTAGCAAGCAGCAAGTAAGCTATGTTACTGGTGTATCTAAAGCCACGATAACTTTACCAGAAGGTGCACGAGACGTCACCTTACTCAATAGAGTGCGACTAGCCTATCCTTACAATAGGAGTACTACAGTGCTAAATCCTAATAATCCTGATTTAGTTAACACTGCCTTCAATACCTTGAGAAGCACGATTAAAAACCAAAGCTCTCTCCGCATATTAAGTGAGTCTAACAACTATAAGTACAATGCGAATGGATCATACCCCAGTACCCTAAGTCTTTCAGATTTAAAACACGTTGGGATGGGATCTGATTTGGTAATAGCTCTTGAGAAATTTGGCCAAAATATATCCGACACATATGCTATAGATATAAGACGTGAAAACTTAGGAAATAACACCTATCGTGAAGTAGACTTTTACATAGGAAAAAGAGTAATAGACGTGAGTCTGGGATGGAAATTATACAACACAAAAACGGGCGAAATAGTAGATACTTGGGAAGAAAATGACAAGTACTTCTATGAGTCTGAAGGTAGAACGCGAGTACGTGCTACACAACTACTAGCAGCCAACTACAAACGAGAAATGCAAAGCCTAGGAGTGACCTATGGCAAGCGATATGCTGCTAGAATAGCCCCTACAGAACACCGCAGAACAGCATCGCTATATAGCGATGGCAATGAAGCATTGAAACAAGGGATAGAAGCTGTAAGAGGAGAGAACTGGGAGGAAGCACAAACCATATGGGAACGTGACCTGAAAAGAGAAGATATACGTCGCAAAAAAGCTATGCTTCTGCATAATCTAGCCATAAACCAAGAACGACAAGGCAATACAGACGAAGCCAAAAGACTAGCAGCAAAAGCAGCTGACCAACATCCACTCGGGGTAAAAACTCAGAGTATTGTTGGTTTTGCACCCGCTGCATACTAGCTCATCTTTGGACTATCAAACTCCAATAATACTTTTTAAAAGCAGAAAATTAAGGTAATCAAAAACCAAACCCTGATTTCTTAAAGTTTCTAGGGTGACCTTGCTGTACATTTGACATTAACGCATAGAATAAATAACCGAGATCTTATATCTCTAATAAAAAATGGTGAACAAAAAGATTTTGCAGCTATTTACCAGTCATACACAAATGATTAAAGATAGTACTAAGAATAAATCTATTTGATTAAAAAAGGTGCGAGCGAAAGCCCGCCAAACGAGATCATTTATAAAGCTTTTTTACTGCAGTTACCTTTCATTCTCTGTATAGCAGATTAATTGTACTAAAAAAGGACTCGACACAGCGAGTCCTTTTTCTTTATTTCTACAGTAACATCTGTGGGCCATTGGAAACCTTATGCCATTCCACCCAAACCACTTCTGTGGCTAGAGTCTTCTGTATCTACTAAGTCGGTTAAGCTCATTTCTAAAGCTTTACGGCTAAGTCCTGTAGTTTTAGGATTGAACTGGTGGAGACGTGCCATCATATTACCTATGATATCTGATGCATCTTTCAAGATAGCTACATCATCTACTTCACCTTTTTCACTCATTAAGAAACCAAACGTACGAGCCATCCCACAGTTGGCTATGAAATCTGGGACTACTGCTATATTAGCATCTGCATACATACTGATTTCTCCCAAGAATATCTCTGGATCAGCAAATGGCACATTGGCACCACAGCTTATCACTTCACACTGCCCATTTATAAGACTTGTTACTTGATTTTTAGTCACCAGTCTACTTCCTGCACCTGGTATGAATATCTCTGCTCCTAGCTCCCATATCTGTGCGTTCACCTCTGCAAATGGAGCGAACCCGGGAGTATTTGCATTGAGTTTATTCCCATCACGATTAATAAACATATCCGTAACTTCTGCTAGAGAATAACCCTCTTTATTGATAAGTCCACCCTCTCTGTCTATTATTCCTACGATTTTCACACCGTGTTTAGCTAGGTAAAAAGCAGCAGCAGCGCTCACGTTTCCCCATCCTTGTATGATGGCTGTCTTGTGATTCATAGTACCACCCCATAACTCATAATAGTGGCGTACGCCTTCACTTACACCCCAGCCAGTGATCATATCAGATACGTTGTATTTCTTAGATACATCAGGAGTAAATCGCTCATCTATAATAGGAAGTAAAACCCCACTTTGCAGTCTAGTGATGGCCTGTAGTTTCTCCACCTTACTATAGTTCTTATAGTACCCTTGCACTACGCCTTCTTGAGGATGTAGCACACCTAAATCAGCAGTATACGGAATCACCTCACTATACTGATCTACATTCATATCGCCACCAGTCCCGTAGTAGTTTCGTAGCATTGGCATTACTGCAGCATACCACCTTCTTAGTACTCCTTCTTTACGAGGGTCAGCTGGGTCAAAGTTGATACCAGACTTGGCTCCACCTATAGGAGGACCTGCTACAGTAAACTTCACTTCCATCGTTTTGGCTAGTGATTCTACTTCACGCTTATCCAAGCCTTTACGCATGCGTGTGCCTCCACCAGCAGCTCCATTTCTTAGAGAGTTTATCACTACCCATCCTTCAGCTTCCGTTTCAGAATCTTTCCATTCGAAGACTATCTCTGGACGCTTATTTTCAAACTTTTTTAATAACTCTTCCATTATACTATTTTTGAGAAATCACCATA
>Ga0307994_1002016_pt1 | contig 11650 bp, 9 predicted proteins | sample EllFjometagen261_FD_203171 | JGI IMG/M metagenome (GOLD analysis project Ga0307994, IMG submission 203171) | Marine microbial communities from Ellis Fjord, Antarctic Ocean - #261 | ecosystem: Environmental > Aquatic > Marine > Unclassified | place: Southern Ocean | collected 2014-11-02
TCACAGCACAACGCACGCTGATAGTCGTTGACCTGCAGGGTGGCAACGACGCGCTAAACACGCTCGTTCCCCAATCGGGTTTGTACCGAGATCTTCGCCAGGCTATTGCTGTCCCCGAGGCGGACCTGCTGACATTTGCCGGTCTCGACTATGGCGTGCACCCCGGTCTGGCGGCACTCGAACCAATGTGGAACCAGGGCTCTGTCACGGCGTTGTACGGGACTGGTTTGCAGGGCCAAGGAAGATCACACTTCGTAGCCCAAGACGCATGGCGTACTGCGCGACCTGGCGAGCCGGCTCGCTCTGGATGGTTAGGTCGGTGGCTTGAAGCCACAGAGCCCCAAGAGCCGACAGCGCTGCGGGCAATCGCACTCGGCCAAAGCACCCTGGCTGCCCAAGGAGAGCAAGGTCGCCCGGTTGCGATCCAGTCAGTCGAAGGCTTTCGTCTGAAGCCGCCTGGCGGCAACAACGATGTTACGGCTGCTCTCCTGGCAATGACTGACCCAAAGGCTGACGGTTTGCTGGCTCAGGCTCAAGCCGCGTTTCCTGCGACCGTCGATGCTGTCGAGCAGTTGCAGGAACTCGTCGCCGGTGTCGAAATCAACGAGGACGACGCCATCGATGTCAATGGGGACCGGGCGTTGTTTCAGGCAACGCAAGCGATCATTCAGGGCGATGTGGGCGCACAGGTTCTCTACGTCACCATCAACGGCTTCGATACCCATTCTCTGCAAGGCCCGAAGCAAGACGCTCTGCTGCAGCTAGTGGCCAACGGCCTGGCCGATCTCTTCACTGCTCTGGAAGAGTCGGGTCACGCCGCCAACACGCTTGCGTTGGTCGTCAGCGAGTTCGGTCGTAGAGCCGCAGAGAACGGTTCGCTTGGAACCGACCATGGCCAAGGTGGACTGTCGTTCATGATCGGCCCGCCGGTGGCACAAAGCACAGTCATCGGCGAACCAGACTTAGGCGACCTGGTCGATGGCGACCTGCAGATCACCATCGATGCCAGGTCTATCTATGACCAGGCGCTTCGCTGGCTGGGTGCGTCCGACGAGACGGTTGTTGATGTCCTGGGTGGCGAGTGGAATGATCTCCGAATACTGACGTAGGCCGTGCCGGCGTGCGCACGTCCGATGCCGAAGCCATCGCCATCGAAGCGACCCAAACCTGCATACAACCTCCGGTACAACACGCAGGTTTGTGTGCGTACAACCTCCGGTACAACACGCAGGTTTGCGATGTCGACCGGATCGCCTGTTGGTGAACAGTCGGCGTTAGACCGCCTCGGAGTTGACGATCTTGGTAGTGCGCAGATGGCGGATGGCGTCGGTGTCGTGGCCAAGCTCGGTCAGGATGGCATCGGTGTGTTCGCCAGCGAGTGGAGCGGACCTGTAGTCAGGGTTCGGACCATCGACGGTGACGACTGGTCCCCATCGGCGAAGGCGACCGAAGCGTGCATGATCGGCGAACGGGGCCCAGTTGTTTTCGAGCATGTGCGGGTCACCAGTGATGAAGCGGTCGACGTCGATCCCGTCGGCGCGGACGCAGCCGACGCTGGAGGCAGTTAATTCTGCTTCCCATTGGGATGCGGGCTTGGCGCTGAACACGGCGGTGAGCTCAGCAGCGAGTGCTGCGGCGTTTTCGCGGCGAGCATCTGCGTCGGTGAACCTCTCGTCGGTGAACAAATGGTCACATCGGGCAGCGGAGCAGAAGCGCCGGAATTCCGCGGTCGTAACTGCAGCCAAGAACACCCATCCATCAGCGGTCGGGTAGAGGCGGTACAAGGCGCCGAGCCCATAGTGATCGGGATCGACGGCGACGCGATCGGGCTTGCCGTCGTATGCAATGAAGTCGTCGCCATTTGCCCAGGCGTTGGCGACCTGCATATTGATGTTCACCTGCTGGCCGCCATGATCACGCCGAGCAAGCAACGCGAGTACCACTGCTGAGGCAGCAGCCACGCTGGTATTCGGGTCAGGGTTTGCCTCGTTTGCCGCCATGATCTGGCGCGATGCCTCGCGGACGTCCTCAAGCGTTGGACAGTCGCGGGTCAATGCATCACCGGCCTGCAGCGCCACTCCGCCGGTGCACGCGCCCATGACCGGATGTGTTGCCGGGCGTGGAGCACCAGGTCCATGTGGGCCGTAGCCGTTCACCACAGCCGATACCAGCTGCGGGTTCAGAGCATGCAGTGTTTCGTAGTCGATGCCCAGCTTGGCAGGCACGTTGCCGCGGAAGTTGTGGATCAGCACGTCGGCGTCGACAACGAGTTGGTGAAGCACCGCTTGACCCTCGGACGTCTTCAGATTGATGCAGATCGATTCTTTGCCGACGTTGGTCTTAACGGCCATTCGTCCTTCGATCAACATGGCCCGAAACGGGTCACCGCCGAAAGGTTCCACCTTGATGACTCGGGCGCCTAGGTCGGCAAGCATGGCCATGCCGAGCGGTGCAGCGATGATCGTGGATAGGTCCAGGATGGTGACACCCTCGAGTGGTCGCCCCGCCACAGCCGTGCCGGTTCCTGGTTCCCCCTCGCCGGGTGCAAAGGCATCGCCGCGAGGGGCTTTACCCTCGGCCCTGACCTGGGCGCTGTGTTCGCCGACCGTCGGTGCCGCACGCTCGGCACGGCCTGGTGTTGCGGTCAGTTCCGCGATTGGAGCGATCTGTGTGGTCGACCCAACCACCGGGTCAAAGATATGAACGAGTCCGCGACCATCAACCAAGTCGATGTGCTGAATCGCTTCGGCGCTTGTGATGATTGGTTCAGCGGCCACGTTGCCGTTGACTTCGAAGGCCTGCATCCACTCGGCGGCAGTACGTTCCTGCATGCGCACCAGCATGCGATCGCGTGCTTCTTCGGTCGCTTCGCTGGTCCATACCGCAGGGCTGCCCTGGAACTTCTCGTCGGCGAGAAACTCGCCCAGCAGATCTGTTGCATCGAGGAACGAATAGAACAGGTGCTCCAACAAGTTGCCACACTGGATCCAGGCGCCGTCCTTGGTCCGCAACGGGTGATAGTTGAGTGTCGGCATTGGGCTAACTCGTCGCAGCGGTGTAAATGACCGGTCGTCGCGCTCGGCGATCTGGCGAGACAAGGTGTCGACGAGATCAAACGGCATGAGCGCTTGCAACAAGCTGGCTTCGACCGAGGCACCTACGCCCGTCTGCTGTCGCTGATACAGCGCCGCGACGATACCTTGCACAGCGGCTTGGCTGGCGACGTGGGTAGCAACCTGCACCGCTGCATATACCGGCCGGTCCTGGCGTAGTTGCACATCGAACGCGGCCATACGGCCGAACTTGGCGGCGACCAAACCTTCGTAGCCCGGCAGCTCGGCATAGGGCCCGCCGGTGCCCCATCCAGAAAGCACACAGTGCACAAGATGTGGCGCATCATCACGCAGCGTTGCATCGAGTCCCCATTTGTGCAGCCGGCTCGGTGGCCCAGACACCACAACAACATCGGCACCTATGGCCAATGCTCGCGCCTCGGCGACACCAGCGCTGGTGGCCAGGTCTAGCGTGATGCTTCGCTTCCCTCGTAGCCAGAATGGGCTGGACGGCAGCGCTCGAAAGCGGTCGCCGTCGGGTGGCTCTACTTTGATGACATCGGCCCCGAAGTCGGATAGGACGGTGGTGGCTTGTCCGCCGGCTGGGCCCGATGTGAAATCGACTACTTGTAACTTGCTGAGAACTGACGTCGACATGGTTCGAACTTAGTGCCGCTCGGTTGAGGGATTGGCAACGGGCCAGACTTGGGGTGTCAAGCTTGGGCTGTCTCTTGGGTACTCGGGTGCGAGGCTGTGTATTCCTCTTGACCTGGTGAAGCTGGCGGAGAGGTTCGCTTTTGACTCGGGGTGGACTGTCGAGGCGTACGGATCCGATGTGGTTACTCCGCCGACGTGGATTGCTGCTTGTACTGACCGGATCTGGCTTGGGAGTGAAATTGTGCAGTTGGTGGGCTGGGCAGACCTTCACCCATCGAGCAACGCTGGCCCGTGTGGCCGGAGTCGGGTATCACGGGTTTCAAGATCGCCAACCCAACGGAAGAGTCGGTGCAGCTCACGGCTGGTTTAGTCGGAACACCTCGGTCCTGAGCGACGAAAACTGGACCCAAACCCGACCCCTGTCCCGTATTGAGAACGAGCCATTACGTCGGGGCCGTTACATAACCAGTGCTAGCGGGTAAAAGGCGGCAACCTGTGTTGGTGTCTGGGAGCCTTTGTTTCGCGGGTTCCCGCACTCGTTTGTGGTTAAATTGTTAGTACCTATGGTCGCCAAGAAGTCCCGTCCTCGCCGACCAGCCGAAGAGACGCGTCACGGATTGGTCGCCGAGGGCCTGCGTCAACTCGAACCTGCAGGCATCGACTTTGGTGTCGAATACCTGATCCTTGAAGCCGCATGTGCGGTGAACCATGTCCCGCGATCTTCGACTCGTGCGTCGTGGGGGATCGACGGGGATTACACACCCCGGGCGCCATTTCAGCGCACCGTGCTGCGTCAAGGGCCTTGTCGACGCGTTTATTGTGCCGCAGCACACGCTGGCCGACGGCCAATCGTTATAGCGAAATGTGATGAAATCCGTGTGTAGGCGGTGTTGGTTTGCTACAACTACCAAGCGGGCGGGACTCCGTGTAGGTCTGGAGACCATGCGTCTTTCGCGCCCCCAACCGAAAATCGCTGTCGTGATCGCAGTAGCGATCGCAGTGGTTTTGGCGTTTTTACTGCCAAGTGCAGCCTTTGCGGAACCCGCCGGTAGCAACACGATCACCGCCGACGGTGTCGGCGACGCCATGCTTGGATGGAGCCCACAAGAGCTCGCTGATGCACTAGGTGCTGACTATGACATCGGCGACGAAATCCGTATCACCGTGGACTTTGACGGACGAGTGATCACCCGTGATGGTGTAGTGCAGTTTCGTGCTGCGATGACCGGCAACACCGGTGATCTGACCTTGTTCATGGTGAGCAATCCTGAGTACACGACGACCGCAGGTGTGGGTCCTACCACCACGATTGCCGAAGCCGAAGCGATCTATGGTGATGCCACCCTGACTTGGAACCAGGACAACAAAGGCCGAGAGTTCGTGTCGTTTGCCGATGGCCCTGAAGGGCGCATTGCGTTTCGCACGCCGGGTATTGGTGGAACCAATGTTGGGATCTATGCCGATGGCGAGTTGGAAACGTCGAATTACGCGGATGGCGCTGCCATCGCATCAGTCTGGGTGAGTTGTGTCTCGGGCACTGATTGCCCTGCTGACCGCCCTGTAGAAACAACGCCGGAGCCAACACCGGCGCCTGTCGCTGACGACGGATCAGGCGCATCAGACGGCGAGTTGCCCCGCACGGGCTCAACCGAGCTGATGCTGGTGTCATTGGTCGCAACATTGTTCGTGGTGGGTGGCGCCTTGGTACTCGTGGAACGCCGGTACCTGTGTCCAGCGTGGCTGAAGCTGAGCTCCCGCCGATAGCTGTTCAACGTTCGGCTATGCTAAAAATTTGGCGATCTTTGGATTTGAAAATCTGCCCTTCTTTGGGCTCTTGGCAGAAATAGAATACATCTTTTCAGAGAAGTCGCTGGTTTGTCCTTCCAAAAAGCCAAATACTGACACTTGTTCAGCCCACAACGGCGTGGGCCTACGTCAGGGAGTCATCAGTATGAATGCAGAACTCGACACCAACGAACCAATGCAGTGGATCGACGACCTCGGTGGTCTTGGTCTTGATGAACTCCGCGACCTGCCCTACGCGGTGCAGGCTGGCATGGACATCGCTGTATTTGAATAGACCCGTATCGCCAAACAACTCGCGGCGATCGGAATAGGACATGCCCTAGGGCCCCGTACGATCGTCTGCGTGTCACGCCTAACAATTGCCGGTGCATGTATGCCGGTTCGGTCACTGGGTGTGTTCTGGCTCACCCAAGCCGTGATGTCACTCGTATCGACGTCGCCCAAACCAGAGTCGCTCGGCTAGTCGCTGGGATTGTGCCGATTCATGAAGCGGGTCTTGAGACCCGTGAGATGAACATGATCTGGCTAGACCAGGTTGGCAACAGGGCCAGCACTGCCTTCTCCAGCCTGGACAGCAGCCGATGAGAACCTATGTCGTTGTGGGTGCGCCGGCTTCTAGGCAGCCATATGTGCGATCTGCTCATCGCCCGAGGCGACGCTGTGGTGTGCGTGGATAACCTGCTCACGGATGCAATCAATATCGGCAATCCAAACGAGTTCACCATCAGCGAACTCGCTGATCACGTGCTGGCGATCACCGAGAGTGCTTCGTCGCTGGTGTTCGAGCCGTTGCCGAGTGACGATCCGCTGCAGCGCCAGCCCGACATCACGCGTGCGCGCACCGAACTCGGCCGGGAGCCGACGGTGCAGCTCGCCGAGGGGCTTGCCCACACGATCGACTACTTCCGTTCGATCGGCATCGGCAGCTAAACCTGCGTACTTCCTCCGGTACAACACGCAGTACGAAGCGGCGTGCCTTCTGGCTGACCGTTGACTTTGCTATGCCCTTTGACCTGCCTCGCGCCGTACAGGCTGGCGTGGACCTCGATGGCATTTGAATAGTTGCCGCATCGATCAGCGATGCCACTCGACGATCAGTGCTCGATAGGCGATCGGCCGAGCAGCTCTAATCGCAGACCAGCATCTGTAACTGCTGCTGGGGGGACGACTGACCGCAGGTCAAAGACTGTTGTGCCTTTCAACGCACGTGCAACCTGCGCAAAGTCTGCAGCCGCGAACTCGGGCCATTCTGTTGCGATCACCAGCAGATCGGCGCCTTCGCAAACCCGGTAGATGCCGTCCTGTTTGACGGTGGCAGCGGAAACGGTCGCAACGGGATCATGGGCTTGCACCTTGCAGCCCAGCGCATCTAAACGCTCTATTAGCTCTACCGCTGGGGAGCTGCGAGTGTCGTCGGTGCCAGCCTTAAAGGCGAGCCCCCAAAAGGCGACGGTCGATTGAGCTAGTGGTTTGTCGACCATTGTGCGAATGCGATTCAAGACGTGGTCGAAGTGGTCTCGGTTACTTTCACCAGCGCTTTCGATTACCGGCACGCGAAGACGTGATGATCGGGCGAGTGCGGCTAGACCTGCGACGTCTTTGGGAAAACATGAGCCGCCCCAACCGGGCCCCGGCGAGAGGAAGGCCGATGAGATTCTGTGGTCGGTGCCCAGGCCGGTGACAACGGCATCGACATCGGCCCCAACCTCGTCACAAATACGTGCGAGCTCGTTCACGAAGCTGAGCTTCGTAGCGAGGAAGGCATTAGCCGCATATTTGATCATCTCGGCAGACAGCGGGTCGCAGCTGATGACCTCGGTCTGAATGCTGTCGTAGAGAGCTAGGACCTGTCGCGCAACCTCGGCGTTCGCTGCTCCGACCACGACCCGGTCGGGGTGGAGGAAGTCGTTAACGGCAACGCCTTCTCGAAGGAACTCTGGGTTCGAGACCGGGAAAACGTCGGGGCGGTCGAGCCAGGAAACCAACTCTGAGCTCGTACCCAAGGGAACGGTCGACTTCGTAACAAGAATGGCGCCCGATTTGAAGCGTTCTCGGTGATCGAGCACGACGGTCTTGAGAATGCTCAAGTCAGGGGTGCCTGAAGGAAGCGGTGGCGTTGGCAGACAAAGAAAGACGATGTCGGCCGTGCCGACTGCCTCGACGTCAGTGGTGAATGACAAGTTCCCGTTCGCTTGAGCTGTGGTGATGAGCTCGTCTAGCCCTGGTTCATAGATCGGCATTTGGCCATCTATGAGCGAGGCAATCTTGCCGCTGTCGATGTCAAAGCCGATGACTGTGTGGCCGAGGTGCCCGAAGCACCCGGCGCAAGTAAGACCGACATAGCCAGTTCCGAGAATCAGAACAGTTGGTGAAGCCACCGCGTCAAGCTAGCTGGCGAGCACACTTGTTGGTACGACCTGTTCTGCGCTGCGGGTCGGTACTGCCTGGTTAGCCGTCGGCCTTTAGCATCTCGCGCACGAGCGGGGCGTAGTGCTCGAGTGAGTTGCTGGTGTAGGTTGCGTCGAACGCGGTCTGGTCGTAGAGCCGGGTGAACTCTTCGGTGTAATCAAAGTGAGGAGAGTCGCGGAATTGCTCGCGAGCGTTGCCGTCCATGCCGATGTAGTCCCAGAAGTAATAGCCCTGGAACACGCCGTGGTTCTGCACCATGAAGTGGTTGGCTTCGCTGACGAATGGCTTGATGATGGCAGCGGCGATGTCGGGATGATTGAACGGCGACAAGGTGTCACCGATGTCGTGGATAAGCGCACAGAAAACGTATTCGTCGTCGCGGTTGGCGCGTTCGGCGCGGGTTGCTGTTTGCAGGCTGTGTTCAAGCCGGTTTACCGGGAATCCGCCATGGTCGATTTCCAGGTCAGCAAGCAAGCCGAGTACTCGGTCGGCGACCATGCTCTGGGTCGTGCTGAGCTGAGGAAGGATCTTCGCCCAGTCTTCGGCTGTCGATTCTTCGAACGAGGTGAAGCTGGTACGAGGGAGATCGTCGTGGCTGGCGGCCGGGTCTGTAGTGAGGCTCATGGAACAACGTTAGGTCACCAGTTGCTCTAACGCCCAGCGCTTATCTAGAGGGGTTGACGGCTTGCGCTCGTTTAGTTGGTGATGCGGTCCTGGTAGAGGTGGCCACTTGGTTTGATGGCGCGGTCTCGTCCGATCAGGCCGCGTTCGGTGTCGAAGCCAGCCCGCCACTCGTATCCGTCGATGGCGGTGTCGTGGAAGTAGCCAACCAGATTGATGTCGTCGGCTCGAACGTCGCGCACGATGTCGAGCGTTTCGTCTAGTACCTCGGTGCGCCATTCGTCGTTGGTCGTAGCGATGCCATTCGACGTGATTGCGAGCGGCGTATTCAACCGTTCTGTCATGCGGTGCACTAACACGCCGAGTTCCTCTGGCAGCGGTGAGAAGCCTGCATCGGATCGAGTGGTGTTTGCCGGGTAGGGGCGCATGCGACCGGTCCGGTCGATGCTGATTGGATGGTCGAATCCCAGGCCAATAATGTCGAAGTCGTCGACCCATTGGGCGTCGCGTTGAGGCACGCGGTCTGGCAGCGAGAGTTCGCCATCAGCGGACATTCGCACCCACGAGTCGAACAACACTGCGGCCCACCAGCGAACCTGTTTTTGGGCAGCTTGGGCTTCGAGATCTGACCGGTTGTCGTCGACGGCAGCGAAGATGGTGGGGGTGCCACGAGCTGCCATGGTGGTAGCGCCGCCAGCACGGAGGTGACGGGCGGCAAGATGGTCGGCGATCAGGGCACCTTCGGCGGCCTCATAAAAATTGCGTATGTCAAAATCGGTCGCGCCCTTGTGCCCTGGTGGCCTGCTACCTAGCAGGTAGCCGCGAACGGCCCAGCCGACGGGGTCTTCGATTGGGGTCCACCCCGCTGCATCGTCACCGAAACGTTCGGCGCACCGGTCGACATGGCGCAGCCAGTAATACTCGCGGCCTCGTTCTTCGAGGAAACCCTTGGTGTCCTCGCTGAACCATCCAGGCAGGCTGGTGCTGTGCAGCGTGAGCCATGGCCGTAAGCCGACGGAGCGGGCATGGGCCACCATGTCGCCGTAACGATCGAGTGCTTCAGAATCGGTCTTGCCTTCGACCGGCTCGATGCGAGCCCACTCGATGCCAAGCCGAACATCGGTGATACCCATGCTGGCGATGAGGCCCAGGTCGTCATGGAAGTTGGTAGCGAAGCCATTGCCGTCGCTTGAGTCGGGAGCAGACTTGTCGCGTTCCCAGTGTGACCAGTCTGCAGACGGGTGGACACCTTCGGTCTGTATCGACGACATGGTGACGCCCCACATGAACGGTCGTTGTTCGCCAGTCTCGGTCACGTCCCAATACTGCCAAGAAAACGCTGTGTCCCCTCGTGGTGGCTATGGGTTGTTTTGCAGCAGGGTCGCGGTGAGTGGTGCATGGTCTGCGGAGCCGGCCCGGCATTGCTCAGTGTGGTCGGTGGTGACATCGTTGATTCTGTGAGCTAACGGTGGTGTCGACGATAGATGGCCGAGTCGTCAGCCGCGGTTGGTTCCGTAGAAGTCGTGGCGGTTCCACCGCGGTGATGGGCCCGGGTCGACTCGACGTTTCACGATGCAATCTTCACGTCTCGATCTCGACCCATGCGATCACGCCTTGGAATGGGTGTGTGCGAGATGGGTTGTTGCCGATATAGAGCGTCAGGTCGTCGGCATCAGATTCTTCGAAGATGTCGAGCCATCCCGGATCGACGGTGTTCGTCGAGACGAGGTTGCCGTCTAGGTAGATGACCATCTCGGTGGCGGTTAGCTCGACGCGTAACCGATATTGAGGTCAGGCCCAAAGCCAGCGCCGGTAGGGCATCGGCTAACGCCAGCTGTTGTTGTTGGGTCTGACCGGCCGCTCGCAGTATCTAGAGGCGACGCAGACGGATCTCTTCCACCATGTGATTCAGGCCTTTGCGAAGGACCAGGTCGGCCCTTTCGCTGGTGGGGGCGATGTTGTCGACCAGGTTTGGGCCGTTGATGGCGTCCCAGATTCCTGATGCCGTCTCGACGGCTTCCTCGTCGCTGAGTGAGGCGTAACGAGAGAAGTACGAGCGCGGGTCGGCGAACGCGGAGGCGCGCAGCGTCAGGAACCGTTCGATGTACCAGGTGCGCACGACGGCCGGGTCAGCATCAATGTAGATCGCAAAGTCGAAGTAGTCGCTCACGAAGACTCGGGGGCTGTCGGGCGTGGCGGCTCCGGTTTGCAGAACGTTGAGACCTTCGATGATGATCACGTCGGGTGCTTCGATCAGGCGGCGCCGATCGGGGAGTACGTCGTAGGTCAGGTGGGAGTACACCGGGATTTCGATGTTCTGTTCGCCTGACTTCAGCCGAGACACACATTCGAGCAACGCTCGCTGGTCATAGGACTCAGGGAAGCCTTTTCGGCCCATCAGTCCGCGTTCTTTGAGTACAGCGTTTGGGTGTAGGAACCCGTCGGTCGTGATCAGGTCGACTCGGGGACTGTTTGGCCAGCGGGAGAGCAGCGTTTGCAGGATACGAGCGCTGGTGCTCTTGCCTACGGCGACGCTTCCGGCAAGGCCGATCAGGTAGGGGACGTCGTCTGGGGGAGTGCCGAGGAAGGTGGCAGTAGTGCGTGACAGGTCTTGCACTGCTTCGACGTACAGGCTGAGTAGCCGAGAGAGCGGCAGGTAGGTGCGTTCGATCTCGTCCATCGAGAGACTCTCGTTTACACCCTGCAGCCGTTCGATGTCGGCTTGGTCAAGCGTCATCGGCGTCGCCGCTCGCAGCTTGGACCATGCTTCCGCGTCGAAGTGCAGATACGGGTCGATCTCGGTCATGCTGGCCAAAGGGTACGCACTGGCGCGGGTGCAGCGTTAGGCGATCGCGCATAGGCCGGGGGTGTGTCTCAATGAAGAAGCAGTTATGCCGCTCACGACCGGGCACGTCGGACACACCTGCCGCTTCGGTCGTCATCGGCCGTTTTGAGCCAAGACGGTGCAGATCACTTCGAGCGATTACCGGGCTCGCCGCCGTTGACCGGCCAATTTCGGTGATTCAGGCCACCAGCGCAGCGGCATCCGCAGGCGAAACCACCGTGTTGCCAACCGAGGTCCGACCGCCATTTCAGCCAGTAAG
>Ga0307994_1002017_pt1 | contig 11648 bp, 10 predicted proteins | sample EllFjometagen261_FD_203171 | JGI IMG/M metagenome (GOLD analysis project Ga0307994, IMG submission 203171) | Marine microbial communities from Ellis Fjord, Antarctic Ocean - #261 | ecosystem: Environmental > Aquatic > Marine > Unclassified | place: Southern Ocean | collected 2014-11-02
GTTTATTACGCTGGTAAATATTTTTTACAAGTTTTGGGCCAGCATCCTGTGGAACAAAATCAACTGGATTTCATTTTTGAATTGAACTATGCAGGAGACTGGTTGTTAGCAGAATATTCAATTGAATTGTCAAACTCTTTGCCAGCTCAAGAGCTGGATGAGCAAACAAAAGAACAATCTATATTAGAACCAAAAGTTCTCGTAACGGCCATAGAGGCGGAAGTTGTTCTAGAGCAAGGTCTGGTGCAGCTTTCAGATCCTCAGGATACAGCGATTGTTATAGAATCTGTTGTACCAGGTCCAGTTTGGGTGATTGTGAAACCTGGCCAAACCTTGTGGAGTATCGCAGTGAAAAATAGCCCAAAAGGCATTAACCCTTGGCAAGAATTGATTGTCCTATACAAGCAAAATCCAAGAGCATTTATGAATGGTGATATTCGTAAATTACGAGCCAACAGTCATCTGCGCTTGCCTACATTGACGCAACTTAATGAGTACACTATCGAACAGTCGAAGGCTGCTTATCAAGAGGCTGTGTTAGTAGTTCGAACTTGGGTTGTTGTTAAACCGGGTCAAACCTCATGGCGGATTGCAGTTGATAACAGTCCAAAAGGAATCAGCCCTTGGCAAACATTGATTACCCTATACAGGACAAATCTAGCGGCCTTTAGGAACGGTGACATTCGTCAAATATTGGCTAACAGTCGGTTACGCTTACCTACATTGGAAGAGCTTAACGCGCTGACTGCCGATCAGGCAAAGGCTTCTTATGATGTTTTAGTTTCAACCCCATAATAGGTCTAGCATGTGCGTTGTCCTAGTAAATGGCTTATGTGTACTGTAGGTGCAATGCACTATTATAGCCAAGCATTAATCATAAAAATAAAACCAAACGTGCCATTGAATGAGATTGAAGACATCTTTAGCTAAGGTTAATGATTGGGTTAATGTTATACCTAATGATGGTGATGTTACTATGGTAGTGACGGTGGTTCCTTTAAGTAAGGTCGATATGGGGCCTGAGTATTGGTCGGCCTTGGCCGTAAGGGACCAGCTTCTGAGGGGCACAGCTGAACCGTTACGTAGCATGTTACGAATTTTGCTAGAAGGCTAAATAGAGCAACCTGTTAAAAAAGGCACTTTGGCGTCTTTTTTTGTGGACCCAAGGCTGCGACAATAGCAATTCACATGGTTGGAGTAGTAGGGCATATGATATCCACAAAGATGAAGCCGTTTTTACGTCTTCTTGGCTTCACTAGTATTTTATTAAGTGCAAACGCTCAGGCCATTGCCTTAGGGGAAATACATCTCGATTCGACTCGGCTACAACCTCTGCAATTGTATGTCGACTTAATTGAAGTAGAAGGTGTTCTGCCAGGTTCCATGGCAGCTAGCGTGGCAGGTCCTGCACAGTTTCGGGCAGCCGGTTTAACCTATCAAAAATGGTACTCTGAACTAGACGTTAACATTGTTAATAATTCCGGCAATTATGTAGTGCAGGTTATAGGGCAGGAACCTGTAGAACAAGCCGAGCTAAATTTTATTTTTGAAGTGGATCATTTAGGTGGCCGTCTGTTAGCAGAATATGCCGTTCAATTACCGGCGTTTGTAGCAACTCAACAGGCTGGTGAGCAAACTAAAGCACAAAAAACTAAGGAGCAACGCAGCGAGCAACCTGCCGCAAAGCCACAAGTTTTAATACAGACGATTGAGGCAGAAGTTGTAATTGAGGAAGCGCTAGTACAGCTGGTAGATTCCCAAAGCACAGACATTAAGGTAGAACCTGTTGTGCTAGCTCCAGTTTGGGTGGTTGTTAAACCAGGCCAAACCTTATGGCGTATTGCGGTGAACAATACCCCAAAAGGCATTAGCCCTTGGCAAACATTGATTAGCCTTTATAGGGAAAACCCAGCGTCCTATAGGAATGGAGATATTCGTCAAGTGTTGGCAAACAGTAAGCTGCGTTTGCCTACTCTTGGCGAGCTTAATTCGCTGACTGCCAAGCAGGCAAAAGCTGCTTATGATGTTTTAGTTCCTGCTCCAGTAAAAGTACCACAAAAGGCACTGCCAAAAATCCAGCTTACGGCTACTCAGCTCACTCAACAAAGTGCACAACGCGTTAAATTACAACAACAAGTACAAAGTGAGCAGGATAAGCTTAGCGGTTTAGCGAGTCAGTCCAAAGCATTGCAGGCCGAAGTAAAAGACCTTCAGGCTGACCACAGTGAGGCAGTATCGCAACAAGAGTTGCTTGCCAAAACCAGTGAAAATCTAGCCCAGGGTGTAGCTGTCCAAGAACAGGATATTAAAAGCTTAAATCAACAAAGGGCACAGATAGAGACCAATATGTTGGTGTTAGATCAAAAGTTTGAATCTACACAAGCAAATCTTAATCAAGCGGAACAGGACTTGATGCAGGCTAAGCAGACCTTGGTTGAAACACGAGAGAATATAAGTTTTGCGGCACAAACCAAAGAAGTCAATGACAAAAGCGAGCAGATGGCTCAGTGGTTAAGTGTGGTTCAGATGTTGGCGTTTTTATTGCTGCCTATCATAGTGGTGGCGGGACTTATTTGGTGGATTATAGGTCGCGGCAGGAGGGTTTTACCAGAGTATCAAGCTCCCCCAGAGATAGCTGAAGATCAGCCAGTCACTCTTGCCCCCTTAGCTGATTACGACACTAAGCCCAGTGCCAAAGCAGCTGATTTACATCAAGGTGCAAGAAAAATGCAAGGCGGCATGCCGGAACGCAGTTTTATTGAAGAATTGTTGCAACAACAGGAGAAAGACGAAGCTCAATCATCTAGGCCGAGTGGTGCCACAGGCATTCAGGATGACCAAGTGCACTTGTCAGCTGATGTAGAGGCGATGTTAACTGGACAGAGAATTATGCACAATCAGGCGGATGAGCCCGTGGAATATTTGTCTCATGACGAAGAAATGAACACCAAATTAGATTTAGCTTTAAGTTATCGCGATATGGGGGATGTGGCAAAAGCTCAATCCATATTGCACGAAGTGCTCCAAAAAGGTGATGCTAAGCAGCAATCCCAAGCCAGTGCTTTATTATCTAGCATCAACAAAGTTTAAGTTTATATGACCACCCAATTTAAAGCGGACCCATCTGAGTTTTTGGCATCAGGGCAGCAGCGTATTGCCTTAGGCATTGCCTATAACGGACGCCATTATCATGGTTGGCAACGCCAGTCTCACGGCCATATTAGTGTGCAAGAAAAACTAGAGGATGCTCTTAGCCTTGTAGCTAACGACCCTATCAAGGTAATGTGTGCAGGGCGTACAGACGCGGGAGTGCACGCCAGTTTACAGGTGGTTCATTTTGATACTTGCGCACAAAGACCGATGCGGGCGTGGACTCACGGTGGTAATATGAACTTACCCGATGATGTAGCTATTCAATGGGCGCATTCAGTCGATGAGAAGTTCCATGCGCGTTTTAGTGCCACAGCTCGCCAATACCGCTATGTGATCTATAATCACCCTATGCGGCCTGCATTAATGGATAAAGAAGTAACCTGGAACTTTCGCCCTTTGGATGTCAACAAAATGCAGCAAGCTGCAGGCTATCTTTTGGGGACCCATGATTTTAGTTCGTTTCGTGCCGCATCCTGTCAAGCCAATAGTCCTATACGCACTATGCACCATTTAAAGGTCATAGGTGCAGGGGATTACATTGTATTAGATGTGCGTGCTAATGCATTTTTGCATCACATGATTCGTAATATTGCGGGCTTATTGATGAAAATTGGTGCTGGCGAAGCATCACCCGAATGGGCCTTAGAGGTATTAATGGCTATGGACCGGCGGGTAAGTGCAGCTACGGCAAAGCCTTATGGTTTGTACTTTGTGAATGCCGAATATGACGACTCTTTTGGGTTGCCGCAGACCCCCATGGGGCCGCATTTTTTGTCTCCTTGGATAAATGCCTAAAAGAGTCTCTCAATAAACCCAGATAATGCTCCACAAGGTGTGTTTATCTGCTACCATTAAGCTTTGTTTTTTAGCACTTTATCGATAAATAACAGCGAATCATTGTGACTCAACCTCGCGTCAAAATATGTGGCCTTCGCCAAGCAGACGATGCAGTCTTTGCAGCTAGAGCTGGTGCGGACGCTATAGGTTTGGTGTTTTATCCACCAAGCCCTAGGGTTGTTGATATTGCCACTGCCTCTGATATTGCGCGTGCTTTACCTCCTTTTGTATCCTGCGTAGGCCTATTCGTAGACGCTACTGCTTCCGAAATAGACCAAATCCTTTCACAAGTCCCCCTTTCTGTATTACAGTTTCACGGTGAAGAATCCGCACAGTTTTGTGAGCAATTTCAGCTGCCTTGGATTAAAGCGGTGAGAATGCGTCCAAACGTCAACTTACATGAACAAAGGCAGTGTTATAGCCGTGCACAAGGTTTGTTGCTAGATGCGTATAAGCAGGGCGTACCAGGAGGTACAGGCGACCAATTTGACTGGCATCGTATTCCTGCTGATATTGCTAAGGATGTGGTGTTGGCAGGTGGTATTGATGTGCACAACGTGCAACAAGCGATACAACAAGTTAAACCTTGGGCGATTGATGTTAGTGGCGGCGTTGAAAGCCACAAAGGTGTTAAAGATCGTGCTAAAATTGCTGCCTTTATGGGCCAAGCAAAACCCTATTTGTCATATTTACCCTCACAATTATCAAACCATGTTGAAAATAAAAGGAACCACTAGTGACTGAAGCAACAACATTGCCAGACGCCGACGGCCATTTTGGCCCCTACGGCGGACGTTTTGTATCGGAAACCTTGTTCGCCGCCTTAGATGAACTGCGCGATACCTACGAGCTTTTGTGGCAAAGTACTGAGTTTCAGGCTGAGTTTGACTTAGACATGGCGCACTATGTGGGCCGGCCATCCCCGTTGTATCATGCCAAACGTTTGTCAGACACTTACGGTGGCGCGCAAATTTATCTTAAACGCGAAGACTTGAACCATACTGGCGCACACAAAATTAATAACACCATTGGCCAAGCGCTGTTAGCAAAGCACATGGGTAAGCCTCGTATCATTGCCGAGACAGGTGCAGGTCAGCATGGTGTTGCCAGTGCAACTGTGGCTGCTCGCTTAGGCTTGGAGTGCGTGGTTTACATGGGTGTTGAAGATATTCGCAGGCAGGCGTTAAATGTTTATCGTATGAAGCTTTTAGGGGCAACGGTAGTGGGTGTTACATCCGGTACTCAAACCTTAAAAGATGCCATGAACGAAGCCATGCGTGATTGGGTAACCAATGTTGATAATACCTATTACATTATTGGCACGGCTGCTGGTCCGCACCCTTACCCAAAATTAGTGCGTGATTTCCAAAGTATTATTGGTCGTGAAGCACGCCGTCAAAGCCTTGATCAAGCAGGTAAATTGCCCGATGCAATTGTTGCCTGTGTGGGTGGTGGTTCAAATGCCATTGGCATTTTCCATCCTTTTCTTGAAGACAAAGAAGTACGCTTAGTTGGTGTAGAAGCGGGCGGCAATGGCATTGAGACAGGCCAGCACGCAGCCCCACTTACCGTGGGTACTCCTGGAGTATTGCATGGTAATCGCACTTACTTAATGAGTGACGAAAATGGCCAAATACAAGGTACGCATTCAATTTCTGCTGGCTTGGATTACCCTGGCGTTGGTCCAGAGCATTCTTACCTAAAAGACATTGGTCGTGCAGAATATGTAGTGGCTACAGATACCGAGGCGTTGGATTCTTTCCGTGAACTCACCTTGCTAGAAGGTATCATGCCTGCTCTTGAGTCCAGCCATGCTGTGGCTTATGGTTGTAAAATGGCTGCTAAAATGCGCCCAGATCAAATGGTAATTATTAACCTATCTGGTCGTGGTGATAAAGATATACATACCGTCGCTGATATCGACGGCATCGAATTTTAAGGAAATAGATCATGAGTCGTATTGCAGCTTGCTTTGCCGCACTGAAGGCCCAAGGTCGTCAGGCCTTAATCCCTTACGTTACAGCTGGTGACCCAAACCCACAGGTGACTGTCGGGCTAATGCACCAAATGGTTACAGCGGGTGCCGACCTTATAGAACTAGGCATTCCATTTTCCGATCCTATGGCCGATGGCCCTGTGATCCAGTTGGCCTGTGAAAGGGCCTTGTCTCATAACACCTCTCTCACTATGATCTTATCCATGGTGGCTGAGTTTAGACAACAAAATGACACCACTCCAGTAGTATTGATGGGTTATCTAAATACTGTTGAAAAGATGGGTTATGACGTATTTGTAGCTGCCGCTAAAAAGGTTGGTTTAGACGGCGTGCTTATGGTGGATTTACCCCCGGAAGAAGGTGCAGACTTTACGCAAAACCTTCGTCAAGCAGGTTTAGACGCCATATTCCTTATTGCACCAACCACCACGGAAGAACGTATTAAGAAAATTTGCGCCGTAGGTAGTGGATATCTGTATTATGTCTCTTTAAAGGGCGTAACAGGTTCGGCTGTTATTGATACCGATGCGGTGGCAGAAAAATTAGCCTTAGTTAGGCAGCATACGCAGTTGCCGTTAGGTGTAGGCTTTGGCATTAGAGATGCCGATTCTGCTGCCCGCGTGGCTCAAGTAGCCGATGGTGTAGTAGTAGGTAGTGTGCTGGTTAATGCTCTGGGAGATAATGCCAGTAATCCTGAAAAAGGCTGCGCTCAAGTGGCAGCTACTTTATCAGCAATGCGCCAAGCCATGGACGCCACTGTTTAATAAATTTAATACGTCAATCCGTAACCAAAGGTTACGGTGGGAGAAGCTATGAGTAGCTGGTTAGATAAAATTGTACCTGCTGGTATTTTGACCAATCTAGGCAATAAAGACCTCCGCAGCAATATTCCTGAAGGCGTATGGAAGAAATGCCCTAAATGTGCAGCAGCTCTGTACAAGCCAGAATTGGAAAAGAATCTAGAGGTGTGCACAAAATGTGAACATCATATGCGTGTTCCCGCTCGTGAGCGCTTGACCATGTTCTTAGATGCTCACTCAGGCACTGAAATAGCGGCCGAAATAGAACCTGTTGATAAATTAAAATTTAAAGATGTAAAGAAATACAAAGATCGTTTGTCTGCGGCTCAAAAAGCCACAGAAGAAAAAGATGCCCTAGTGGCTATGAAAGGCCAATTGCTGGGCTTAGATGTGGTTGCAGTAGCTTTCGAATTTAACTTCTTAGGCGGGTCTATGGGCGCTGTTGTTGGCGAACGTTTTGTGCGAGCAGCCAATGTAAGCATGGATCAAGGCATTCCGCTAGTGTGTTTCTCTGCTTCTGGCGGCGCTCGAATGCAGGAAGCCTTAACTTCTTTGTTTCAGATGGCTAAAACGAGTGCTGCGATAGAAAAGCTAAAACAGCAAGGTATTCCCTATTTCTCTGTGCTTACTGACCCGGTGTATGGTGGAGTGTCTGCTAGTTTAGCCATGCTGGGGGATTTAAATATCGCTGAGCCTGGGGCCCGAATGGGTTTTGCTGGACCGCGTGTTATTGAGCAAACTGTACGTGAAACTTTGCCTGAAGGCTTTCAAAAGAGTGAGTTTTTATTGGATCATGGCGCCATTGATATGATTGTTTCTCGCCATGAAATGCGCGCTACTGTAGGTCGTTTGTTAAGTGCCTTGACTCAAAAACCTTCGCCTGTTATCGAAGCTTAATCTTTATGTCGCAAACATTATCCTTTGACCGAGCCAGTGATTGGCTGTCTTGGTTAGAGCAGCAGCACCCAAGCCATGAAATTGACATGGGTTTAACGCGCATTCGCCATGTGTCTAAACGGTTGTTGCTAGATGCACCTATTGCTAAGCAAGTGATTACCGTAGCAGGTACCAACGGCAAGGGATCTAGTGTTGCTTTTATAACCTCCATTTTGGAGCAAGCTGGATTGTCGTATGCCAGCCTAACGTCACCACATTTTGTGCGCTTTAACGAGCGTATTCAGTTTCAGGGCGAGCCTATTGATGATGCCGCTTTATGTGCGAGTTTCGAACGTGTCAATAAGGCCCGTTACGATGCTGATGATGGTGTGGCCACAGTGCTTACTTATTTTGAGTTTAATGCCTTACTCGCATTTGACCTCATGCAACGAGCAGATTTAGATGTGGCGGTGCTAGAGATAGGCTTGGGTGGTCGTTTAGATGCAGTGAATCTAATCGATGCAGATGTGGCTATTGTCACCAGTATTTCGGTAGATCATGTGGATTGGCTGGGTGACAATGTAGATGTTATTGGGCGTGAAAAGGCAGGAATTTACCGGGCCAATAAACCAGCTATTGTTGGTGCCTTGGATTGCCCATCGTCCGTTGCTCAATATGCCGACGAAATTAATGCGCAGTGCTTGCAAAATGGTGTTGATTTTAAGGTTGAAAATAACACTTGGAGCAATACATCCGGTTTAACCATTGATTTGCCTGAAACTAAACTGCCTGCTATGAATATGGCAGCAGTAGTGCAGGCGATCAACTGCTTAACCTATGAAATAAAGTCTTCTGATATTGTCATGGGTTTAGCTAAGGCGCGGTTAATGGGACGTTTTCAAAGGCTGGAGTGGCAAGGAAAACAACTTATTTTAGATGTTGCCCACAATCCACAAGCGGCTCAAAATTTGGCAACTACGTTAGGTCGCGAAACTTGTGAAGGTAAAACCATTGCCGTATTGGCTATGTTGGCCGACAAAGACTACCCGAAAGTGATCGCGGCTTTAAGCACAAGCTTTGATCACTGGATGCTAGGGAGTAGTGAAGGTGTGCGCGGTTTGTCCAGTTTGGAGCTTGCAGACGAAACGGCCAAATGTGGTGTTACTTCAGACCAAGTAACAACTTATGACTCCCCAGTTCAAGCCTTTGCTGAAGCTGTAGAAATGGCGTCCAAGCAAGATAGAGTGATTGTTTTCGGTTCCTTTGTGACCGTGGGTGCTGTGCTAGCTTTAATTGAATCCTAAGTGGGATTTAGGTGGAGTTATTGGATAGCTGCAATGATCAATGGTTTGTTGGGTCGACATTTGACCCCGTGATCCTACCTAATACATAATATCCATTCATCTGTAGATGTGTGAAACATAGAGGTCAATTGTGACACCAGAAGAGTTTCGAACGGCAGGGCACGGGCTCATCGACTGGATAGCGGATTATCGATCTCAGATCGACCAAATGCCAGTCCGGGCTCAGGTGAAGCCTGGCGATGTTAAGGACGCATTACCCGCAAGCCCACCAACGACACCAGAATCGTTCGATGATTTAATGCTGGATTTACAAAATGTTATTGTGCCCGGGGTGACTCAAGTTCAGCACCCAATGCATTATGGCTGGTTTCCTTCTAACGCTTCGTTATCCTCGGTGCTTGGCGATATCGCAAGCTCAGGGCTAGGCACGCTTGGAATATCTTGGGAAAGCTGCCCAGCATTGACGGAAGTAGAGCAAGTAGTTTGCGACTGGTTGCGCCAGTTAACTGGTTTGTCAGGTCAATGGGAAGGTACCATTCACGACACTGCGTCCACTGCGTGTTTAACGGCGCTTATGGTGGCTCGCGAACAGGCCAGTGATTACTCTCAAAATAGGGGCGGTTTGCAGAGCGAATCGAAGCCGTTGATTGTTTACACTACCGAAGAAGCCCATTCCTCTGTCACTAAAGCGGCTTTGCTTGCAGGCTATGGCTTGCAGAATTTACGCAAGGTAGCTATGGACCCTGTCACCAGGGCCATGTCGAGCATTGCTCTGGCCGATAGTATAGAGAATGATTTGGCTAACGACCGCCAACCTGCAGCTATAATAGCCTCTGTCGGCTCAACTGGAGTAACTGCCATTGACCCTGTGGCAGAACTTGCAATCATTGCTAAGCGCCATAATATTTGGCTGCATGTTGATGCTGCGATGGCGGGCAGTGCCATGTTATTACCAGAATGTCGTCATTTGTGGCACGGCGTTGAAGACGCAGATTCGGTCTCGTGGAACCCACATAAATGGATGGGCACCATTCTTGATTGTTCGTTGTTTTATGTTAAACAGCCAGAACTCCTTATCCGCGTTATGTCGACTAACCCAAGTTACCTGCGCTCAACAGTCGATTCGGAAGTTGTTCAATACCGTGATTGGGGTATTCCACTTGGTAGGCGGTTTCGTGCATTGAAACTGTGGTTTCATTTACGCCTAGATGGCCCAGACGCAATTCGTGACCGTTTAAGAAGAGATCTTGAGAATGCGCAATGGTTTAGCAGCCAAGTTGAAGCTGCAGAGCATTGGCAAGTATTAATGCCTGTAAATTTACAAACCATTTGTATACGGCATCAGCCGCCTGGATTAGAGGGCGACGCGCTTGATACCCACACGCTAGCCTGGGTAGATGCCATTAACCAATCTGGCGATGCGTTTATGTCACCCTCGCAGCTTGAGGGTCGCTGGATGGTTCGAGTATCAATCGGGGTAGAATCCACCGACCGTGAACACGTTGAAAAGCTTTGGATGCTCATTCAAAAATCAGTTTCAAACAGCCTTAGCCTGCGCTAAGTCGAGAAAAATAATGAAGGAAAAAAATTAGTGGAGCCAACAGTGAAACATCGTATTGTAGGTAGTTTAATGCTGTTGAGTTTGGCCGCGATCATTTTGCCATTTTGGTTAGATGGTGCAGGTCGTATAGAAGAATACAAACCTACCCAGCAACAACCAACAATGCCTAAAGCCGAAATGCTTAATGAAGTCGATGTGATGGTTAATGTCATAGAAAACGTTGATCCAAGTGACCTAAAAGTGATTGAGCTAAGTCCAATTATAATTGTAGAAGAGTCTCTGGAAGACACTCAACGTGCAAAAAAGGCCAAGCTCAATGATGGCTTGCTAAACTCACAAGGTTTACCTAATGGTTGGGTAGTACAACTAGGTAACTTTGGCAATCAATCCAATGCGACCCGTTTAAAGGATAAAGTCATTAAGGCCGGTTTTGCTGCTTACATGGTCCCTAATGGTGAGCTATTTAAAGTGCTTGTGGGCCCAGAGTTGGATAGGTCCAAAGCTGAAACCCTACAAAAACAGTTAAAAAGTAAGTTTAAAATGACCGGTATGGTCACCCTATATGAAGTAGAGAAGCCATAGTAGGTTACACTACTTAATCTCTTTAATCGGTTCGTTAATCAAGGTCATGTATGGAAAGCCTCAACGTTTTTGACTGGATACTCGTTGCCATTATCGGTATTTCTAGCGTCTTTGGTCTGCTGCGTGGTTTTGTTAAGGAGTTGCTGTCCTTAGCAAGCTGGGTGGCGGCATTTTTTGTTGCACGTTTATTTTCTTTGAAGCTGAGTAGTTTTATGGTCGACTGGATCGATAACCCTCAGTTTCGTTTGATTGCTGCGTTTGCTATTTTGTTCGCCGCCACGTTGGTGGTAGGCGCACTTATTAATAATGTCTTTTCTCGTTTAGTCTCTGCCACAGGTTTAACTGGTACCGACCGTTTATTTGGTATGGTGTTTGGTCTTGTGCGTGGTGGATTGTTGGTCGCCGTTATGGTGTCTCTACTGTCACTAACGCCTGTAAGTAATGACCAATGGTGGAAAAATTCTTTAATTATTCCTCAATTTGAAGTGGTTGATGAATGGTCCTATAAAATGTCTAGTAGTGCTTCTGGCCTATTGGAT
>Ga0307994_1002022_pt1 | contig 11637 bp, 12 predicted proteins | sample EllFjometagen261_FD_203171 | JGI IMG/M metagenome (GOLD analysis project Ga0307994, IMG submission 203171) | Marine microbial communities from Ellis Fjord, Antarctic Ocean - #261 | ecosystem: Environmental > Aquatic > Marine > Unclassified | place: Southern Ocean | collected 2014-11-02
TCAAACGTAGCCGGGAATATAAACGATGTTCCCGCCATTACCAAACTTGCGCACTCAGTGGGCGCTCTAGTGTGTGTAGATGGCGTAGCCTACGCTCCGCATCGCGCCCTAAGCGTGAAAGAGTGGGATGTCGATTTCTACCTGTTTAGTTTCTACAAAGTGTTTGGTCCTCATATGGGCTGTCTCTATGGAAAGCGAGAAATTTTACAGAAGGCAAAGGGCCAATATCATTACTTCTTCGAAGAAGACGATCTGCTACACAAGATGAATCCGGCTGGCCAAAATCATGAATCGATCGCTTCCCTAGTGGGCATCGCCGACTACTTCGACACACTGCATGCACATCACTTCGACAAAGATGAGGCGTCGTTCTTCGCACGCAGCCAGGCACTTTATGGAAAGTTTGCCGAGCACGAGCAGCTTCTCTCAAAGAAGTTCCTCGACTTCATCACTTCTCGAGGGGATGTAAGATTGATCGGCAGGCACGAGAGTGATAAAGATATCCGTGTTCCCACGTTCTCGTTCACATCAAACAAGATGAGCTCAGAGAATATTGCAAGAGCAGTTTCCGAAGACAAAATTGCTATTAGCTTTGGTCATTTTTATGCCAAGCGTCTAGTAGAGAGCTTAGGCGTAAAGGATACTGAGGACGGTTTGGTCCGCTGCTCTATGGCGCACTACAACACTCTCGATGAAGTAGATAGATTGATTCGCTCCCTAGATCGAGTTCTAGGCTAAGCTTTCCACGTTGTTTTTCCAAGAGAAAAAATCATCATGATAAAACTTGAAGACCCTACGCTTTTTAAAACCGAAAACTATATCAATGGAAGGTGGGTTGGCGGCTCCGGCGGCCATATAGAAGTGCTGAATCCTGCAAACGGCACTCTGGTTGCGAAGACAGTTGACGGTAATGCTAATGATGTTCGCAACGCTGTGGACGCTGCCGCTACTGCCTTCAAGAGTTGGAGCAAGATGCCTGCGAAGGAACGCGCATCGTACTTGCGCAGATGGTATGAACTTATTCTCGAGAACGCAGATGACCTTGGTGCGCTGATGACGGCCGAACAAGGCAAGCCTCTTAATGAAGCCATCGGCGAAGTAAAGTACGGAGCAGGTTTTGTCGAGTTCTATGCCGAAGAATGTAAGCGCGTCATGGGCGACATCATTCCAACCGTAGCCAATGATCGGCGCCTGCTGGTCTACAAGCAGGCGGTCGGTGTCGTCGGTTGCATAACTCCCTGGAATTTCCCTAATGCAATGATCACGCGAAAGGCGGCACCTGCAATGGCCGCAGGCTGTACCGTCGTTATCAAGCCCGACGCTGGCACTCCGCTTTCTGCACTCGCCCTAGCCGAACTCGCAGAACGTGCCGGCATACCCCCCGGCGTACTTAACGTAGTCGTGGGCAGTGATGCGCAAGCCATCGGCGAAGTACTTACGCAACACGAGAAGATTGGGAAGTTTACTTTTACCGGCTCGACGGCAGTTGGAAAAATACTGATGGCTCAGTGTGCCTCCACTGTAAAGAAAATTTCTCTCGAGCTCGGCGGCAACGCGCCTTTCATCATATTCGACGATGCCGACATCGATGAGGCAGTCGCTCATTGCGTGGCCACGAAGTTTCGTAACTGCGGCCAGACCTGTGTGTGCACAAATCGCATCTTCGTTCACGAAGCAGTTGCTGCACAGTTTACTGAGAAGCTTCAGCGCAGCATCGCCTCTTTGAAAGTTGCCGATGGATTCGAAGAAGGCGCCGAAATTGGACCTCTAATTAACACACAGGCTCTGGAGAAAATGGACGCGTTAATGATGGACGCAGTAGACAAAGGAGCGAAGGTTTTGCTGGGAGGCGCACGTCACGAACTTGGACAGAACTTCTACCAGCCGACTCTGCTAAGCAATATAAGTGATTCCATGCGCCTAGCGAACGAAGAAATCTTCGGCCCAATAGCAGCAGTGCAGACGTTCACTACTGAAGACGAGGTCGTCGAGAAGGCGAACGCAACGGAATATGGCCTCGCTGCCTATTTCTTCACTCGTGACATTGGCCGTGTGATGCGCGTATCGGAAGACCTTGAATACGGCATCGTCTGCTCAAACTCTGGAGTGTTCTCTACCGAGGTTGCACCTTTCGGCGGCTGGAAACAATCGGGCATAGGTTCGGAGGGTGGCAAGGAAGGCATCGCCGATTTCTACGAAACGAAGTTCCATTCCCTAGGTGGCGTTTAGGGGCTGCTGACTAGCGCAGTAATGCTCAGCGGCTCCAGTGTCGCATCTATGTCGTAATTAGGTTCGCCCACTTGTAAATTCAGCAAGCTGAGAACTCCCACACCGGTAAACCTAGCCTCCACAGCAGGAGCGATAGAGCTATCGAGAATCTGATAGGAAAATAATTCAAACCGTACCTGACCGAAGAAAGTGATCTGAAACTCTGCTCTGATGAGGCTCCCATCGTCGAGCCTTATAAAGGGTGCTGAGAGACGACTGTCAGTGACCGTAGCGACCTGATCCAAACCCGCTGGATTTTGGGGCCCGAAAGTAACTGGCAAATTTTGTACGGCGCTACACACTGAACGGCCTGCACTGGCATCCACAAAGTTTGCGAATACTGGAATACAAACTAGCAACTCCAACTGCGGGCCTCCATTCACCTCCACTACCTCATGATAGTAGGTTGCCGTATCGATCAGTGGCGGCGTTGCATCTATTTGAATTCGGTAATTGAAAGAAACAGATTCGCCGGGAGCGATAGTCTCGATAGTACAACTAGGAGTTCCAGTTTTTTGTGTCGCGTTGCCAGCAGCCAAAGCAGTGGCTGATAACTTACTGCCGAGGATCGTGCAGAGGCTTGATGAGGTCTCGTAGTATTGCGGCTCTTCTACTAGCGAGCCCACGTTCACATGTGCCAGCTGTATATCGATATCACTTAGAGTCGCCGACGAGGTATTCGTCACTTCAACAGTGAACTTCGTAAACTCATTGATGATCGCAGCGGTCTCGGCTGTCGCCTGCACTACGCTCAAATCATATATGTTGCCAAGTATCGCTATCTTGTCTTTGATGTCGGAGGGCTCAGCATGAAATACAGTGGGAGTTATTGCGCTGACTAGGTGACGAATTTTGTTTAGCGAATAAACTGCGTCGGCGCCGTTTGCAATATCGCTTCTATCGACGCCGCAATCTATACCCAGACACAAGCTGTTAGGGTTTGAGAATCTATTTATGGTGAACGCTGAACCTAGTGAAGAAGTGTCGATTGCCGCGCCTAGTGTAAGAAATTCATTCGTGATTCCGTAGCCGGCAGAAAAAGAAAACGTGCCGCCGTCAGTGCTCCTCTGTCGTTCCCGCGCGGTACCCATATTGCTAGCGAACACAGGCGTCATATTGAAGCTAAAGAGACAATCCGGACCAACGTTGATGGCGGATAATAGATTCCCCTGATGATAGAGGGCCTGGAAACCTCCTTGCCTTCCGATGCCATTCAGCGTAGTCCAGCCACATATCGGATCTATATTGGTATCAACTGCGTGCATCATTACCACGATGTCGCCACCCGAAGTAACAATCAAATTACTCAACTCATCAAGGCAGGGTCTGTCCTCGCAAACAGCGTATCGAAGGTAGCGAGCATGGCGGCGTCGTTTGCCGTGTAGGGTATTTCTTCGAGACCCACACTCCTAAATTTGATTGCAACATCATTCTCTCGGAACGTTTGATTGGCGCTGCTGATAATTGCATTAGCTCATGCTTCTAGTTTTTAACCCAGATATTGCGATGCTGCCGGCGTAGTAATAAAGAGCACATCGACTACTGCCTCGCGCGCAAGCAATTCATCGATGGGCGTCGAGGCCGGCAGATTCATTATTGCCTCGTCCAGATCCGGCACGGTATTCTGATTGATATCGAGATCGATGTTGCGAATCAAACGGACAAACAGATTGGAGCCACGGATTCTTCTATCGCTATCGGCGAGCGTGGCTTCTACTGCATCGGGCTCCAAGACAGTCGTATCATTCGATGAAACTGAAACAGTAAAGCCTTCGCCCACGCCAAGTGAATTGGGGCCGTCGACGAAGAAATCGATGATCTTGGTTCTATTTACCCTCAGCTCATCGAGGGTGCAGGTTAATACCACTACAGATTCTTCGCTGACGACGCACTGGCTGTCGACGTTTCCTACGTCAGTGTTTGCGCTCAGAAGCACGGTGAATTCAAGGTCATTGATAGTCGTAGTGCCGGGATTGTGCACTGTAACGACGAAGGGGAGGACTGACTCACCTATCGTCGGATAGATACCATCCTGATAGATGAAATCGCGCTCGGCGCTGAGGTCGATGGTCACTACTTGTGCAGACGCTAGTAGTGGGGTGAACAGCAGCGCAACTGCCGGCAGAACTTGCTGTATTCGCCTTATTACTTTCGATCTTTTGAGTATTGGTAACATTCATCGAATTAGTCGAACCGCAAAGTAATTGATACGACCTGCAACTACGCAGAAGTAAAATTCATTCCTTCACAGGGTACAGCGGGACGCGAGCCTAAATCCTTAGAAATTCGTAGCAATAGTAGTTCACCGAACCATCTAATCTTCGCGGTAGTTGATTTTGAGCCCATTCAGAAAATTCCTAAGAATCTGGTCTTTGCATTCCCGATAGTGCTTGTGATCTGGCCGCCGAAAGAATGCGCTGAGTTCGTGCTTGCTTATTTCTTGGCCTGCAGACTCCAATATTTGCAAAATCTCATCCGCCTTCAGGCTCAATGCAATCTTCAGCTTCATGAATACCATGTTGTTATTCAGTTTAGTCTCAACTCGCGGAGGCTCTCCCTCCTTCTCCCCGCGCAAAGCAATGATCATGCCATTGAGAAAAGCGGCAAAGGAAGCATCATCGCATTCTTCGAAATCGACATCATCGTCCTGTTTTAGCCAGGCAGAAACCTCTTTGCGATCCGTCTCTACATTGGCCAGGGCGAAGATGGCGATCATCTTGCTGTCGCTGAAGTCCAGTATGTAGCGTATTCGTCTTAGGCAATCATTATTCGTCATAGTTTCTTAGCTCTTTATTCCAATCGCTTTTCTGCCTGCCTTCTTTGGCACTGGCTTCTTGCGTTTAGTTTCCACTGTTGATTTACGGACAGGCTTGGCAGTATCGGCAACGTCATTTTTATTTTCATCGGTAGCGATAGCTCCCTGCTCCACCGAATCTAGCGCCTCGTCACAATGCATACGATAGAGAGCTCCGTCAAACTCTATGACATCGCCGGAAACAACTTTCTTGCGCTTCTGTGTTTCGACGACTGCGTTCAACAAAACATAGCCTCCTGCGATGGCCGCCTTCGCCTCTCCCCCACTACCTACTAGACCCTCGAACTTCAAAATCTTGTATAGCTCGATCGGCTGTTTTAGTAACTCGACTACCTGCATTTCATCATCAGCGGCAGCTGTCGTGTTAGTGTTTGAATCTGTCATGTGTTTCTCTTCAAGCAGTTAGATAGCAAATTCGGGATCAAGAGACCTCCTGTAGCGCCTGCAGGATAAGTTCGCACTCACCCAATTCGCTGGCAACAAATAAGGAGTCGCCCGATATCGTTATTGAGAGATCCACGCCGCGATCAATGATAGATGCGAGCGACTGCACTTGCTCCCATTCGAATCGATAAATATTCGCGCCCAAACTAGCGAGCTGCTTTTCATTCTGTTGCCACCAAGTCGGGGCCTTGCTATTGAAGCAATAGATTTTGACTTCCTTAGCAATGCGGCTCACCTTCTTTATTCTCTCTGGCGATGGTTCTCCCACATCGATCCAGAGCTCCAAGTTTCCATCTAGCGAATGCGCCCAGATATCTGGCTCTTCGGTATCGCTAAGCCCCTTGCAGAGCACGAGTTGTTCGCGAGTATTCAGACAGAACGCCAGCACCCGTACCACCATTCTCTCCATCGTCTCCGAAGGATGACGTGCGATCGTAAGGCTGAGCGAGTCGTAGACATCCCGATTCAAGTCACTTAGCGAGACTGTCAGTTTATAGATAGTAGGCTTAATTGCCACGGCGGCGCTCTAGTTAAGTGATAGTTAAATGACAGTTCAGAGATAGGAATCAGCTAGCAATACTTACGCGGCGCACACTATAGCATCAATGGCGGCTTTCGGCGTGCCCGACGCCGGCGAAGCGTTCACCGATTGCCAAGAATGTGCAAGAATGCAGTAAGAGTTACTCAGGAGCTTACTATGACCTATTTTTCGCACTCACCTACTCGACATTCAATTCAAGCGTTTCACAGCCTAGCACTAGCTGGCCTACTTTCTGTTTCCTCGATTAGCAACGCGCAGACTCTTTTTGGCTTTGACGCAAACAGCAGCGCACAACAAAAGCAGATGGAGGCTCAGTTCGATACGCTTATCGACAGGGCTGAAATGGATCGCTGGCTGAAGGATTTTTCCTCCGAAGCACACCACGTCGGCTCGCCGAAGAGCAAGGAGAATGCCGAGGCCATAGCCGAGCTGTTGCGCTCCTGGAACTATGACGTCGAAATAGCAGAGTATGAAGTGTTGTTTCCTGAGCCACTGACGCGAGAGCTGGAGCTCGTTGCTCCGCATCGTTTCACTGCCTCCCTCACGGAAGACCCAGTAGATGGGGACGCTAGCACCTCGAATACCGATAATTTACTTCCTCCCTACAATGCCTTTTCAATTGGTGGCGAGGTAGAAGCTGAACTGGTCTTCGTCAACTATGGTACGCCTGCCGACTATGAGTTACTGGAACGCTACGGCATTAGCGTCGCCGGCAAGATCGCCATATCTAAGTACGGCGGCTCCTGGCGCGGCATCAAACCCAAGCTCGCGGGAGAGATGGGTGCCGTAGGCACTCTGATCTATTCTGACCCGGCAGATGATGGCTATGGCCCCGGCGATGTGTATCCCGATGGCCCCTATAAAAATGACAGTGGCGTGCAGCGCGGCTCCGTTATGGATATGCCTACCTATCCTGGCGATGTATTGACCCCCGGCGTTGGTGCAACCGGTGATGTAAACCGGTTGAGTCGAGACGATGCGCCAACCATTACGCAAATTCCTGTGCTCCCCATCTCTTATCGTGATGCGCTACCCCTGTTAGAAGCTATGGGCGGTGCGGTTGTACCTAAAGAATGGCGCGGCGGATTGCCGATTACCTATCACCTTGGGCCAGGCCCAGCACGGGTCAGACTGAAACTTGAATTCGACTGGAAGATGGTAACGGCGTACAACGTGATCGCCCGCATGGAAGGCACAGCGATGCCCGACCAATGGGTCATACGTGGCAATCATCACGATGGATGGAATCACGGCGCGGCGGATCCACTATCCGGAATCATAGCTATGCTCGCAGAAGCGAAGGCTGTGAGCCGTTTGGCCCAGTCCGGCTATCCGCCAGCGCGCACTATCGTCTATGCAGCCTGGGATGCAGAAGAACCAGGACTGATCGGATCAACAGAATGGGCAGAGCATCACGCTGCGGAATTGCAGGAACATGCTGTGGTCTATCTGAATACCGATGGCAACGGGCGCGGCTTCGTGAATGTTGGCGGCAGCCATGTATTGGAACGGTTCTTCAATGAAGTGATGGAGGATGTTGAAGATCCACAGACAGGCGTCTCTGTTCAGGAAAGAAGGCGTGCAAACTTACGCATCAACGGGCGTTCGGAGAAGATTAGAAACGAAGCAAGAGATCGCAGCGATCTGAGAATTAGTCCGTTGGGTTCGGGCTCTGACTACACCCCCTTCCTTCAGCACCTTGGTATCGCCTCGGCCAATATGGGCTTCGGCGGGCACTCTTCAGGTGGCAGCTATCACACGATGTACGATACCTATGAGCACTATACGAAGTGGATCGATCCTGGCTTAGTGTACGGGAAGACCCTTGCTCAATTTGCCGGTCGTGCAACTTTACGCCTAGCAAACGCGCCACGACTGCCGTTCGACTTTCAGGGTTTCACTGACAATGTTGCCGGCTATATCGAAGAGATTGAAGCACTGGCGGATGGCATGCGTGACAAGACCGCGGCCGATAACCAAGACATTCGCGATGGGGTCTATGGAATCATATTGGATCCAACAAAGTCTTTCGGACCGCCCCTGCCGAAGCCTGAAGTTCCGCATTTCAATTTCGCGCCGTTAAAGAATGCGCTCGCACGTCTACAGGACTCTGCCGATGCCTATCAGAGATTAGCAGCCAGTGGCGCGCCAGCTAGCGCTCATCAGAACTACTTACTCTATACCAGCGAACGCGAGCTTATTCGCGAGGAGGGCCTGACTGGCCGTCCTTGGTATAAGCATCACATCTATGCGCCAGGCTTCTATACTGGCTATGGTGTAAAAACCATTCCCGGAGTTAGAGAGGCCATCGAACAACGACAATACGCTCAGGTTGCTGGGCAGATTGAAATAGCGGCAGAAGTGTTAATGAGTCTTACGTACCGATTAGACGAGTTAACCGAGCGCTAGGCGAAGAACTTGTGATCTACGAGGTAGAAGGTGACATTCTAATAAGCCGCGCCGTTGTAATCGCACAGGGCGTTTCCGTCAATGACCCTATGGCTAAGGGGCTTGCGAGAAAGCTGCAAGAAAAATTCCCTGGCATGCGCGATGCCTTCAATGAGTGGTGCGAGGAGACAGATCCGCAGCCCGGAGAAATTTGGCTATGGGAAGGCCATTCAAAGACGCAGATCTTGAACCTTATTGTCGGTGAAGCTGCCGACTTAGAACTTTGCCGAGCGAGCCGCCCGGAAAAAATCGCCGTGCACAGAGCCTTTCGGGCACTGCGCAAGATGGTGGTGAATAAAAGACTCGGCTCCATCGCGATGCCAATGATAGGCAGCGGACCCGGAGGAATAGACTGGCTAGAAGTGCGGGGCATGATGTACAGCCAATTTGGCGAACTACTCATACCCCTGTTCGTCTATGTCACGTCACTCGATGGCATGCTGGCGTCCGAACCCGGACTGTGAACGACGCCCTGCGCAGTAATGTTATCCCTGAGCGTCTACGCTGTCTCTTGCCGACACTTGCGCATGCCAGCGCCATAGATTTGAATTCGACTCATCTATAGTTAATCCAACCAGCGATGTTGCGAAATCTATGGCCGTTAAAAGCGTAATGTCTGCAATTGTAAACCGTTCACCTGCAACATAGGGTGCTGCCGCAAGCTCCGCGTCTAGACGCTCACAATACTTTGCAACATTCGCATCACTCGCTACCTTAGCCTCGGGTATCTGCTTGAATATCCCCATAGCGCCAACGATTGGGCCATTGACCCAAGACACACCGACCTGACTCCAGAACTCTGTTTCTATATGTCGATTGCGCATCTCAATATGGCCAATCTCAAACGGATCTCTCCCCATAAGATTAGGCTCAGGATGAACTCCCTCAATGTAGCGACAAATTGCGACGGATTCACCGAGGCAACGCCCGTCTTCCAGCTCAAGGACAGGGATTTTCCCGCTGGAATTCTTCTTGAGAAACTCCGGCGTCTTGTGCTCGCCCTTAGCCATGTCGCAATTCACTAACTCGACCTCTACGCCTTTTTCAGCTAGAAATATTTTCACCCGCCTTGGGTTCGGCGCGCGGCCATAGTCATAGAGTTTCATCATCTTGTAACCTTCGATCAGTATTTGTGAATAAAATTATTTAGTGTCGAGCTTAGCCCTTTGGATCTTGAAGTCCGCCGAAAGCAGCGAAGAAAGACTTGAAGAAATTCGACAACTCCAGTGTCATGACAGCAAATTCTTGATCGAATTTCTGTGCAGCACTTTCGATTTCTTCATTTGCCTCTTCCTGCTTCATGCCAACAAATTTTAAGCGCTTTATACTCAGGTCATCACTTAAGCTGCAACTAAGCAGGCTGTTCCAAGTAACACCCAGGTTCTTCACCTGCTTGCCTGCCTCAAGATGACTCTGGATCTCATCGGAAAACAGGTCCTGCCCCTTACAACGCACGATATTACTGCCATCAGTTGGGTTGTAGAGTTCGCAGTCTTCATCGATGAGAAAGTGATCACTGGCATGTTGCTCTTTCAACCAACGTGTCATCACATCGCTAGGTGCGCGATTCGCATCGGGTATCGACACCTTCAGAGTGCCTAAGCTCTCGCGCAGCAGACTAAGCAGCGCCTCTGCCTTCGGTGCACTGGCTGAATTCACCACGATCAGATTGTCTTTAGCGGAGATATAGGCGAACGTTTGCGAATTGCGCGTAAAGGCTCTAGGCAACAGTGACACAAATACGTCGTCCTTAATCTGACGCTTTTCCTTCCTATAAATCTTGCGGCCCTGACGCTCTTCTAGCTCAGCAACTTTCTCTTCTGTAGCCTCATTCACTACAGAAGAAGGCAGCAGTCTTTCCTGCTTCTGTGCGCAGAGCATAATATAGTCGCCTTGCACATGAGTAAGCATCTCGCCTTCTTTGCCTAGCGGGCTGATCCAGCCATATTTCGACTTATCGTGACTGCTACAGAGGTGAAATATTTGTTCGGTCAGTTTCTTTTCTAGTTCTTCTGGGGATGCGCCGATCGCCTCGTTCAGACAATATAGACGTGCATTTTTAAACCACATAAATTAATTTCCAGCTGGCATTTTAGAGTAGCGCGAAGGTTGTGTAAAAGGATAACGCGGCAGATTATGCGTGATACAGACGCAGTATTCTAGTGCTGGCTTGCGCTTAGTTTCATTCCCTATGCGGCGACCCAATATCCCTCAAGGCTTGGATAAAAATAAACCGTGAATGATAAATCCCTGCCCTCGGACCCCTACTTCTAAGCAATGCCCAGACACCTAGCTTTGAGAATTGATATGAAGCAATTACTACTGACTCTGATACTCCTAACAGCCAGCAGCAGCGCAGTCGAAGGCAACAGAGAACATGAAACGACCTACAAAGAGGCGAATTGGCGCTTCTCTAGCGCGGCGGACCTTTTGTGGCCTTTCAGGCAGACCCGGGACGCTATGCGCTACAGTATGACGGCTATTGCGCCTGGGCATTTTCACAGAATGACACCGCCAGCATCGATCCAACACAATTTACTGTGCACAATGAAAAATTGTATCTAAACTACAACAAGAAGATCAGCACACGATGGAAGGCCGGCAAAGAGGCATTCATCAATGATGGGGATCGTTATTGGCCGCAACTCCTGCAAAATTGGAAGAAGGAATAGAATGAAAAAAATTGCCAATTGGATCCTTCCCCTCTATATCGCCTTCGTATTCCTGCAATCTCTCTTCTTTAAATTTAGCGGCTCGCAAGAGATTGTAATTATATTCAGCACCATAGGCACTTGGATGCTGGATATCGGGCTACCGCAGGGCTTCGCAGAGGGCTTCAGTAGTTATGGCGGAACAGTAACCGGCATCGCCGAGCTCATCGCCGCCATTCTGGTGCTTATCCCTGTGACACGGGTTTGGGGAGCATTGGCAGGCTTGATGGTTATGTCGGGCGCAATCTTCTTTCATCTATTCACCCCGCTGGGTGTAGTTCGCATTGTTGACGCGGCGGGGAATACAGACGGTGGCTTGTGGCGTCTGGCTGAGCAGCCTCGCGCTTCTCTATGTAGAAAGACAGAAGCTTCTAGCCCTAGTCGGACGCTAGTTTGAGGCAGCATCGCTC
>Ga0307994_1002026_pt1 | contig 11621 bp, 17 predicted proteins | sample EllFjometagen261_FD_203171 | JGI IMG/M metagenome (GOLD analysis project Ga0307994, IMG submission 203171) | Marine microbial communities from Ellis Fjord, Antarctic Ocean - #261 | ecosystem: Environmental > Aquatic > Marine > Unclassified | place: Southern Ocean | collected 2014-11-02
TGTATTAAAAAGTTGATCGAATCCAAGGAATGTATCCCTGGGAAAGTTAAATGCTAAGTTTGACATAATTGTCCTCCTATTAAATAGCAAGGTTAAAAGTGTAGCATCATGCTACGGTTAGTGTAGGTCCTTTCGGCATCCTACAAATTTATTTATACAGGTTTTACTTTATACCTATATTATATTTTGGACATAATTCCCACTCAGTTTTATCTTTGTGGGATATGATTTTAATTTGGTTTAATGATGCTGTCTCACCAATAGCAGATACCGTGGTTAATAACCCCCAGTCATCCATTAGTTTGACAATTGTATTTCTACGTTCTAAATCGTTTTTAGTTAGATTCGATGGCTTACCATCTAATAAGAATAGCTCTTTAAAATGAGTTATGAAGTACCGACCTTGCTTATGTAATATATGGCAGGATTGAAATAATTTATTATCTTTTTTAGAAGCCACACCTATTCTTGTAAGTGTTTCACGTATCTTTAAAAAATCATCTGGCTCTGCCAGTATAACCTCTAACATCATATCTGGTTTCCATGCCACCAGTTCATCGTTGAATTCCGCCATGCTGTATCCTATTCCTTATAATATTCAAGTTTTTACTACTTAAAAGTGGAAGGACATCTCTTGCTTTCTCATTACTATAACCATAAAAATCTTTAATTATTTTAATGTCGTCAGATTCTGTTGACTTATTCCACTTTGAAAACCTATTACGTTTTCTAACTATATTTATAAGGAATTGGTATTGGAGATCACCATCAAGATGATGGTACTTATTCATTTCGTTTGCGTATATCACAGTATCAGGAAAGTAAGAAAGACCACGGTTTACCATAAAGGCATTGTAGTCTTTCTCATTCTCCAGTATATCTTTCTTACTGTTTGATATTGATTTAATTAATTCAAATGGGTTCATAGTATATATTATAGTATATCTTTCTTACTGTTTGATATATAGATATAGATTAAAAGTATACCTATGCTGCAGGATAATTAGTTTTAACATATATAAGATTTTCCAAGCGGAACGACCTCCACTGCTTAACTTCAATATCAAATACTTTCATAACATCTGAATGTACTTCAGGCTGTGGGTCAATGTCACCCTTCGGCATCATAGCATCAGGGATTAGTTCGGGGTGAAGAGTACATCGCATTACACGTTCAGTACCATCAACCTTTTCAAACTTGACTTCAACCTCACCGTCAAATAAGAACTCTCTTAAGTCTTGTCTAAGGTTGGGCCCTTTGATATTCATTTCAGCTACCCAACTTGCATCATTCATTGTTTGCATCGTTTTCCACTCCTTCTGATAAGAATTCATTAATTAAAACCAGCATTCTGCTAGCTCTATCTAATTGCCATACGATATTAATCATAGACAATGCTATAATGATTGTCGCATAATTTGCTAAATCGGCCATTGCATTACTCCTATTTAAATTTAATTTGTGACATGATCTCTGTCATGCATGCCACAATGTTTAGTTCATGATCAGCCACGAAGCTATCCTTGTAAGAATAGTCTGCTAGTATAAGAACCAATTGAGGTATACTCGAAGGTTCGACATATGTCAGCATGTTATCATAAACCATTCTAAACAACTTTGCAGATTCAACGTCAATGTTATTGGTTACCCATTTACGCATGTCTTTAAAGTTTTTAGTTTTGAGGTCGTTCATCAAGCCCTTCACACTTGTCTCATCAAGAGTAACAAGTATTCCGGTATCGATATGACCACTCATACCATAACGTTGACATTCATTTAGAACACGTCGCCAGTCTGGTATATATTTCATAATGAGTTCTGCAATAACTGCATTGTCATATATGATGCTTTCAGAATCAAGAATCCATTGGAGACGTTTCATGAAAGCTCCGGCAAGCAAACTATTCTCTGCGCCGAAATTGAATTCGAATATAGAACATCTCGAATGGAGAGGGTTTATAATACGATTCTTAAAATTGCAAGTGAGTATAAATCTACAGTTAGAAGAGAACTCTTCTATGAACCCACGCAATGCAGGTTGTGTAGATTGGGGATTAAGATAGTCTGCTTCATCAAGAATGACTACCTTCTGTCCGCCTTGTAAACTTACTGTACTTGCAAACTGTTTAATCTTACCCCGAAGGGTATCAATGTTACCGTCTTCAGAACCATTAATTAGAATGTAATCTAAGTCTAACTGATTACACAGAGCTCTAGCAACAGTAGTCTTACCTGTGCCAGCCGAGCCTGTGAACATCATATTAGGAAGTTCTCCCTGATCAACAAGACTTTGGAAAGTCTTCTTTAATCCAGTTGGAAGAATACATTCTTCAATGGTTTGTGGACGGTACTTTTCTACGAATAAAAATTCTTTCAAATTGTCCTCACATAATATAATTAAGCATGGTACTATTATACCATGCTTTTGCTAAAAGTACATACTTACTCAGAAATTGTTTCTTCAGTAGCTTGGTCAGTAGCTTGGTCAGTAGCTGGTTCTTGAGCTGCTTTCGCTGCGTCAAGGAATGCCGCTAAACGATTACGTACCGCTCCAACATCCGCCATTTCAGGTCCTTCGAATGCTCCACGCTTTGTTACAATATCAATAATTGAAACACATGCGGTAATATCATTTAGGCTAAGTCCAGCGTCAGCTGGTGGTGCTACTTCTTCAGTAAGAGTAGGCTCTTGTTTTGCTTCGGTCATTTTAATCCTTATAGGTGGTGGTTTTATCAAGGGCTACCCAGTAATCTGTGTTGCCCGCTTTTATTAATGCAACCTGCTTTTTATCAATACCGAAATCATATTCGGCAGCAGGCTTGAACTTGAAGTTGTTTATATCAAACACGAATTCAAATTCAGCATTAGTATTTATACTACAATTCGCAATGTTCATCTTGAATTGATTAGATGTTGGATTTTGTTTATCCAAGATCACACACTCAATGAATCCTTCAGAGTCATTCTTACGGATACTCAGGTTACTGGTTTTAAGTGTAGCTGAAGCTTTCCGTAGACGATTCAATTCATCATTGGTTAGTGTGAATTTTAGATCATTACAATCTAAGTTAATATCATTAGTTGGTACTGTTAGAATATCAATCTCAGAGAAGTAATACTTAAACGAAGTAATACCATCACTAATGTTAACAAACTTTTTATCAGTATCAAAGTCTAAAGTAGGGTCATCGAACATATTAAGACAAGCTAGGAATTCACCTAAGTCATATATGCCGAATTCGTATGGCCATGGTGTGGGTGGTTCCACATGAGCTTTAGCCATAAGGGTTTTCGAAACGGACATCGTACGAATCATTTCGCCGGTTTCTCCGATTGCAATATTGCTATTGATTGATTGGAAGTTGTTTAACACTTCTTTAATTTCATTACTAAGTTTCATTTGACTCCTTGTTGTTATGTCATGATTTCTTTTTTAAACATACTACTATTATACCACGTAATGGTTAAATGTACATACCTTGCTGCTAAAATAATTTTACTTCATAACCTATAGTTGCTCCCCAATTATCTATTTCATATGATGGACTTATGAACCATCCATTCTGAATTAGTCTTATTAAAGGAAGAACTTTGTATCTGGAGTATCCACTCACTAATCCTAGTTCTACAATTCCCAGCTTCTTACCATAGTAATAACTGGTATTAGATTCACTGTTTTGATATGCACCAACAATGGTAGATACAAACATGCTATGTTCAACTTCACAACGGATGTGCGGATGCACACTGTTATAGTCGCTAGCCAATCCAACATGGATTGACGTAGCTAGTAATAATGATAAACAACTCATGCAGCAACCGCATCTGTGATACGTGCGACTAACTGCTTGTTGCCCTTCTTAGTTTTGTTAAACTTTTTAAATTCACGTTTAAGGTCACCAATGGTATCAACTTTCTTAGGAGCAAATTCATCAGAATCAAAACGAGAAGCTTTGTTAATTTTAATTATGAAATAGTCATCATAACCTTTTTCGTTTTTAAAGTGAGAGAAACCTTCTTTTCTCCAAGCTTTTAGGACAGCTGGAAAATCTTTGTTCTCGTCAATTCCGTGATAACCGCCACCAAACGTTGAAGCTTCACTTGCAAGATGGAAACCCATAACAGTTGCACCAGTTACCTCTTTAAGACGAATCAACATTCCTTCATATACTAATCTAGAATTTGAACCTTGAATCATTTTACCTTCAAACTTAATAGACATATTGTTTCTGTTAGTTCGAACATTAGCAAGTGGGTCATCAGTAATATAAAGACCGTCTGGAGCACCATCAGTCAACATCATAATGTTTGTATTTTGGATTGCATGCTTGCGAGTAAATGCTTTAGTTAATTTAGAAACTGCATAAAGAGTTTGAACTAAAGGAGTTGAACCCATTTGGTCAATTGAATGTATGTCAGAAGGATAAATGCGATAAGTACGATGTCCATGATGATGTGCTTTACCAATAGCAAATATAGTATAAGCTGCTTCATCAAAGGTTTTTTTATTCATCTTAGAAGATAGTAGCTCAACGATTTTTGTATTATCACATTCCAATTCACTTGGAGCTTGTGACCATCCTTTACTCATACCTTCGTTCGAATGTCTATACATTGAAGTTGAAGTGAATGAGTAAGCTTCAAAAGGTATACCCACTTGACGACAAAACATAGCAATTGTAATAGCTTGAGCAACAACATCAGAAACAATATCTGCCATAGAACCAGAAAGGTCTAAGAACATCATAATTCCATGTGATTTTGCTTGAGCCAATTGAGTAGTAGTCAAGAAAATATCTTCAGAAGTTTTATACGCATGCATTTTTAAAGGGTCTAACTTTCCAGACTTTGCAGTTGTAGCACGTTGATATTCAAATGCAGCTTTCTTACGTTCAAAGTCTTTAGCAATAAGATTTGCTTGTGACTTGTAAGTTTTTTTAGTTGCATTAAAATCTTCTCTACATTCTGCAGAAGTGTATGGACAATACTCAAGTAAATGTGGTGAATTTATTTTAGTAGCAATATATTCTTCACGCATTGCTTGAGCTTCTTTGTAAGGATAAACCATTGCTTTAACATTTAAATCAGAAACACCTGATGAAAATTTTGCTTGACTTACTTCTTTTGAATAAGGGTTTGGAACTTGTTGAAGTAACTCTTCTTCTTTTTCACGAAAAGTATCTTCAGTCCAAGTTTCATGAGATGAATCAGAAGAATCAGTTTCCTCTTGTTTTTCACCATCTCCAGAAGAAACAGAATCATCTTTTGGTGATTCATCTTCTTGTGGTTCATCATTAGAAGGAGTTGCGTCTGGAGTAGGTGCTTCACCTTCTTCAGAATCTGCTTCACGAGAACCATTAGAAGGTGAATTCATTGGAATGTTTAATTCTTCTTCATCTTCTTTTTCTTCTTTCTGTTGTTCAATGAAGTCATAAAGCTTTTGACAAACGACAACAACGTCATCCCATGTCTGAACTTTCATAGCTTCTTTAATCAATGGACTTTCGTCATCAGAGAATTCAACTGGAACATATCCACGACCTTTTGAACTTACATTCAATCTGTCCATAAGTCCAGCTTCATTAATATCACGGTCGTCAGTGCCAAATAGATTGTCATCAAACAAAACTTTATATCCAGCTTTAAAACGACGAACGATTCCAGGATATGATTCCTGGATTTTACGTTCGATACGAATATCTTCAACGATATTCAAATAAGCTTTAGGGATATGAGCAATTTTATTTTCAGCATCATGCCATCCATCTGATGGAGTAAACAATGCATGACCAACTTCATGTCCAACAAGAAGGTCATACACATCTTTTCCTTTGTCTGCCCATAGAGGCAAACGTAACACACGATTAATCACATCAAAACTTGCTGTTTGATAGTTTCCGTGTTGAACTGTTAAGTTTTCTTTTGCTAATAACTTAGCTAAGTATTCTTGAGCAGATAAATTCATATTAAACCTCTTCTTCTTCAGTCTCTTCAGGAGAATTGATAGTTGCATCAACTTTCTCATAAAGATCTATAAAAGCAGCTTTAGTATCATCGTCAAAACGATTCACACAAAGTGCAATTGCTTTTTCACGTTTTCCAAAGATTGAATAAGTCTGAACAATATGACATAGACGACGAGTTGAAATAACCTCATCAATACCTTCGTCATAAAATGTTTTACGAATTGCGTCTGCCCAACCAACAAGCAACTTAGCAAATTCTTCATCCATAGTTTCAAACTTTTGCATATGTTTAATAACAATCTTTTCTTCAGTAACAGTTCCAGGAAATGTTTGCTCAAGAGTAATTGTGAAACGCTCTAAAAAAGCATCATCAATAACTGATGCACCAGAATAACGTCCATCTTCTGAACCTTTACCCTTAGTGTTAGCAGTAGCAATTATGTTGAAACCTTCTTTAGGTTCAACAACTTCTCCTGTTTTCTTAATAAGAACTGGCTTACCTTCAAGAACTCCTTGAAGACACATGATTTTGTTTGTTCCACGGTCAATTTCGTCAATCATTAAGACAGCACCAGCTTCCATAGCTTTGATAACTGGACCTTTCTGAAACACAGTCTCACCTTTAATCAAACGAAAACCACCAATTAAGTCATCTTCATCAGTTTCAGGAGAAATCTGAACACGAACATATTCACGATTAAGTTTTGCACATGCTTGTTCAATCTGAAACGTTTTTCCGTTTCCAGACAAACCAGAAACAAACGTTGGGTAAAACATTTTTGACTTAAGAACTTTTACAATTTCAGTAAAGTTTCCCCAAGGTACAAAAGTAGGGTCATAATTAGGAACAAAAACTTCATCATTTGAAACTGACGAAACTCCTTTAATCATTTCAGCTGATGGTGTCTTCTTAGGGACAGCAGATTTTGGCATCATTGATTCCAAGTTGTATACACCATGACTTACCCTTGGGCAATTGTGTGTGTAAAGTATTGATTGATAGCTAGACTCTGGACTTTTGCCCACAGCTTTAGCTGCCTCTTTGATAACCTTCGCACTAAAATTAGTGGTTCCTGGTTTATCTTTCATTAATTGTTCTATCACTGTATTCATAATGTATTCCTTTTTTAATTGATATGTATATATTATATCATGTTTCGACGTCGAAGTGTGACAACTTATAGGGCCAGAGGAGACGAGTCGGTGTGCCAGATTTGGCGGTTAGAAAGGTTTCTTTTCATACTGTTATTATACCACAAATTGATAGTGATGTACACAGTTTTGAGAAAATAAATGTATATTTTTATATCGTTTTGGAATAAGCTTATATAAAACGGTATAAAAATATGCAACAGCTATATTTCTTTAAATTTTCGATATGATTTCGAAAACTGCTTCATAGGTTTACTAAAGATGATTTCTTCAGTAGTACCTTCTTTGATGTAACCTACACACCACTGACGATTGTCAAGCATGTAAGTATGGTTAGGCACTTTGTGTCCTAACATAGTGGTATCCCACTTAGTGACTTCTTGTAAATATTGCATAGTCATTCATCATCTCCATAATCACCACCACGATATTCGGCAAAATCAATATACTCATAATCAGAATCATCTTCTTTTGTGCAATCCATTTCTTCTATAATAGTGCTAGGTGATATACCTTGTTTAATTCTATCTTTCGGACGAGTATCTTCTCCAAGAGGTATTTTTTCCTTTAAGACTATTTTCAACGTTTGACCATCATCTTGATATAACAACTCAACACTCACATCATACTTAACCATAAGTCTGCCAAGTGTTTGGTCAATTACTTCAAATCGATTAATAGTCTTATCGCGAATGCGACGGTCTGCTTTTATAGTCATAATATAATGTCCTTTATTTATCTACCCAAAAGCCCCAATGAAGGGGCTATAAGTTTAACATTAAATGTTATGCAGCAAAACGACGTTGTGCACTTTCATCTGTAGTTTTAAACTGCTTTCCAGTTTTACCACACTTATAAATCCAAGGCATTTTATGTGCACGAGAATTAAACTCAACAATAGTGTCACCCATTTTATTTGGTGATACAAGGTTAGATTGCTTAATTAACATTTCAGTCATATGGTCAGCTGCAGTTTTAACACCTTTAATTACTGCTTTGATTTTGATACTAACTTCAGCATCACCAAAGCTCATGTTACCAACATGAATTTCAAGGTTTGATTTAACTCCATACTTATTCATAACATCTTGCATTTCAATACGCAAAGCTTTAAGGTTAGTACGGTCGAATTTATTTTTAAATTTCATCATAATATATTTCTCTCTCAAGTTTAAAACCAACAACATTGCTGATTCGTTTTTCATTCTACATAGTTATTATATCACATTTCTGAGGGGTTGTACACTATTATTTACCCTTTTTTTAGACCAATTGGTTATAACCTCATAGCCTTTTTTATCTTAATATACATATATTATATCGTGTTTTGAGGCTCTTGTGTAACTATTTTTGAAAATAAATGTTTTATCCTATGAAACTAATGTTCTGTAGGATAATTTTCTATTAGTCCCATAAGTTCTCATAGAACCTTCCAAATAATTTGAATCCATTGGTCATTCGTTCCTGATGTGCTTGACGACCCACGTCATCACTCCACACAATGGTCATTCCGAAGATAGCCTTTGGATCATCTTCGTACTTATAGTACTCACCTTCCCAATTGTCTTTCATCTTTTGTTCGAATGCCCAAATCATTTCATCCATGACCCAATTCCAACGTTTAAAGTGAAGCTCATCAGCCTTACCTTTTTCAGTGTAGTCTTTCAGCATTTCAGGAGTTGCTTGCAATTCCTCAGGTACATATTTGTTTTCTACCCAAGGTGCACCATGATTGGTTTCTTTAAGTTGCTTAAGCATCGGAAGTATAATAGGTGCTAAGGTATGATCCATACTCCATGTATCCCATGGATCAATGCGAACCTTCACCTTTTGCTCCATACGATCAATGATTAGGTTACCTGTCCAGTTATATAGTGTTTGGAGAGTGTCTTCCACTTCCTCTAATAGATTATCATAGCGGGTAGGAACAACTTTTTCCTTATCTCTTGTATGATTCATCTCCCACAGGAATCCATACTTCTTTTCCATATGGTTGGTGTGTAGATTACTGACCCATCGATTTGGGTATCCACCGATTTTAACTTTCATGTGACCAGCCTCAGTGACCAAGGTCACTTATTGTGTTACAGTATTTATCCGTTTCTATATTTCAGCTCGGCTGTCATAACATCACGCATTTGGGGATACATACGTTGTTGCGTATCAAGTACAGCTTGAATGTGATCAGCGGCCATCTCAGCAATAGTAACATGCTTCAATGGTTCTTCACCAGTCTTACCATAAGTTCCCCATGTCACAGCCTCTCGCTGTTCTGCATGGGGACTATCATCATACACACACTTATCTGTGGCAGGAGCTTCAGCGTTAACGCTTCGTCTTACATAATCTAAACCACCGTCAACCATATAGACTGAACCATTGGCATCAGTATATTGTACATAGTCATGACGAGTACGTGACTGAAGCCAAGTACCATCCGGTGTTACCATTGCATTTCTAATTAATGTGCTCATAATATATTCCTCTCATTATGCTATCGCACTAAAGTTATTAACCTTAGTAAACTGGATTTTATCTTTAAGTTTGCTTTCAAGCATATCTGGTTTATGTGATATGATAAATGTGTTTGTGCCATTTTCTAAAGTTAATAGAATCTTCATAAGGTTATCAACACCTTCTTCATCAAGAGATGAATCAAAGGTTTCATCAAGTATCAATAAGTTTGTATTTGTCGAATTTTTCATCTTAGCAATTTGTCGCCAAGCAAACAACAGACTTAAATCAATCCTCATCTTCTCACCTTCAGAGAAGTTATCATACACAAAGTTATCCCTATGTCTTGACTTGATTGCCTCTTCGAAGTTTTCATCTAAGTTAAATGATACAAAAAACTCAAGTACCTGTAAGTATTTATTGATAAGAGTGTTCATGGCAGGTAAGTACTCTTTAATTATTTTCGTTCGAATACCAGTATCCTTGAGCATCTCACTAGCTATATCGTTGTATAATAGCTCATCAGTAGCTTTGTCTAGGTCCTCACGGATATCGTCAGCCTCGTTAGACATATCGAATAGGTCTGCATTAGGCTTTGCCATATCAACTTCTTTTACACTTTTGGTTTGTAGTGCAGTATATTGTTGACTGTATGAAGATAATTCAGAACTAATGACTTTCATATCATTTACTTTTGTTCGTATCTTTTCTATCTCTTCAGTAGTAAATACTAAGCCTTCTTTAATATGGGTTTGTTCTGCAGAGAGTGTAAACCCTCTTGAAACAATACCGCTAACCATAGATTCTTTTACATCTTCAGTAATATTTTGTGAACATTGTGGACAAGCTGTGGTTGTCTCAAAGAATTTATGTTGAGCCATAAGCCCTTCTAGTTCATGAGTACATCTACCTTTGTCAGCATTTAATTTATCTTTTTCAGTTCTCTGCTTTTTCATTGCGAAATCCAATCCAGACATGGTTGGAAAGGTTTCTAATTTGGTGGTTAGTTCTTTTACTTTATCATAGGCTTCTTGTATTTCAACATCATTTGATTGTTTCGCCTCTTCATTAATAGATTCCAATTGAGCAATATGTTTTCTTTGATATTCTATAGATTTCTTTTGTACATCTAAACTGATTTTAGCCGCCTTAGCTGCATCTCTTGATACACTATTGCGTTGCTTTAATACAGACTTCATCTTAGAGAATACGCTAATATCTAATAGGTCTTCAATAACAGCACGTCTATCCGATGCTTTTAATTGCATGAATGGTACAAACGAACTTGAACCTAACACAACGATTTGATGGAATGATTTATGGTTAAGCTTAAGTATATTCTGTTCTAAGAATTTTTGATAGTCACGAACATTAGTCTGTTGGTCTATCATATTACCATCTTGCCAAACCTCAAAGTAATTAGGTTTGATACCCCTAACCACTTTGAATTGGTGTCCAGCAGTTTCAAATTCTATACTTACCCTACACTCTTTACCATTAACTGAATTGACTAATCCACCCTTTGATACATTTCGATGTGCCTTACCAAATAAAGCAAAAGACAATGCATCTAAAATTGTGGACTTGCCAGCTCCGTTAGTACCTACAATAAGAGTTGACTTACTTTTATTAAGGTCAATTGAGATTGGGTTATTACCAGTGGAAAGGAAGTTTTTGTACTCTAGTTTTTGAAACTGTATCATAATTTAATTATTCTGTAATAAATAGAATTGTGGGTTCACCTGTGGTTAAACTTTTAATAGGAAGATTAACTTTCCCTTCTGGAGGTGACTGAGCACCTACGTAAGTCCATTTCATACCTGCGGCTTTATCTACAGCTGCTGCATCAAAGAACTCTTTGTGATCTGCCATAAACAAACCACCGATTAATAATACACCTAAAAACATTTTGTTACCTCATTATTTCGTTTAAAGAACTTTATAGTTCTGTATTACATTATAACACGTTAAGGGTATATGTACATACCTTTTTTTAATTTATTATTGTTTCAGCTGGAGTAATATCCATTATTTGAGGGGTTTCAACA
>Ga0307994_1002028_pt1 | contig 11612 bp, 10 predicted proteins | sample EllFjometagen261_FD_203171 | JGI IMG/M metagenome (GOLD analysis project Ga0307994, IMG submission 203171) | Marine microbial communities from Ellis Fjord, Antarctic Ocean - #261 | ecosystem: Environmental > Aquatic > Marine > Unclassified | place: Southern Ocean | collected 2014-11-02
AATTATTTAGCGTTATTTCCGGTGAAGAATGTAACCCTAATCAAAAATTCATTTCGTTATTAGGGCAGGTTAGTGATGGTCTTAATATCAACCAGCGCCGCTGTTTAGGGGCTGCTTTTGTGCCTGAAGAACGCATGGGGCATGGTGCAGTAGAACATTTAAGTTTAACTGATAACATCTTGCTGTCTCGCCATGCCTGTGAAGACACAGCATCCTCATTAGATCGAGGATGGTTGGGTATAGATCGGCATCAACTATCCCAGTTAAATAAGGTTATCGGCATAGATTACGACGTACGTAAATCTAAAGAAGATGCTACTGCAGGGTCTTTGTCAGGAGGTAATCTGCAGAAGTTTGTTGTAGGTAGAGAACTCAACCGTAAACCTAAAGTTTTAGTGATTAACCAACCTACATGGGGTGTTGATGCTGGTGCAGCGGCACTGATCCGTCAAGCAGTGATCGACTTATCTCGTCAAGGCAGCGCCATCTTGATTATTAGCCAAGATCTTGATGAGATTTTTGAGTTAGCCGATACCATTGCTGTCATATCGCGGGGACAATTGTCGCCTACCTACCCAGCTTCCGATCTTTCTCGTGAACAAATTGGTTTGATGATGGCCGGATCCCATGAACAATCTGCTCAAGAGTCTGGAGCTTAATGTGCAATTAATTTTAGAAAAACGCCCCCACGCTTCAGGCCTAATGAACTTATTCTCTCCTGTGCTGGCTATACTACTTACAGTAGTTATGGGAGGGCTAATTTTTGTAGCAATGGGCAAACCACCCCTTACTGCCCTATATCTTTATTTTATAGACCCTTTAACCAGTTGGTGGTCCATTGAGGAAGTGTTGGTTAAAGCGGGGCCATTGGTTCTCATAGGCGTGGGTTTAGCCGTTTGTTTTAAGGCTAACGTGTGGAACATCGGCGCTGAAGGTCAGCTTACGGTGGGAGCTCTTATGGGAGCTATTATTCCCGTACTATGGGGAGAATGGCAATCGCCTTTAGCGCTTGTAGCCATGTTATGTTTAGGCGCATTAGGCGGTGCGCTATTTGCCTTGATCCCCGCTTGGCTAAAAACCCGTTTTGGGGTTAATGAAATTCTTACTAGTTTGATGCTGGTTTATATAGCTCAGTTACTGCTGGACTGGTTTGTACGTGGGCCATGGAAAGACCCCGATGGTTATAACTTTCCAAAGTCAGTCTCCTTTGAAGGCTGGCATCAGTTGCCTATGTGGGGTGATGGGCGTATGCATTTGGGCCTGGTGGTGTCTTTAGTGGCGGCATTAGTTCTATTTTGGATAATGCGCTACACGCTAAAAGGTTTTGAGATTAGTGTAGTGGGAAGTGCGCCTAGAGCAGGCGCCTTTGCAGGTTTTTCACAAACTAAAATGGTGTGGTTCTGTTTTGCACTTTCTGGAGGGCTTGCAGGGCTTGCAGGAATAATCGAAGTGGCCGGACCCATAGGCCAGCTACAGCCACATATTTCACCTAACTATGGCTTTACAGCCATTATCGTAGCCTTTTTGGGACGTTTAAATCCCCTGGGCGTCATCTTTGCGGGCATTTTGTTAGCTATTAGTTACATTGGTGGTGAAGGTATACAAATCGAGTTAGGTATTTCTAGCAAGATCACTCAGATGTTTCAGGGTATGTTGTTGTTCTTTATTTTGATGTGCGATACGTTAATTCTATATCGTATTAAATGGATCAGTGCTAAATCTAGTCAACACACTACAGGTCACACATCATGAGCCCATACGAAGCAATCCTTCTAACCATTATTACGGCATCTACGCCTTTGTTGTTAGCTGCTATTGGTGAACTGGTGGTTGAGCGCTCGGGGGTACTTAACCTCGGCATAGAGGGCATGATGGTGATGGGTGCAGTATGCGGCTTTGCTACGGCCCATGTTACAGGTTCAGCTTGGTTAGGTGTTATAGCCGCTACCTTTGCAGGTATTGCCACCTCTTTGTTATTTGGCCTGCTTACACAAACCTTAATGACTAATCAAGTTGCAACAGGTTTAGCAATTACGTTGCTAGGGTTAGGGCTTTCGGGTTTAATTGGCAGTGGATTTGTCGGTCTGCCAGGGGTTAAGTTAGCCAGTGTGTCTATACCATGGTTATCAGATCTGCCTTATGTGGGTCGATTGATTTTTGGCCAAGACCCGCTAGTTTATATTTCAATCGCTTTGACTGTTGGTGTGGCGTATGTGTTGAACCACACCCGTATAGGCTTAATTATTCGTGCTGTTGGACAAAATCATGCCTCTGCCCACGCTTTAGGCTATCGTGTAGTCGCCGTGCGTTACGCTTGTATTGCTTTTGGTGGCGCTACATCTGGTCTTGCCGGGGCCTATTTGTCTTTGGTATACACGCCACAATGGATAGAAAACATGACTGCAGGTAGGGGGTGGATTGCTCTGGCATTAGTGGTATTCTCTACTTGGTTACCAGGTAGGTTAGCTGCTGGAGCCTATTTATTTGGCGGTGTATGGATTTTGGGGCTCTATGCCCAAGGTATGGGTGTAGGTATACCGTCACAACTGCTATCTTCACTGCCGTACGTTGCAACCATTTTAGCGTTGGTTATTATTTCCACTAATCGGCGTTTATCTTTGATCAATACCCCGGCCTCTTTAGGGCAAGGTTTTGTACCTGATCGTTAGCCTAGCTTATGGTCAATATTACTGTAACATTTTAATAATAAGTCATCATAATAGATGAGGAGAAGGTTTATGAAGAAGTTGCTCACAGCTGCAGCCAGCATTGCGCTGGTCTCAGCACTATCCATTTCTGCTGTTGCTGCAGATAAGCTCAAGGTTGGTTTTATCTATATTGGTCCTCCAGGAGACTTCGGTTGGACATACCAACATGACCAAGGCCGTCAAGCTATTGATGCTCGCTTAGGTGAACATGCAGAAACAGTATTCGTTGAAAACGTACCTGAAGGCCCAGATGCCGAACGTACAATTACTCGTTTGGCTCGCCAAGGTGCTGGCTTAATTTTCACCACTTCGTTTGGCTACATGGACCCAACTTTAAACGTTGCGGCTAAGTTCCCAGATGTTAAATTTGAACACGCCACTGGTTACAAGCGTACAGATAACGTATCTACTTACGGTGCACGCTTTTATGAGGGCCGTTACGTCATTGGTCAAATTGCGGCTCAAATGTCTAAATCTGGTGTGGCTGGATACATTGGTTCGTTCCCTATACCTGAAGTAGTGCGCGGTATCAATGCGTTCTTGTTAGGTGCTCAAACGATTAATCCAGACTTTAAACTTAAAGTAGTATGGGTTAACTCTTGGTTTGACCCAGGCCGTGAAGCTGATGCTGCTAAAGTATTGATAAGCCAAGGTGCTGACATCATTACTCAACACACAGACTCTACAGCTGCAGTACAAGTTGCAGAAGAGCAGGGTGTATATGCCTTTGGACAAGCATCAGACATGTCTCCATTTGCTCCTAACGCTTTGTTAACCTCTATCATTGATAACTGGGCGGACTATTACGTTGATCGCACACAAGCAGTATTAGACGGTTCTTGGGTGAGCACGGATACGTTTGGTGGTATGGATGCCAACATGGTTAACATGGGCCCATTCATCAACATGCCTGCTGATGTCAAATCCCTGGCAGAAAAGACCACAGCTGCTATTACAGCTGGCGAACTTCATCCGTTTGCTGGTCCTGTGTACAAGCAAGATGGTTCTTTGGCCGCTGCTGAAGGCGAAATCGTTGACCTTGGTAGTTTGTTAGGTATGGACTGGTATGTTCAGGGTGTTGACGATAAGCTATAAGCTAATCAACGTCTAGCTAGTGTTAATCTAGCTGATATAAAAAACCCGCTTAAAGCGGGTTTTTTAATGGCTATTGCTTAAGTTTAGTAACGTTAACAAAGAGGCTTAGCTGTTGACCGGGTTGGAGGTATTTTTTGAGCGCCTTATTCCACTTTTGAATGTCTTTAACAGTGACACTAAAGCGCTGAGCAATAACTGACAAGTTGTCCCCAGAACGTACCTTATACGTGAGTTTTTTAACTATTTTACGCTGTGCTACGGGCAATTTATTACTGCTACTACGCGGCCATATGTTGAGTTTGTCGCCAATCTGCAACACAGACTTAGAGCCCAGTTTATTCCAACTTGCAATCTGCTTAACACTGATTTTATACTTTTTAGCAATCTTCCAAAGGCTATCGCCACTTTTAACCTTATACTCAATGCGTTTGCTGGCCTGAGTTTGGTTAATTTGATTTTGCCTGGCAATAACACGCTGCGCAGCACTTAAGGTATACGCTGCCGCATCTTTGCTAGCGATAGGAATCATGAGGGTTTTACCCGCCCGAATCATAGTGCCATCTATGTTATTAATAGTACGCAATAAATCAACACTTACGTGATAACGGTTGGCAAGCTTCAACAAACTATCACCTGATACTATCTTATACCTTTCCCAAGACACTCTTTTACTTGAAGGCAGGTCTACAAGGCTGGATTTAAAGGTGTCTAGATGAGCAATAGGAATAAGTAAATGGTGAGGGCCTTGCGGATCTGTTGCCCATTGATTGAATGCTGGGTTTAATCGATACATTTCATCCGTAGTAATATTAGCCATTTCAGCGGCTTGAGCTAAGTCTATCTGAGAGCCCACATCTACTGAGTTAAAATAGACCTCATTGGCGATGCTATTCAATGCATCTGTGCCAGCTTGCTCCGATATAATACGTGCCATGGCCAACAGCTTAGGCACATAATTCATAGTTTCTTTAGGCAGGTCCAACGACCAGAAGTCCGTGGGTTTGCCTGCCTTTTTATTACGCTTGATGGCCTTTAATACGGTTCCTTGACCGCCATTATATGAAGCGATAGCGAGTAACCAGTCGCCATCAAACATCTTGTGCAATTGTAGCAAGTAGGTATGTGCTGCTTCTGTTGATGCCACAATATCCCGACGGCCGTCATACCACCAGTTTTGTTTTAGGCCAAAGCCTCGACCCGTAGACGGAATAAATTGCCATGCACCAGAGGCGCGCCCCGACGAAAATGCGAAGGGGTCAAAACCACTCTCAATAATAGGCAATAGAGCGATTTCTGCTGGTAACGATTTGGCTAAGGCTGAGTGTAACATGAAGTAATAGTAACGGCTGGCACGGGTGGTTACACGATGCATGTACTCTTTATGCGTGTTGTACCAGCTGTAGTGTGGATCGATGCGAGTGTTGGTGACATTGCCTAGGCCGTAATTTGCCACAGTAAGTTGCCAAAGATCGAGATCTGGAATGATCTCTGGAATAGGTTCAGTAATCGGATCTAATGGTGTAACAATTTTGATGTTGTTGTGAGCTTCTTCAAGGAAGTGTGTGGCTTCGGCAGTGCTGGCGTCGGAATCAATTTCAGACCATCCCAGTGAATTATCATTAGCAATACTTTCGGCAATGGTTTGGGCCAACGGATAAGGTTCTGTTTCCGAGTCATAGCGAATCACATTAGCTGGTTTGGCTTCTTGTGCTATTTCTATGACAATTTCTTTAGGGGCTTCAATGGTTTCAGTAGTACCGACAACCTCAGGGAAATCGGATGTCGTGACTTCGGCCACCACTGCAACCGCAGCAACCTTAGGAATATCTGAATTAGATAAATGAGGTTGTAAAATAGGTGTTTGGCAGGCGCTAAGAAATAATGCTGTGGCCACATAAAACACGGTGCTAAGCGAGCGTTTAAAGGTGTGGTGTAAAAAAAATCTTGTCAAAACAATAGTCACAATTTAAATGTCAAAAGGCCGCTCATTTTAGCAGGCTAGCTACGTAGGTCAATATAGAACCTTAAGTCTTGTTATAGTTCCTTAGCTTTTATCGTAAATAATCACTAAAAACTGTTTTTCCACTGCCGCAATGCTGCAAAAACGTCACTAGGGCGATCTAAGACTTGGTTCTTGTAGCGTTCGGCACTGGCAATAACTGCTTTATCATGTGTTCGTACAAAAGGATTAATGGCTGATTCTTGTGCTAAACGGGTAGGCAGTGTGACTTCATTATCGGCACGAATTTCTTTACACATTTTTTGTGCCAATTTTAATGCTTCATTGTCGCCATCTACGGCCATAGCAAATTCTAAGTTGGCTAAACTATATTCATGGGTTGGGTAGGCTTTGGTCATTCCTGGTAATGCCATGATTTTACTCAATGAGTGATACATTTGTTCTGGTGTGCCTTCGAATACTCGGCCGCAACCAGCCAAAAATAAAGTATCTCCACAAAATAACAGGCCCTGTTGATCATTATAATAAGCAATATGGTCTAGTGTATGGCCAGGAATTTCCATTACATTGAACTCAGCACCAAATACCTTGACTGAATTGCCTTCAATAACGCTGTGAGTTAACCCCGAGTACGGGCTATTAAGTGGTCCAAAAATGGGAAGTTCCCCAAAATGACTCACTAAGGCGGCAATGCCCCCCGTATGATCCGCATGATGGTGGGTGACTAGTATGGCCGTCAGGTGTTTTTCTATCTTTAAAGCATGCTCAATAACAACTTGTGCGTCGCCTGGATCTACCACAATAAAAGAGTCGGATTCTACATCCTCAATACACCAAATGTAGTTGTCGTCAAAGGCTGGGATAGGCGTGATGATTAGGCTTGAGGGTGTTGTCTGCATGGTATGACCTGTTTTTAGGGCTAACTGTCATCAATAAGAGTAGCGGGGCTGACTAAATTACGCAAGCAAGGTGGGTGAGAATGACTTATTATGAAGTATGATCGATCATACCCACCTACAATCCTACCAATTTGAAGAACAACAGTTTGCTGCTTGGTTGAGCAGTGCAAAAGGAGCTTCATTTATTGCACAAGAGCAGCAACAACTGACTCTTTTGATGCCCAGAGCTTTTGGTCATTACAGCGTTTATTTAGGTCTGAATGCCAAGCTCAGTTCAGGCCTAGCAAGCCCAATTAAAAATGCCATGGCCTTAACGTCAAATCTTCAACTGGGTGGCGACGCCGTGATGGATCCACATCAGTTACCGCTAGCTACTGAATCCATAGATTTGCTGGTGCTTCAGCACGTGTTAGATATGAGTGAAAACCCTCATCAAATTCTTCGAGAAGCCGCACGGGTCATTAACTCCGGCGGCCGCCTTGTGATAACGGGTCTTAACCCTTATAGCTTGTGGGGCTTATGGCGACGACTACGGCTAAATCGTGGAGTGCCGTGGCGGGCCAATTTTTTAGCGCCACACAGGCTTAAAGATTGGCTTGCACTGTTGAGTTTTGGTGACTTTGATATCAAGCCTGTATATGATTGCTCGCCAGCTAAATGGAAGACAAGGCCCTGGCTGAGGTGCTTTGTGAACCCTTTAGGTGCTGGTTATGTTTTATCTGCAGTAAAGCAAGAAACACGAGTGCATTTACTTAAAACACATTGGCGTAATCGGATGATGAACCCTAGTTTTGGTTTGGTAGGTGCCACTCGCCAACCCAGCCAAAGCAAACAACCTTTGGAGATTAATTGATTGGCCACAGATCATATTAAGTTATTTACCGATGGCGCATGTAAAGGTAACCCTGGTCCTGGAGGATGGGGGGTGCTTATGCGCTTTAAAGAGCAAGAAAAACGTTTATACGGTGGCGAACCATTAACCACTAATAATCGAATGGAGCTTATGGCCGCAATTAAGGGTCTAGAGGCTTTAACGCGTCCATGTAAGGTAGACCTCACTACTGACTCTCAGTATGTGCGCAAAGGAATTACTGAATGGATTTTCAATTGGCGTAAAAATAATTGGCGCACTGCAGCTAAAAAACCGGTTAAAAATGCTGACCTCTGGCAAATGTTAGATCAAGCTGTTCAACCCCATGAGGTAGAATGGCACTGGGTTAAAGGGCATAGCGGTCATGTGGAAAACGAAATTGCTGATGACCTCGCCAACCTAGGTGCTGCAGAACAAACGGCATAACCTCTACAGGAATAAATTGTGCGATTAATAGTATTAGATACAGAAACAACAGGCTTAGAACCCAAACAGGGTCATCGGCTAATTGAGGTTGGCGCCCTAGAAATGGTGAATAGGCGCCTGACTGGAAAGAGTTTTCACGAATACGTTCAGCCAGAGCGTGATATTCCCATGGAAGCGCAGGCTGTGCACGGGATTACTGAAGAGTTCTTGCAAGGTAAACCATTATTTTCTGCCATTGCTGACGATTTCATTGAGTTTGTCAGAGGTGCCGAACTAATTATTCACAATGCCCCCTTTGACCTGGGGTTTTTGGATAATGAGTTGGCAATCGCTGGCAAGGCCGTAGGGCGCAAATATCCAAAAATTGCAGATATTTGCAAAATAACAGATACCTTAAAACTTGCCCGACAAAAACATCCAGGACAAAAGAACAACCTCGACGCACTCTGTCGTCGGTACGGTATTAATAATGCTCACCGAGAATTACACGGTGCATTGTTAGACTCTGAGATCTTAGCTGACGTATATCTGATTATGACGGGTGGGCAAACCGACTTAATGTGGGCTACCCAAACAACATCTGAGAACGGAGGATCCGCGGCGGTTAATAGCCGGTTAGTGAGTTTGCAAGGCAATGAACTGGCTGTGGTATTGGCCACCAAGGAAGAACTGAATGCTCACCAAACTAAACTACAAACCGTGGCCAAGGCTTCTGATGATCAATGCCTCTGGCTAAACGCCCAAGATTAATTAAGTTTCTTAGTTAGTACTAAGCACATAAGACAGACCCAAAAAAGCCGCACTATATGCGGCTTTTTTATGCTTCAGTACAAAGTACTAAAGCATGTAGCTTACTGCTAAATAACCCACAGTGCTCATAGTAATAGTATATGGCAATGCCATCCATACCATGGTGCCGTATGACAAACGAATCAAAGGCGCTACTGCAGATGTAAGTAAGAACAAGAACGCTGCTTGACCGTTTGGAGTAGCAACACTAGGTATATTTGTACCTGTATTTATAGCAATCGCTAGCTTATCGAAGTGTGCACGATCGATCAAACCAGCTTCTAATGCGCCAGCTACTTCGTTGATATATATAGTAGCAACAAACACATTGTCACTGATGGCAGATAACACACCATTGGCAACGAAGAACACGCGTGGCTGCATGTCTAGTTCAAGCGTAAGAACCCATTCTATGATTGGGTTGAACAAGTGCTGCTCATGAATCATCGTGACTATCGAGAAAAACACCACCAACAATGCGGTGAAGGGAAGGGCTTCTTCAAACGCATGGCCAATTTGGCTTTCTTCAGTAATACCGTTAAAGGCTGTCAAAATGATGATGATCATCAAACCAACAAGACCTACGGCGGCAATGTGGAAGGCCAAAGCAAATACTAACATCAATGCCACAACCGCCTGCACAATTAGAGTTGCGTAATCATGCACGCTTCGTTCAGCACGCTGCTCTTTATCAAAGTCTTCCAGTACCGTACGAACGGCGGCTGGCAATTTAGCGCCATAACCAAACCATTTGAATTTTTCAGTGACCATACAGGTCAATAAACCTGCAACCAACACAGGCATGGTAACAGGCGCCATGTGGATGAAGAACTCTACAAATTCCCAGCCCGCTTTTTCGGCGATCAAGAGGTTTTGTGGCTCGCCAACTAAGGTAGTAACACCACCTAAGGCTGTGCCTACAGCGCCATGCATTAACAGGCTACGTAGGAAGGCACGGAACTGGTCTAAATCTTCACGATGTAATTCAATCAAATGGTCGTCATTATGGTAGCTATGATCGTGAGAACCCGCGTTTGAGGCTACCTTGTGATAAACCGAGTAAAAACCAACACCTACGCTGATTAATACAGCAGTTACGGTTAGTGCATCTAAAAAGGCCGACAATACAGCAGCAGTAATGCTGAATAATAAAGACAATGCAATTTTAGATTTAACACCAACAAGAAAGCGGGTGAATACGGCTAACAGCATGTCTTTCATGAAGTAGATACCAGCTACCATAAACATCAGTAGCAAGATAACCTGTAGGTTACTGCTGACTTCCTGGTAAACACCATCTGGAGACGCTAGACCGATAACCACAGCTTCTATAGCCAACAAGCCGCCAGGTTGAAGTGGGTAACACTTAAGCGCTAAGGCTAAGGTAAAGATGAATTCAAAAATTAACGCCCAGCCGGTAATTGTTGGCCCGGCTATTGCCAGCAACAAAGGGTTAATAATTAAGAAGCCAACAATAACCTGCTTATACCAAACAGGCGAGTTTCCAAGGAAATTATGCCAAAATGCCTGAGGCAGAGTTAATACGTGTTGCATACGAAAGTCCTGTAAAATGTTAAAAAGAATTCGTTTAAATCGAGGTCTTGATAGATGACCGATTTGGCGCAGTATTTTAGAGGGTTTGCTGTTGATTTACAAATTTAGCGGCCAAAAGACAGGGCATAAAAGGCAAAAGAGGCCGCTATTGGAGAGATTTATGAGGGGTATTAACCCATTTTGAATAATTGACTTAGCCGTGTGCCTAACATGACATCGCCTTCAGCCTGCAAACGGCCACCCATAAACGCTGCCATGCCATCCAACTCACCTGACACAATTTCCATAAGTGTCTCAGAGTCCATTGACATGGTAATTTCTGGATCGTCGTGGTTGCCTAAGTTGGTTGCACAGGTGGCGTTATCGATGGTGACATAAAAATCTTCATCATCAGAGATGCAAAATTGGAATGTTGCTTCTAAGTCTTCAGCTTCGTCAGCAACAAATGCAGATTGCATTTGTGCCATAATTTGGGCTACTGCCATGATATTAGTCCTAGTGGTGATTTTGTATTTCTGATTCTATGCGTTTTTTTAAGTTAAATCAAACGATCGTTTGAATTGTAGATTTGATGCATGTTTAGTTATGGTTTTATGTCCTACTAGACTAGAATAGATCGCTATTGTTCGCTGCACCCAAGAACCACATCTGGAGAGTTACGTGTTAGATTTTTTGTACGAGTACGGGTTATTTTTAGCCAAAGTTGTTACTTTTTGTGTTGCTGCCATTGTGGTGATTGGCTTTTTGGTGATGGCAGGACAAAATCGCCGTCAATTGAGTAAGGCTGGTCATATAGAGGTGCGAAACCTGAATGAAGAGTTTGAAGACATGACGGATACCCTAGACCACGCAATGATGGACAAATTTCAATTTAAGCAATTGCGTAAGAGTCAGGAAAAGGCTGATAAACTTCAGACTAAACAAGATAAAGCCGATGCAAAGAAACAGGCTAAACAAATCAAGGCAGAAGGTTCTTCAGTTACGGGTGAAGAAGAAGTACCTGCCGCCAAGAAACGTACCTTTGTATTGGACTTTGATGGCGACGTTAAAGCGAGTGCAGTAGAGTTTCTACGGCATGAAATTAGTGCCATTATATCGGTTGCCAAAGTGACCGATGAAATCATTATGCGCCTCGACTCAAGTGGCGGTATGGTACATACCTATGGTTTGGCGGCGTCGCAATTAGGGCGTATTAACACTGCCAATATTCCACTCACCATTTGCGTTGACCAAATAGCGGCTAGTGGTGGCTATATGATGGCCTGCATGGCCAATCATATCACCGCTGCACCATTTGCCCTTGTCGGCTC
>Ga0307994_1002029_pt1 | contig 11610 bp, 8 predicted proteins | sample EllFjometagen261_FD_203171 | JGI IMG/M metagenome (GOLD analysis project Ga0307994, IMG submission 203171) | Marine microbial communities from Ellis Fjord, Antarctic Ocean - #261 | ecosystem: Environmental > Aquatic > Marine > Unclassified | place: Southern Ocean | collected 2014-11-02
TATTTTTGTCGCAGTGGTATTTGTGAACTCGCCCACAGTGTTTCGTATCGTCAGAGGCCTAACTCTGGACATTAAAACTCGTGACTATGTGGCCGCAGCCGAAACCCGCGGCGAAGGCCCCTGGTACATTATGTTGTGGGAAATTTTACCTAATGCGCGAGGGCCCTTAATTGTGGATTTTTGTTTGCGTATCGGTTACATCACCATTTTATTGGGTACCTTAGGTTTCTTTGGCCTAGGTGTTAGCCCAGAAAGCCCAGACTGGGGTATGACGATAAACGAGGGCCGCAAGCTCTTGTCTATATACCCACACCTGGCCATTCCTCCTGCCCTAGCATTAATGTCGCTAGTGCTGGGCCTCAACTTGTTGGCCGATGGCCTGCGCGAACAGTCACTCAAAGACTAAAGGAGCAGGATCATGCAACAATCGGATTACGATGGCCCTATTTTAGAAATAGACAACCTGTCTATCAGCTTCTTTACTCGACTGGGTGAAATTCCTGCGGTGATGGACTTCTCTTGTGTTGTAGAGCAAGGCCAAGCTATGGGCCTTGTCGGAGAGTCTGGCTGTGGCAAATCTACTGTGGCTTTAGGGGTGATGCAAGACCTCGGAGTAAACGGCAAAATTGTGGGCGGTAGCATCAAATTTAAGGGCAGAGAGCTCAACACAATGAGTGAAGAAGAACTGCGGCATTTACGTGGTTCTGAAATCGCCATGATCTACCAAGAACCCATGGCCTCTTTGAATCCTTCGATGAAGGTAGGCAAGCAACTCATGGAAGTGCCCATAATCCATCAAGGGAGCTCTGCCAAAGACGCTTGGGACCTGGCCATGCAAGTGGTAGAAGATGTTCGACTATCAGATCCAGAACGGATATTAAACAGTTACCCTCATCAGTTATCCGGCGGCCAACAACAACGGATTGTCATCGCCATGGCGCTAATGTCAAAGCCGTCATTGTTGATCCTTGATGAACCCACCACAGCACTGGATGTGACTATTGAAGCGGGTATCGTTGACCTAGTCAAAGGGCTAGGAGAGAAATATGGCACGTCCATGCTATTTATCTCCCACAACCTTGGTTTAGTGTTGGAGACCTGCAATGACATTTGTGTCATGTATTCCGGTGAGGCTATAGAAGCTGGACCGATTGAAAAAGTATTTGAGCGTATGCGCCATCCCTATACGCAAGCTCTATTCCGCTCAATTCCATTGCCCGGTGCTGATAAAAATGCTCGTCCTTTGGTGACCATACCGGGTAACTTCCCGTTACCCCACGAGCGCCCCAATGGCTGTAACTTTGGCCCTCGGTGTAATTATTATGATGCCCAAACATGTGGCCAGAATGAGATTTCCATGCTGTCTTTGACAGACGATCATAACCATTCCTCACGTTGTTCAAGAATCGATAAAATAGACTGGCTTAACCCTCCAGTAGCCGCTGCAGATAGGCAATCCACCCAAATAGGCGAAGTGGTACTTAAGGTTGATAAGCTACAAAAATACTATGAAGTTGCTGCGAGCGCTTTGTTTGGTAGCGGGGAAAAGCGTGTCGTTAAGGCCAATGAGAGTATCTCCTTTGAAGCACGTGAATCAGAAACTCTTGCCATTGTAGGTGAGTCTGGCTGTGGTAAATCTACCCTTGCAAAAGTGTTATTGGGATTAGAAGAAGCCAGTGCAGGCACTGCCACCTTACTCGGCAAAAATATTCAAAGTACCTTAATTCATGACCGAGGGGTTGAGTCTGTATCGTCCATTCAAATGGTATTTCAGAATCCGTTTGATACCCTTAACCCATCTATGACCGTGGGCCGCCAAATCATACGCGCCCTAGAAGTCTTTAGGATCGGCACTGATGAGGAGGACCGTGAACAAAAGATGTTGGAGCTATTAGATTTAGTTAAACTGCCCCGGGAATTTGCCCTGCGTAAACCTCGCCAATTATCAGGCGGTCAAAAACAACGTGTAGGTATCGCCCGGGCCTTCGCCGGCAACGCTCAAGTGGTGGTAGCCGATGAGCCAGTTTCTGCGTTAGATGTTTCGGTTCAAGCAGCCGTAACCGATCTATTAATGGAGTTACAAAGAAAAAATAAAACGACTATGTTGTTCATCAGTCATGACCTGTCAATCGTGCGCTATATCTCTGATCGAGTCATGGTCATGTATTTAGGTCATGTGGTAGAAATGGGCAGCACTGATCAGGTATTTAGCCCGCCCTACCATCCCTATACTGAAGCCTTGTTGTCAGCAGTTCCGATAGCCGACACTAGCATTACGCGTAAACATATTGTCTTGGACGGTGACATCCCTTCTGCCATGAACCCACCATCAGGGTGCCCTTTCCAAACCCGTTGTCAGCACAAACAACAGGTTCCCGATAATCTTTGTGAAAAAGAGTTGCCCGCAATGAAGTTAATGGCCGACGGTCATGAACTTAGGTGCCACTTATCTGACGACTTCTTAGGCGCTATGATTCCCGTAATACAGCTGGCTGAGCCCAACGACCCACAGGATAAGGTTTAAACTATTGATTGAGAAATTGGAAGAACACATTTAGGGTACAGTGAAATATGTCTAAATATATAAGTATTACGGGCGGTAGCAAGCCCGTAGATTTTGAAACAGCGATTTTGGATGGCTTTGCCGATGATGGTGGGCTTTATGTTCCGACCACATTACCTGAAATTACCCCCCAGCAATTGCAGCAGTGGAAACAACTAAGTTACCTTGATTTGGCCTTTGAAATACTGTCACTTTATATCGATAGATCGACCATGTCAGCAGCAGAATTAAAAGAGCTACTACAAACAGCCTACGCACCGTTTGTGCAAGAAGATATTATCCCATTACACAAATTAAAGTCTCGAAAAGAGACTTATGTCATGGAGTTATTCCATGGTCCTACAATTTCCTTCAAAGATATTGGGTTGGCTTTTTTAGTAAATCTTGTTAACTTTTTTTTACTAAGAAAAGGAGAGCGCCTTTCACTAGTGGTCGCTACAACTGGTGACACCGGTCCTGCTACTGCATATTTTTCCGCTGGAAAATCCAATTTAGATGCATGGGTACTTTATCCTCAAGGGAAAATCACCGAAGAACAAGAGCGTCAAATGACCTGTTTGCAACATGCCAACATTCACCCTGTTGGTGTTGCCAATTGTCCTGATGGCGGTGATGATTTAGATGCTGTTATCAGTAAACTTTATACCAATAAATCATTTAAGGAAAAATTAAATCTATCCAGCGTAAACTCCATCAACTGGGGACGGATAATGATGCAAACCGTCCATTACTTCTATGGCTATTTGCACGTGGTTGATCACGTTGGCGAAGAAATTAATGTCTCGGTTCCATCTGGCGGATTTGGCAACTTATGTGCTGGCGCATTAGCTCGTGAAATGGGTCTACCGATTAAAACATTAGTTGTGGCCAACAATAAAAATGCTTGCTTACACCGTATTTTCTCCCAAGCTACATTTACAAAAGCCGAACTTTTAGACACTGCTTCATCAGCTATAGACATTCTAATTCCGTTTAATTTTTGGCGGTATTTGTATTTCAGCGTAGGCAAGGATCCGGAGAAAATTAAGGGCTGGATGGAGGAATTTAAAACCACTGGCCAAGTTGAATTTGATCAGCAAACTTTTAACACCTATAGCAAAGGATTTTTGTCTCATAGTGCTTCAGATAAAGAAACACTTGAGGTAATTTCAGAAACTTACCATGACGAAGGTTATTTACTAGACCCTCATGGTGCAGTGAGCGTCAGGGCTGCTGATGTGCTTAAAGAAAAGTTAGGCAATGAAAAAATAATCTGCTTAGCGACAGCACACCCGGCAAAATTTCCGGAAACCATAAAACAGGCTATTAACAGCAAAATTTTGCCAAAATCAGCAACCCACCACAGCATCGAAACGGCGAAATCACTTTGTCAAAAGGTTCATTTGTGTGATCACAAGCACTTAGAACAAGCATTGATCCATGCCATGGAAACAAATTGGGATTTAGGACAAAACAATGAATCATAATACACACTTAACTAGGACAGCCATCAGCGATATATTATTTCCTTATGGCATCAAAAACATAGATTCATATCAACTATTAAGCGGTGGCTCAGAAAACACCAACTACTGGATAAAAACGCCAATTCAAGATTATGTTTTGACCGTCAGCGAGAACAAGTCGTTTGAAAAAAGTAAAGAATTAGCTGCGTTTCTCGACTATCTGGATGCCAACAATTTCGCCAGCTCAAAAATTGTAATAACGACAGATGGTCAGGCCATTACCTGGTGGAATAACAAACCCATCATGATAAAAGAGTTCCTTGACGGCGCTATTTCAGAGGATTTATCCACAGACTTGTTAACTGACTTAGGCGCTGAATTAGCGAAGTTACATACACTACCTGCGCCTGACTATCTGCCACAGACAGTCAGTTACGGCATCGAACGTTTTGATGAAGTAAAAGTCTATGCTGCCGAATCTTGTTTTTATGCGTGGCTAAAGGAGACAGAAGTATACATCAGGGAATTCATGAGTTCTAATTTACCCAAATCTCTGATACATAGCGACATTTTTTGTGACAATATTATTGTAAGTAAAGAAGGAAAAAACGCGACAATCATGGATTTCGAAGAAGCTAGTTATTATTACCGCGTATTTGATATTGGCATGATGATTATTGGTACCTGCCGCAGTGATGGCGTTCTTTCTCTGGAAAAAGCCAAATACTTATTAAAAGGGTATCAACAGAATATCAAGTTACAAAACAGCGAAGTGAATGCATTACAAGCATTTACCGCTTACGGTGCAGCTGCAACCGCTTTCTGGAGGCACCAAAATTTCAATTATGTGAATGTCGATACAACAATGAAAGACCATTACCTGACCATGAAGAACTTAGCCGACGACGTCATGCGCATTCCAAATGCACAATTCCGGCAATCATTAGGTATTAATATTTTAGGTTAACCTTAAAAAGCATGGACTAGACTTTCTCAATTCACAAACGCCTTTGCGTACCCAACGCACTCGCTTCGCTCCTCGGAGAGACCGGGAGTGCCGTGTCTACCGGCGGATCAGGGACAATAAATCAGCCAGATTGCCCTCTTCCAACTGCTCGATGTAATCCAGCACCTGCTGGGCTTTGTTTACGCCCCATACGGGGTCACACAAGCTCATGTACTTGTCCTGAAATTGCGTTTTACTCATAGGCTTATGAGGGTCACCTAGGGCCTCATGAGGCTCTGATACCACTTCTGTGCCATCAGCCATACGGATACAGACATGAGCCCACCGCTCAGCTGGAAACACCTCATTATAGTCTTCACTTTCCAGTAACGTGACTTTACCAATCATGTCCCTTGCCTGAGGATCGTTAAAGCCGCTATAAACATCATCTGCACTAATAGCACCTTTCAGAACCGCCATGGCCACCGGAAAACTGATGGCATACTGAGCTTGTTCGGTATCACTAGGTACGTCACTGAATAACCGCACCCCTTCATGAAAAGTCGAAACCGTAATTTGCTCTACCTGACTCGGGTCAAATTGATGCTCCAAGCGCAAACTTAAGCAGGCTGCAACGGCTGGCTGAGCCCAACGACACACAGGGTAAGGCTTAAAATATTGATTGAGAATTTGCCAATGTTGGCCCAAATCCTGCCAGTAAGCAGATGCATCATCCGCAGTAATGGTGATGGCAGGCGCTCCGGTAAAGCCTTCAGCGGCCAAATATGCCGCCGAGGTACCCGCCATAGCACCCCAACCAGAACCATCTTTTAGCATGGTAGGATGATCAATATTTCGCATCATCTGACTGCGCGGCCCATGGTATTCAGCAATGCCCATAGCATGATCAAATTGTTCTTCATTAAGGCCCAAAACATGAGCCGTTAATGCGGCACAATTGACCGCACCCCATGCGCCCGAAGTATGATAATCAGTCGCTGTCCCATGCAATGCCATACCAGCTCGAGTACCTATTTCATAACCAGCAACAATTAAACTGATTAGCTCACGACCTGTCACAGGTCGCGACTGAGACTCTAGCACAGCAATGAGGCTAGGCAGCATGCTACACCCTACATGCCCTTTGGTATCTCGCTGTCCATCGTGACAATCTAACGCATCAATCATCGTTGCGCCTACCAGAGCAGCCCCCACAGGGCTCATATGTGTGCCACCGAGCAAGGGTTGAACTGCAGTAATATGGGTTCCAGCAGCGAAATGATTTTCTGCATGTCGTGTGACGATTGACGATGTGGCAGAACGGCCTCCACCCACCGCCGTACCAAGCAAGTCATAACAGCAAAGTTTTGCCTGCTCAATGACTGCGAAGGGCAAGCGATCAAAGCTAATATCTAATAAAAACTGTCGTACAGAGTGGTTATTTGGCATTAGGTAGGCCCCTTTTTAATCCCAGTGGCAGATACCGTCCACGTTAACATTCACCTGCTTGTATCTAGAACACTAAATCGACAATAAACAGACTTATAATCGCAAACTATTAATCACTTCGTAACACGCCCCCATGGTGTGGTAATCAGTCTTTCCAGCAGGGCTTTTAAGGTCATCGTAAGTGCTATTTTCACGCGTAAGAATACGGTACCAAGCACCGTTTTCATGGTCTACGAAATGTTCCCAAGCATGGGCCCATAATGCCTCATACCAGTCCCAATATCGCTGCTCACCGGTTTTTTTAGCGAGCAATGCTGCAGCGGCGATAGACTCAGCCTGTACCCAAAAATATTTATCCGTATCACAAAGTTCACCCGTGGGAGAAAAACCATAACAGATGCCACCATACTCATGATCCCAGGCTTTTTCTAGGGCTTGATCGAACAGATTTTTGGCAGTCTCTACTAACCATGGTTTTGGCTTATGGCGATCTAATATCAGTAATAATTTGGCCCACTCGGTGAAATGCCCTGGTTGATAACCCCATGGACGAAACAGGTTTTGGGGGTCGTGTTTATTGTAAGTCCAATCTGGTTTCCAGTTAGGGTCATAGTGCTCCCAAATTTGGCCCTGAGTGGTTTGGGTTTGGCGCACACAAATATTCTGTGCCAGCAGTGTTGCGCGGTCTAAATAAGGTTCATGACCGGTGGCTTCAAAGGCAGCAATAAGTGCTTCACAAGAGTGCATATTGGCATTTTGGCCACGGTAAGCCGACACTATTTGCCAGTCTGCACTCGCTTCATCGGCATAAAGGCCGTCTTCGGGCAACCAGAAATGCCGCTCCATAACAGCAAAGGTTTCATGCACATACTCTTGGGCCTCGGTAATACCCGCTTTTACAGCGGAGGCATAGGCTAATAGGACAAAAGCGAGGCCATAACAATGATTGGTTTGATCCACATTCTGGCCGTCTCTGATGAGCCAAGTGTAGCCACCGCTGTGTGGGTTCAAATGAGCACTACGTAGGTAATTTAAACCATGGCGCGCTGTAGCAAGGTATTCTGCATTGTCAAAATAACGCGCTGCTTCACAGTAATTAAAAATAAACCGTGTACTGCTCACTAAATGCCTAGTTTGGGCATCATAAACACTGCCATCATCGCGAAAAAAGTGAAAAAAACCACCCTGCGGATCTATAGCCCGAGGGTGGTAAAAGTCCATAATGGACTGCAGGTGCTGCACTAAAAAATCTGTTGTACGAAACTGTGGTTGATTGTAGACCATGGGGGTAGCTCTATTAGTTAAAGGCCACCCTTAATTGGGTTTATGCTATGCCTTGGAGAAGTTTAACTGAGATGGGGTTAAATTGTCGCACATCCATGCTTCAAGTTGTGCAAGCGCCGCTTCTGGCGCGGGGCGGAATGGGCGCCGACACGGCCCAACGGGGACCCCAAGGTAATTTAACGCATGTTTCAAGCCTGGTAATACACCTGTGGTTAACAACAAAGCAACAAGTTCATTGGCTTTGTTTTGTAACAGCCTTGCGCCATCCAGATCGCCTGCAGCAACCGCTTTGCTGATGCCTACGTAAACGTCACCAATCAAGTTGTAAGTGCTGCCAATACCGCCATCCGCACCCATAGCACTAGCGCCTAAAAACATTTCATCGGTGCCAAAGAAAAAATCTTTATCGGGTGCAGCTTGACGCAGCTGCCAGAACTGGAACAGATTTTGCGCGGTATATTTAACACCACAAATGGAGTCATCTTCCAGCAGCTTTAACAAGCCATCTGTCCCCAAGTCCACACCCGTTAACGCAGGTAAATTATAAATGATTAAAGGAACGCCTGCCGCGTCTACGATCGACTTATAGTAGTCACTAATGCTTTCGAAATCATAGGGATAATAAATCGGCGGTATAGCCGAAACACTATTATAGCCTTGCTGTCCGGCAAGCCTAGCTAGGCTCACTGCATCACGTGTTGACGGAGCACCTACATGGGCGATTAGTTTGCATCGAGTTTTTGCATAGGCTGCCACCTCTGTCAGTACCAAAGCTCGCTCTTGTGCCGATTGTAAAATACTTTCTCCAGAGCTGCCCCCTACGTATAGCCCGTCCAGACCATTCATCAAACTGTAATCAACGAGAGCAGGTATTCCTGCTATAGAAATGCTGTGGTCCGCATTAAATGGCGTCAGCATGGCGGAATAAATGCCACTGTTAGTGCCCATATCTATTACCTTTGTGAAATATTTGCCTATAACTTGTAAGTCTAAATCAACCAAACACGTGTATCATGTGCTGATCAAGATGATGCTAATTTAACACCAAAGCATAATTTTGGTCAACCAAATAAATAAAACTAGACACCAAAATATAATTATGGTCTCCTATAATTAGTGTTTTGGTATAACAAGGTTATATGAAATGACAACAGAAACTCAACCGGCGGTAGTTAACGCGGCCCGTGTCGCCGACGTACTCGCCAACGAAGTGCACAAGGGATTACTCAAAGAAGGTGAAATGTTCCCATCGGAACGTGAGCTTTGTGATCGCTTTTCTGTGGGCCGCAATGTTATTCGCGAAAGCATGACCATTTTACATGGCATTAAATTAGTCGATCACAGTAAGGGAAAACGGCCACGCATTAAAGTGCCGACATTAAGCGACGCTATGGTAGGCATTAGTCATTCTGCCAAGTTCTTTTTTGATACCGGAGAAGGTAGGGCTCACTTAGAGCAAGCGCGATTATTCATGGAGAACAGCATGCTCTTGCATGCAGTTGATCATGCAACCCATGCCCATGTCGCACGCTTAATCGCTATCATTGAAGAGTGCGACGCTAATATTTCCGACATCGCCAAGTACCGTGATGCAGATGTGCGCTTTCATAGAGTGCTTGCTGAGATACCTGGCAATCCTATATTTCTTGCGTTACACGAATCTTTTGTGGCCCAGTTAATGCGTAGCAGGCCTATTCCAGACGAATTTGAAAAACATAACAAAATAAGTACACAAGAGCACCGCCAGATTGTTGAAGCCATCATCAATAAAGATGTCAGTTTGGCCGTAGCTACATTAAATAAGCATTTGGGTCGTGCCTTTGGGGTCCATGTGCAGCAGTCGTTAAAACAAGTTAAGTAAAACGTTGCTTTACCCTTGGTTTTGGCTGTAACACAAAGCTCGCTTTGCGAGAAATCATAGGATAAATGGTGGTCATGGTGTCCACCAATAAAAATAATGATGAATGTAATTTCCTAACCTTGAGGTAAAGAAAATGAAAAAGACGCTCCTAAGCGCTGCAATGGCCACCGCCGTATTAATGGCCGGCACTCATGCAGTCGCAGCCGTAAACCAGTTGTCCGACGTGCGAGTCCGTCAGGCTATCTCTTATGCAATTGATATGGATACGATTGTTGAAACCTTATTTGAAGGCAAAGCCATTGCTGCCGATTCAATGATCCCTAACGGTGCCTTTAAAGCCGCCGGTTTGAATGCCTACAGCTATAATCCAGACAAAGCCCGCAGCTTACTTGCCGACGCTAACTGGGACGATAGCCAGGTATTAGACGTGGTGTTTTATTATGGTGACCAACTCACCGCCGACTTAATGGCCGCTATACAAGCTAACTTATCCGATGTAGGCATTGGCATGACCTACCGCAAATTAGAAGGTGACGTAGGCGCCCAACTCAACGTCTTACCCGCAGCTGGTTCCGATACCAGTGCAGTGGTTTGGGATATAGCTTATGGTGCAAAAGCTGCTCTAGCGTTACAGGAATATTACAACGGCTACCGCTCAGGCACTAACTCCTACACCCCAGGTAACAGCACAATTGACGGCCTAATTGACGGCATTAACGCGACCGCTGATCCTGCCAAGCAAATTGCTGCATTCGCTGAAATGGAAAAGTATGAGAACATCAACTTGTCCGACATTCCATTGTATTATCAACAATTATTCATTTACCAAAGTGACAAAGTTGACCGTAATGGCGGCTCCTTTGGTAATGCCCAGTTTAACTACGATTGGGGCATCAACAACTGGAAAGTGAAGCCAGATGCCGATGGTAAGAAAATTGTTTATACCAACACCGCACCTAGCCAGTTCTTTGAACATCCCATGCTTAACCCTGGTCTGTACATTCATTCTCGGGTGTTATTTGATCACTTACTTGCAGTGGATGGATCTCTCGTTGCTAAAGGTGGCCAGTTAGCCGAGAGCTATTCAGCTTCAAGTGATGGCAAGTCATTAAGCTTTACTTTAAAAGATGGCTTAACTTGGCATGACGGTGCTCCGTTAACTGCTAACGACGTAGCCTGGAGCATTGGTCTTGCATTGAAGATGCCTGCCATAAACGCAGTATTCTCCAACACCTTTAACTCCATCGAAGGTGCCGAAGCTTATACTTCTGGTACAGCGAGTTCTGTCTCTGGCATTGAAGTAAATGGCAACACCATTAACATTACCTTTGCTAAGTTTGATCCAAACTTCATGTTAACCTTTGGTCAGTTTGCACCGCTACCACAACACTTGTTAGCCGATGCTAAGCCACTTGAGTTCCAACAGCATTCATTCTGGCAGAACCCAATAGGGTCTGGTCCATTCAAGATAGCTGAAGTGCAAATGAATGATTATGTACGTTTTGTACCGTTTGAGAACTACCATGGTGGTGTGGCTCAGTTTGACGAAATTGTCGCCTTCCCAAGTGGCGAAAATGATGGCAACCTGTTGAAAAATGCTGCCGGCAAACGTATAGACATTGGTTTCACTAAGTCTGTATCGGACGTTAAGGCGCTACAGGATATGTCGCACATGAAGGTTGTGCCGGCAAATATTCCTTACACTCGTTCTTTTAGGGTCAACAAGTTCCCTAATAAGCCATAAGGCCAACTGAAGTATGCTTACTTATATAATAAGGAGGCTGCTAATTCTGATCCCGATGCTTATCGGGATCAGTTTTTTAGTCTATCTAGGTTTAGAGCTGACGCCCGGTGATGCGGTGTCACATTTGATCCCCCCAGAACTAGCAAGCCAAATCAGTCCCGAAAAACTGGATGAAATCCGAGCTTCGCTGGGACTTGATAAGTCCTTTTTACATCGTTATTTTAATTGGTTTTGGAACATGATTCAGGGTAACTTTGGTTACTCACTATCCGGCGGCGTGGCAATTCATGAAATTGTACTTGATCGCTTACCGGCTAC
>Ga0307994_1002030_pt1 | contig 11607 bp, 15 predicted proteins | sample EllFjometagen261_FD_203171 | JGI IMG/M metagenome (GOLD analysis project Ga0307994, IMG submission 203171) | Marine microbial communities from Ellis Fjord, Antarctic Ocean - #261 | ecosystem: Environmental > Aquatic > Marine > Unclassified | place: Southern Ocean | collected 2014-11-02
GGCATCGGTGCGCTAATGCAAAGAGTGGGAAGTGTGATTGCCAAGAGATATACTGCAGGACATATAGAATATGTTTCCAGTGTTATGACTGGAAGTTCCGACAATATCCTTAGCCAACAACAAAGGCTTGAGGCTTATCTCATATCTGAAAAGGGTTTAACCGTTGGAGAAGCTGTATCAAGAGTGACTACTGCACGAATTGGTGATCCTGAAATTACCTTAGAGCAGATCTTAAAATCAATTGACCCTAAGGCCTCCCTGAAAGAAGTCGATGACTTTGTCAAAGGGAATACTCAGTTACGTAAGGAAATCTATGCTCGTAACCTGACACAAACTCAACTAACTTTTACAGGTAAAGCTGGTAAAGAAATACCTATGGATGCTCATAATGCTGCTGTTGTAGTAGACGGTTGGAAACAAACAGGTATTCTAGATCGTAAGATACAGGAACTATCTGGCCGTGCCTTTGGAGAAGTACTTGAAGAAGCTGATAAGTTAGCTTCAAAAAGACTTGCCAACCAGGGAGCAGGTAAGTCTGTTATTATGAGCCGTACAAAAGAGTTCTTCAGAGTTGCCCTGGAAGATTCATCTAAGATTGATGCAGAACTACAACATCTTCTTACTGGAGTAGGAGGATCTGCTAAGGCAATTGAAAGGGCTTATGCAAAGGGTGCTGCTAAGGAGTATCTTGATGACCTATCACAGAGTTCTTATATACTATCAACTACATCTCTCCAAAGAATTACAGCTAGACTTACTGGTGCTCTTAAGGCTGATACTCCCTTGTCTCAGTTTACTCCTTCCCTTCCTACTATAGATGGATCAATTAGGATTAGTAGTGCCAAGTCCCTAGGTAACATTCAAAAAGAATCTGGCATGAGTGATGAAGCCTTCGATGGTTTCCTAGGTTATGTTCGTGCCAAAAAGATTCACAATGACTTAATCCAACACAAGTATGCATCCCCCATTCCAAAAGAAGAACTGGAAATGATAATTGCAAGGGGTAATTTAAATGAACAGTACAAAGCAGCGTTACCAGAGTTCTCACAGTTAATGAAGTACCTTCTTGAGTACAGTCAAGCTGCAGGAGAGAAGAGTACTAAAGATGTTCGTAGGATGATCAAAGCAGCCACTAACGCTGAAGGAGAGTTTGTTTATATCCCTCGTCATGTTGCAGAAGAATCAGGTCCTCGTGGTGCTTATAATTACCTATCAGGTACAGAGAAGACTCTGAAGGATGCCTATACAGATATCATTGAACAGGTCTCCCTTGTAATCCATAAGGGTGATGATAATATAATTAAGGCAGCAAGATACAAGATGATTAATAAAGCTGCCAATGAAAGCAGTTCACCTAACATTAGGGCCCTTGCAAATAGGATAGCTACCGAAGTAGACATTGATGTAATTGTAAAAGGTTATGGCTCAAAGATTAGTAAAGAAGGTAAGACTTGGCAACAGATAAGAACTCAGGCTATAGGTATGCACAGGAAAGCAGTGTCTCAAGGCAAAGACTCAAAGGTTATTGACATCTTCTTTGACCAAGGTAAGGTAAGAGCCTACGAAATTATAGACCCAGCATTAGAAAGACTTGTAAAGCTTAGGTCTCCTATTGAAGGAGGTGTTGATGATTTAGCTGAAGGCTTTGTTAAGTTTGCTGAGATGTTGGCAAAACCTACACGTATATTTACAAGTGCAATTACTAAGGTTCCTCCCTTTGCAATAAAATCATTCATACGTGATGGTGTCTTTGCTGAGTTTGCATCACCTATAGGTATGTTACCTAGGGGTCGATCGATACAAGGTCTATTTACACTAGTCTTTAATCGCAAGGTTATAAAAGAGATGGCTGACTCAGGCTTCCAAGCTGGCTCACAGATAACTGAAGTTGGTAAAAAGATGAAGAGCCTAGACAGATTAGCAGCTGCTGGGGCCACTGCTGAAGAAATTAGTAAAGCTGAGAGGGGTAACTTCTTAAGTAAACTTGCAGGTGGAACAGTTAGAAACTGGACAAACTTTATTAATAATGCTGAGATGGCAAGTCGAGTTGGTGAGTATATGGTTGCTAAGAAGGCTGGTATGTCTCCTCAACTGGCTACATTCTTTGCCAATGACACATCAGTTAACTTTGCTAAGACTGGTACTTCATCTTCATGGAGAACTTTCACAGACATGCAAGCCTTCTTCAGGCCTACCTACCTAGGTATGAGTAAGACTGCTGAAGTGATAGTAAATAATCCTCTTAAGTCTTCTGTCTACATAGGAGCAATGGGTGCAATGTTAAACTCAATGAATGCTGTTAATTCAATGTACCCTGATTGGGCAGACAAGACTGAAGAAGAAAGACGTTTATGGATCTACCTTCCTAATGTAGAATCAAAAGCTTTTGTTAAATGGGTTGCTGGTGGAATGCAGGGTCAACCCCCCGAAAGGGATAAGGATAGACCTTGGATGGTCATACCTGCTGTCCATGAACTTCAAGTTATTTCTGGTAGTCTGTCGAGGGCCTTTAACTTAGTAGCTGGAAGAGCAGAAAATGACTCCTCAAGTAAACTATTGATTGATACCTTCCAGGGTTTAATCCCACCTATGAGTGCTTACGGTGTAGTCCCTTCATTGTTATCTCCCTCTGTAGATCTTATACGAAATAAGAGTATGTTCGATACCCCTATCCTACAACCAGGTCAACAGGACAGTCCTTTTAAAGAAGATATGATTAATCCAACTACAGGGGCTGCTGCCATTTGGCTTTCTAATGCAAGTAAGAAGCTTGATGGCCTCTTCGGGCACCCTGACGCTCTCTTCACCCCTATTCAGGCAGAGTATTTTACAAAGAATTTACTAGTTGGTGCAGCAGAATATGTGAAGAATAGTTTAGATTGGTGGGCTAGAGAAGATGGAAGAGGTGACCTCCCTGCAACAGCTATAGGTGATAAGTCTAGACAGGCTAACTTCGGTAAGTGGATAGCAGAAGAAATTGCAGCTATTTTCTATGATAGTAGTATAGCAGGTAGGGGTTATAAGTCTTTTGTATATGAGATGCAAGCCCTATCAAGTCAGTATAGAACAGCCCGTAACAAGAATACTAGTACGTTTCTTAGAACTTTTGGTGACAGTAAGAGGAGAGACTATGATGATAATGAAAAGATGTTAAAGGCCTCTTCACCATACATTAGAAGAGTTCTGGATGCTGTTCGAGACCTTGACATGAAGATAAACCAGGCCAACAACAGTACCAACCTCACTGCCGATCAAAAACTAATCAAGGTTAGAACTTATAAAAGTGCCCAAAACATGACAATTGAAAGATTTATAAAAAACATTGATAAGATGGACTCGAACAAAGACTTGAGAGCTTGGGATAAGTTAGCTCCCACAACCAAAAGGACTAATTAACTATGGAGTTATTCAGTCTGGTGCGTGACCTTGGGCTACCCATAGCAAGTGGGTTAGTCATGGGTTACTTCATCTTCTTAGTCATGAAACAACTGATGTCTGGTTTAGTCAATGAGATTAAAACAGTACAATCTATATCTAAGATGTTAATAACTAGAGCTAGTATCATGAATAATGATATGATTAGGATTGATACAACTATATGCTCTGCATTGAGAATACCTATAGACCTTGGAAGAATAGCCAGGGCTGAGAACTTTGTTGAGGATGGTAAGATAGATGCAAGGCGAGACTAATGGATATTGTAAAGATAGTCTCTGAGTTTGGCTTCCCTGTTGTCATGGCAGGTGGCTTAGGTTACTTTGTATACTTTGTTTGGCAGACTATTACTAATGTGATAGACCCTGCAGTACAGGATATGAAGGTAACTATTATACGTTTAACAGACCAACTAAGGTTACTAGACCAAGATATGATTAGATTACAAGAGAAACTTAACACAGCTATACAGGTACAGGATCAGTATGAAGATAATGTTTAATGCGATAAGGGACATCCTTTTAACTACCATCATCCTTGGTGTGGTAATATTCTGTGTGGAGACAGCCTTAGCGGATACTATCATCCATAAGTTTAAGTCGCCTGCGTTCAGTGGTATCAATACCTCTAGTCACTACCTAACTATTGAGAACCAAGAACACACTAGGGTTATGACTGTTAAAGAAGAAGTACAGGCTTTAGTAGATGAGATAGAAAGAGATAAAGATAATACAACTCTAGCTCGTTTTATTCGCAACCTTGAAAGTCGTGTTTATGCACAGTTGTCAAGACAGATGGTAGATAATCTTTTTGGAGAAACACCAAGCACAACAGGCAGTATAGAGCTTGAAGGTAACACTATTTCTTATAGTAGTAATGGTGAACTTATAACATTAACGGTGGTTGATTCGGATGGAACTACGACTGATATTTCTTTGCCTATCGGGTCTTTTACTTTCTAGTTGTGTTGCCTTTGACCAGTTCGATGACACTTATGAGCAGAGATACAAAGCAAACAACGTAGTAAAGATACAGGAGTTACACTCTGAGGCTCTAACTAATGCACCAGCTCCAACAGTTAAACCTGTTGTGGCTGTCTATCGTTCATCCTTTACGGATCAGACAGGACAGAGAGCTAGTAACTCAGAGTTTGCATTGTTCAGTACAGCTGTAACACAGGACCCTGGAGCTCTACTTATTAGAGCATTGAAACATGCCAGTAAGGGGGAGTTCTTCAGAGTAGTAGAGAGAGTTGGCCTTGATAATCTAACTAAAGAACGTCAACTTATACGCTCTGCACGTGAACAATTTAAAGAAACAAGTAACCCTCTTCAGCCACTACTCTTTGCAGGTGTATTGATTGAGGGTTCAGTTATCGCTTACGATACAAACCTGACTACAGGTGGTGTCGGAGCAAGGTATCTGGGTATAGGTAAGAGTATCCAGTACCGTGAAGACAACGTGACAGTATCTCTTAGGATGGTGTCGGTTGCAACAGGGGAGATCCTTGTGGAAGTTCTATCTCATAAGACTGTATTCAGCTATGGTCAATCAGAGGATGTATTTATCTTCCTGGAAATGGGTACTGAACTCCTTGAGATAGAGGTGGGAAACTCTCGTAACGATTCAGTAACAGTAAGCTTGATGATGGCAATAGAAGGTGCTGTCTTAGAGTTAATTAATGTAGGATATAAAAGGAAATTCTGGACCCATGACAAACAAACTAATTAGTATTACCACTCTATTCATATTATTCTCCCTTGTAACTTTTGTAACTGCATATGCACAAGACAATGAGATATATGTAGATCAGTCTGGTGCAACTGCAAACATAGACTTTGAACAGCTAGGTACAGGTAACTTAATCACAGGTTTATCAGGTATATCAGGTACACCCACAGCGTTAGACCTTGATGGATCATCTATGACCCTAGACATTAACATGATTGGTTCCACAAACAAGTTCCTTGGAGACATGTGGGCAGATACTTTTACTGGGCTCTATAGTTTTACAGGTAGTACCAATACATTTACAGTACAGATTGATCCAACTAACACCTATGGTGGTGACAGTAGTAATCAAAACGTACAGGTTACAGGCAGTAGTAATACACTTGTCTTGAATCAGGCTACGACAGCCTTAGCAGACAGCTTAGACCTTGACTGGTTAGTACAGGGATCAAGCAATACAATTACAGCTAACATTGATATTGATAATGCTACAAACTTCCTAGACATAGATGGTTCTGATAACACAGTTACCTATAATGGTGATGGTGTCAGTGCTAGTGCAGGTGGATACTTCTATCTGGATCACACTGGTGGCAGTAGAACCTTCAATGTCCAACAACAGAGTACATTAAACAATGACTGGGTTAAGATTAATTCTACTGGTTCTAATGGTACTGTCTGTGTCATTCAGAACGACCAAGGCACAGCAGTCGGATGTTAATATTGGTGGTGTGTCTGAGTTAAATGGTAACGCACAAGTACTAAGAGACAAGCCTTATGATGCATCACTAGACTTCTCCATCCAGAGTAACGATGAAGCTGTTACCACTGATGGTAGAATGGCTATCACTTTCTTGGATGATAGTGTAGTCAGATTGACTGAGCATTCCCAACTATATATAGATGAATATATATACGATCCTGATCCCACCAAGTCTAAGATGGCCCTTACATTCGGGTTAGGTACTGCCAGGTTTATAACTGGTAAGCTTAACATGATAGCTAAGCAGAACATCACACTGAAAACCCCCACCGCTAACATTGCCATACGTGGTACTGACTTCACTGCAACAGTAGATGAACTAGGACGCAGTCTTATCATCCTATTGCCTGATGAGTTTGGCCTCTCAAGTGGAGAGATTGAAGTTGTTACTGCAATGGGTAGTGTCCTACTAAACAAACCCTTTGAAGCTACTACAGTATCAGTATTTGAATCAGCTCCTAGTAAGCCTGTAATACTGGACCTGTCACTAGACATGATAGACAACATGTTAATAGTTACACCCCCTAAAGAAAGTGTTGAGTTCATAGAAGATCAAACTACTCAAGCAGCTAATATACTAGATTTTAATGGCCTCGATGTAGACTTCCTTGCAGAAGATTTCTTAGGAGAAGATGAGTTAGAGTTTACAGAGTTAGATATTAACTATCTTGATGGTAACTTCCTGGAAGACTTACTCAATGTATTAGATGCCCTTGCAATTACCAAGCAGGAGGATGTCCTAGCAAGTACAGGTTCCCTAAAGATTACAGGTACTGAGTTCGGACAAGATAAAGATACACAAATTACCACGTTTATCAATGGTGAGGTACTAACTTTACAGAGAAGTGTTGGTAACTTTTCAAGAATAGATGTAGATAAATCAATAGGTTACACCGTTATCTTCACCCAAGACGGTGTCACTAGAGCTGTTACTATCAATGGTGGTGGCACAAGTACAATCACAATGAGTCAAGGTGGATGAAGAAATATATACTACTTATACTGATAGTTTTAAGCCTGCCTCTGGTACTGAGGAGTACACCTACTGAGGTACTAAAGCTGAGAACTTTTGACGCTCTCACTGTAACCCCTGAGGCTAGTGGAAACTTTACTATCCTGAGTATTACTGAAGACGATGTAGAACGTGAGGGTGGTTACCCTTTCCCCAGGAAGAGACTTGGAGAGATACACAAGAGTATTATGGACAAGGGAGCACTAGGTGTAGGCTGGGTCATTTCATTTCCACAGAGAGATAGACTAGGTGGCGATGTAGACTTTGGGGTAGAGTTAAGTTCTGGCCCCAGTGTGATCGCAATGTTTGAGAATGGTAAGGGTATATATCCTAAGCCTACGGGTACGGTTATTAAGGGTGAAGATGTCGGTGGTATCTTTACCACAGGTATCAAGAAGAACTTAAGAGTACTTTCTTTTGCAGCCCTGGAGGGTGTTGCCATTGCCCCTACTGAAATTGATAACCTTGTAAGACGTATTCCATTACTACTTAGAACCCCTGATGGCTGGGTTGCATCATTCGGTACTCAAGTACTCAAGGCTATCACTGGGTCAAGAAGCTATATAATAACTACTAATGATAACGGTATCCAGGAGATAGCAGTAAGAGGACTACCACCTATTAAGACAGATAGTCTAGGACGTAAGTGGATAAGCTGGGTTAAGCCAGAGGAGACTACACTACAGGAGCTTAATGTACTAGGTAAGTACGTCTTCATAGGTGTAACAGCCAATGGTGTGATGCCTCAAATAGCTACACCTGTTGGACTATTAGAGCCACACTATATTCAAGCTGCCTTAGCAGAGTCAATGTTAATTCCTAACAGTCCTTACATACCTGACTATGCCCTAGCTGCAGAGTTAGTTGTACTGGTGGTCTCAGTGTCCCTCACATGGGCCCTGCTGCACCTGTTAGGTATTACATGGGGGGTAACCCTAGTAGGATCTCTCCTAGCTCTGACGGGCTTCCTAGGAGCTTACATGATACACCAGGGGATCTTAATTGATGTAACCTGGGCAGTGATTAGTCAGTTTATTACTGCAACAATTGCATTCTATCTTAGGTTCAGGCAGCAGTATAAGTTAAGACAACAGATTAAGAAACAGTTTGAACACTACTTAGACCCAAGACAGGTTAAACAACTACAAGATAAGCCTGAGTTACTGGTACTTGGTGGTGAGAAAAGGTATGCAACCTTCCTATTCACTGACGTACGTGGCTTTACCAGTATGTCTGAGACACTACCCCCAGAGGAGGTTGCCTACATAATGAATAGGGCATTGACTGCTCAACAGTCTGCAGTACAGAACAACGGTGGTATGGTAGATAAGTATATTGGTGATGCTATGATGGCTATCTTTAATGCACCACTAGACCAAGACTTTCATCAGACAAGGGCAGTGGAGACAGCACTGGAAATACAGGAGAATATGATTGCTCTGAACAATGAATTTGTAGAGCAGGGCCTACCAGAAATAGTAATTGGTATAGGCATACACACTGGGGAAGCGGTGATAGGTAACATGGGTAGTGACACAAGGTTTGATTACACTGCCATTGGGGACGCTGTTAATACAGCAGCACGATTAGAAAGCTCTACAAAAGAATACAAAGTAGACTTACTTATAAGTGAGACTACAGTGTTAGAGCTTGATCAGAGACAAGCATGGGTAACAGACTACAGTTTACAGTTTGTCAGTGAGATCTTTGTCAAGGGTAAGTCTAAGGGAATTAAAGTATATACGATTTAGGGTTGACTTTTACCTCAAAGTGTGGTATAACAAGTATTTAGTATATAGAGGAATACAATATGGATTGTTATCAATGTGGCGAATCACTTACTTGGGGTGGAGATCACGATTGTGAAGAGGGAGAGGGTGTTGTGGAAGACGAGCATTCAATAGTGAGTAACTTTACTTGCCCCAACTGTGACAGTTTTACTTTAGTCTACCACTCATAGTTTATTACTTAAAGGAATAATAATGTTAGCATCACTAATAGGACCAGTCACTGGACTGCTCAATAAATTCATACCTGATAAGGATGAGGCGAATAGGCTTGCCCATGAAATAAATACTATGAGTGAGAAGTTAGCTGCTGAAAACGCTATAGCTCAACTTGAAGTTAACAAGGCTGAAGCTCAGTCAGGCTCTCTGTTCATAGGTGGATGGAGGCCCTTCGTTGGTTGGGTCTGTGGCATAGGCTTGATGTACAATGTAATACTTTCTCAGTTCTTAGCTATCTGGTATGAAGTACCTACTGTAGACCCATCTCTGTTAACTCCCGTGCTCATGGGTATGTTAGGTATGGGTGCTATGAGATCATATGAAAAGACAAAAGGGGTTGCAAAAGAATCGAAATGAAGATATCATTTACAAAGCATCCAAACTCTTTAGGAGAAACTTACTTGGAACACTTAGCATCAGCTCTGCTGTATACATTCACTATAGGTGGTGCTCTTGTCGTCTGCTTGATACATGCCTTCCTACCGTTCTTGTTTGAGAACACTGGTGGGGATATGATTAACCGTTTATCAGATAAAATAACTAAGAGAACTAAGGGAAAGTGTGCATGTGCTACATCACCTAAGGCCTTTAAGAAGACAACGAAGAAGAAGAGGAAGAAGAAGTAATGCCACAAGGTAAGGGTACATACGGAAAGACACGAGGCAGGCCACCTAAGAAGAAGCCTATGGGTAAGACTACTAAAAAGGTGGGCACTGCCAAGTCTATGGGTTATAAAAAGAAGTAGTTAAGTATGCTTTACTCCCTTGATGAGGTAGTTACTAAGTTGCTTAGATCTTTCCTTATAAGCCTGGAGAAAGTGATACACCTCAGGTGGTACCTCTCCATTAGCTAAGTCATCACCATCTATAAAGAACCTTTGAACGAGTTCTTCTGATTGCTTCCGTAACTCTGCGGTGGAGGCACATCGGAAGGACTCGTTTGGTTTATCAAGGGTTGTAAAGTGTATCTCTCTGTTACGCCTACCGTAGCAGGCTCTGACTTGATCCTCCATCTCCATGTCGGTGAAGGGGTGGTAGCCCGACTGTATGACTTCTATATAAAACTCTGTCCCTATAGTGTGGTTAGCTAGACAATCATCAAGAAACCTTTTTGCCTTTTGATGAAACAGATTTACTCTTAACTCCACTCTTACTTTCTTCAACTTTCATCTCCACTACTTTTACTTTAGGTTCTACTACTGTAGGTACTACAAGGTCTGCCTTAGTTATACCTAAGTCTTTACGAAGGCTCAGCCCAATCTCTTCTATAAGAAATTTATAAGTATCAACTGAGTTGTCGCCCCTATTCTCATCGAAGATCTGTAGGTGGTAGTTAAGTGTGTCTCGTCCAAAGCGTGCCTGCCTTGAGGTCATACCTGCTACCATCTCTGCTATTCTATCTGGTTGGTTATCCATACTTTAATCCTTTTGTAATTCCGACTGTGCTACCTATTGTAAGCTCTACTCTAGATAACATTTTTATAATCTCTTGTTTACTTTCTTCATCTACCTCTAGCCTACCTGATAGCATCTTAAGAACATATAATTCTAAACCCTTACCATCCTCCAGGTACCACTTAGTCAAATTAACTGCCAGGTTTCTCTTGTCAGTTACTGTCAGGGACATTCATTACCTCCTCTTGTGTTTGATCTACTAGGTCTCTCCAATCTTCAGCAGAACCATTCTGCTTACGAAGTATCTTCTTAGCCATCATCTTAAGTTGATGAGGTATCTTAGGCTTACATAGTACTCGTGAAAGTTCTACCATTATATCTCCTTCTTGTTAAGTGCGGTTAAAGATTCTTGTATAAACTTCAACACTCTGGATACTTCAGGGTGTGTAACTACTGAGCCCTCAACTACATCACTCCTGTTCAGGTAAGTCTTCTTCAGGGTAATGCCTGTACGTCCATCAAGGTCATCGTGATACTTCATCTCAATCTTCTGTCGGTGTAAGAGGTCTTCCATTATCGTGTTACTTTTATCACCTTGTTCCACCTCTACTACTTCGTAGTCATCGTTCATTATCGACTTCCTTTTTAAAACATTCGCCCAGTATTCTTCTACATCGGTTATAGGTTTGGCAGAGTAGAAGGATCTTTCTCTTGGGGCATTGATAGGTTTAGTACTCATGTTACGTCTACAATCTCACAGACACCACCAGCACAAGCTAACTCTTGTGATGCTACAGTATTATCCTCCTCTTCTTTGAATGTGCTCCAGTCAATCTTCTCAGGCATCAGAGCTAGGGCTGCCTTGTACTCTTTCTTAGTACACTCCTGGTAGGGTGCCTGCTTATAGGTACCATTGTCGTAAGGCAGGAAGCTTACTCCTGACATCTCATCGAAGTGTTTCCAAACAAAGGCACCAACCTCCATCCACTCATGCTCTCTAACATAGACAGTAATGGAAGGCTTATGTTCACACCAGTGTCGTTGGTAAGTTAACCACAGTTCAAGCTGACCTATGGCAGTACCCTGATCACGAATGGCTACGTTCTTAGGTGACTTGTGTGGGAAACTAAACACAACAGTACTCTGTTCTGCTCCAAAGGCAGGCTCACAAGGTATGCCCTGACTAATCATGAAGTCAGTTAAAGGATCTTTGATATCTCCTCTGACAGTTCGGATGTAGTACTCTGCAAATCTAGGGTGGATTCC
>Ga0307994_1002033_pt1 | contig 11600 bp, 15 predicted proteins | sample EllFjometagen261_FD_203171 | JGI IMG/M metagenome (GOLD analysis project Ga0307994, IMG submission 203171) | Marine microbial communities from Ellis Fjord, Antarctic Ocean - #261 | ecosystem: Environmental > Aquatic > Marine > Unclassified | place: Southern Ocean | collected 2014-11-02
CATTTGCCTTGTGTCCGGTTGCCGCAAGGGTCAGCCGGGCTTGGGCATCGTCCCTGGGCGCAGGAAGGGGAACATGTGCGCGACGAAATCCGCCTTGCCGATGCCCACGCCCTCGGCCCGCAGGATGGCATAGGCGGCCATCACATGGAAATAGAGCTGCGGCAGCGCCCAGTCGCGGACATATTGCGCGGCGGTGAGATCGAACACCATGCCGTTGGGCAAGGTGTGCGCCAGCGGCGCATCGGGCTTCAGATCGGGCGCATCCTCAGCGGCTGCCTCGACGATCCGCAGCGTCTCGGCGATTCGGGCCCGGGCATCGGCGATCGTCGGCGTGGTCGTGTCGGCGCTGCGCCCGTCCGCCAGCAGCGCGCCGACCGAGGCGGGCATTTCCTCCTGCCGCAGGCGAAAGATGCCCTCCTGAGCCTGGACGCACGAAAAGCAGATCTGAGTGAACAGCGGGAACATGTCCGGCGCGAGCCGCGCGCGCATGATCGCTGCGGCCCTGTCGGCGGGCAGCTGATCCGATGCCTTGTCCAGCCACGCGGAGAGCGCCCCGAGCATCTGGATGTAGGTGGGAACCAGCGTGTCTTTCAGCGTCATGTTCGTCTCCGTGCCTGATGCGCGATCATAGGCCGGGACCCCGTCAGGACAAGGCCTGTCCGCCGGACAGGCGCGATACCGCGATCGCTGCGGCATGGCCCGCCGCCAGCGTCACCGCAGCGACCGGCACGAACCACATCGGGTGCGGCAGCGCGAACAGGTTTCCGATGGCGAGCAGCGCGAGGATCCCCGTCACTGCGACCGCTGTCCAGCGCGCCCCTGAGAGCCGGAACGCCACCAGGCTGCCGCCAAAAGCGCCCAACCCGTAACCCGCCGCCACTGCAGCGAACAACGCGTCGCCGGTGATGCGGCCATGCGCGAGCATCTCCACCCCTGCAATCGCGAGCCCTGCAGTGACCGTCCCCAGCACCACCGCCAAAATCTTCCGTCCCATGCTCATGCCAAGCTCCTTTCGATGCCTCGATTAGCAGCGGGCGCAAGCGCAGGATTGAACAAAGGGGTCATCGCGGCATCAGCATGTGCGGCGGATAATGCGCGGCGCGGTGCCGCAACTGGCCGGGGGTGGCGCCGGTGAACCGCTTCATTTCGCGCGTGAGATGCGCCTGATCGGCGAAGCCATGCTCGCACGCCAGCACCGCGAGCGAGAAGCGTGGGTCGGCGAGCCTGGGATCGCGCAGCACCGCGTCGATCCGGTGGAGCAGCAGCCAGCGTTTGGGCGCCAGATCGGTACGGCCCGAAAACAGCCTGCGATAGCGCCGCGGGGTCGCTTCGACCGCTCTTGCGAGATCCATCGCGCGGTCGGTGTCGCGGCAAGGGGCGGGCAGGGTGATAGCATCGCGGCCAGGCAGGCGTGCCTCGAGCCACGCGGCAAAGCGCTCGAACAGCGCGTCCAGGCTGTCCGCAGCCTTGAGCGAATCGCGCAACAGACCTGCCTCGCGGCCAAGCAGCGCCGACAGCCTGGGGGGCGGGGTGCCATTGCCGGGGGGCAGCGTGCCAAGCCAGGCCTTGGCCGCCCAGGGCTGCAGCCGTGCGCCCACCAGCTCGCGCCGACCTTCGGCGCGGGCATATCGCGGGCCGTCCTGCACCGGGGTCACCCAGGCGGTGGCATAGCGATGCTCGGGCATGCCCGGCGCCGCGCGCCACCAGTGGATCCCGCGCAGGCTGACGACGATCTCGACATACGGCTTGGGCAAGCCGCAATGCGGTACCCCCGGATCGTCGAGATGCCACAGCTCGAGCACCGCATGATCGAGCGCAACCGGCGCGGTGCGGGTGGTGAATCGGACATCGCCCGGCATCGGGTGCGCGACCAACCCGGCCATGGCGTCAGGGCGCATTTCTTTGCGATGGATCGACCATGAACGCGCCGGGCCGCTTGCCGCCATCGCCGCGCTGGCGTGCTGCTGCTGCCGCCCACCAGCCCAGCTGGTCGAGCGTCCGGTCCAGATAGCCGTCCCAGCGCGCGACATCGACGCCGGCAAGGTAGGTGCCATCCGCACCGAACACCTCCTGCGCGCGCGGCACATGGATCATCGCCGAGACCGGCAGGCAGCCCAGCTCGGACAGGAAGGTGCGCATGCTGACCGCAGCGCGCGTCCCGCCCCACTGGCCTGCCGAATAGGTGACGATGGCGCTGGGCTTGTACGAGAACAGCGAGCTGCCGAAATGGTTGAGCAGGTCGGCAAGCACCGGGCTCATCATGTGGTTGTATTCGGGGCTGACCATCACATAGCCATCAGCCGCGGCGATCTGCTCGGCAAGCCGGTCGAGCACTTCAGGCGCCGATCCGCGGCGATAGGCGAAATGCGGCTTGAAGGGGTGCGGCAGCTCGATCTCGATCGGATCGACCAGCGTGGCAGGCACCGCCTTTGCCTCCAGCCTGTGCACGCATGAGGCTGCCACCCGTTCGCCAAGCCGCGGCGGTTCGGGCGGGCCGGATATGCGCTCCGATCCCAGTATCACGAGAATGCTGCCGGTCATCTGGCTTTCCTTGCTGTGAAACGGACGCAGTCCGATCATGGGCCGCCGGCGCGCGCCAAGCCAGACGTTTTTGCAGAGGGCTCAAGGCGGCGGGACGCCGGGGACCTGCTCATGAAAGAAAAGAAGTGGTGCCCGGGGACGGGGTCGAACCGCCGACACTGCGATTTTCAATAGATCGGTGTTTTTCCTAAACAGCTGAATATAATGATAAAATATCATGTTGTGCTACCGTTGTGCTAAATTGAAACAGCTGTTTTTTGTGCTTGCGAATCGAGATTTCGAGGCATAGACGAGGGCCACCAACGAGCCGAAGCGGTATTCCGCAACACCTTGCTCGTCGGCAGATCGACCCCGCGAATACGCAACATAGGCGACAGAATAACTGCGTCTGCTGCGTATCGTGTCCCACTGGCTGGGTCGGCCTGACGACAAGAAAAGGTCAAGCTAATGCTCGATAATTCCGAAATCTCAAATGTTTCTCCAGCCACTGCGCTTATGCGGGTCTCGTATGGCCCGGAAGCGCCGCGCCCGTTTACAGTAGCGGACGAGGCGGTGTTACGGCGTCTCCAGAGCCGCCATGGCACAGTTGCCCGGCTGGAAGGGAATGCCGTTCGTAAGCGCGCACTCCTTCTCCGCGACCAGTACCGTTTCGTCGCCAAGTATGGCGTCGCCTCGATCAACGCCTATGCTGAAACGCAAGGTTTCGTATTGAACGCGGTGTCGCTGGTCTACCACCTCGCCGCGCAAATGTTGCTCGAGATCAACATGCAGATCGTCGGCGAAGACGAGCGAGACGCTTGCCAGTACGAGGTATCGCAGTTGGCCCGTGCCATCGCAGATCTTGTTGCGCGTACAACGGAACATAATTCGTTGAGCGACGACGAGTTTGTTGAATGGTACCGGGGGCAGGGACGGATTACCGGGCTCGCAAGCAATCATCTAACCACCAAGCGCGCATCGAAGCCGCCAAAGGCGGTCAGCGGTGATAACAGCAGCTTGGCGCCGAAGACTGAGGACGAGCAGGTTGACGAGATTTTTGCCAATCCCGCTGCACTGGACATTGGCACAGTTCCCGGCATCCCGTCCGGCAAGGAAGGGTTGTTTGCTTATCGGCACGAGGGGGAAACAATTCGTCTGATCCCATTGGAGGCAGACGCCCAGATGATCATCGGCCTGTCGGGGTATGCTCCTTGCCCGCTTGCAGCTTTGCCGATGGATCTCCGTTTCTATCGTCAGATGCTGCTTGCTGGTTCGACCTTTGTTCCAGACGAAATGAGCAATATCCCTATCGAGGAAGTGCCAGAAGGTGACGTCGCCAACGAGAGCTATGAAATGCTGCCCGCGTCGGCGATGTACCTCGTCGAACGCGACCGGTTCAGTATTGCCCATGCGCGTCGCGACGATGGCATAATCGTTGAGGTGTTGCCCAATGTTGAACTGGGTTACTCTATGAAGCGAGATTGCTTCATCGACAACCTGACGCGACGGCGCGTAGGCGAGAGATTGCTGGGCGAAGCAGACGCCGCCCGGTTCGGGCAACAGCCGGTAGATGACATGGCGGTCCAATTGGCCATTACGGGCAACACCAAGACGCTCACGTTCGTAGACAGCGCGCAGAACAAGCCTGTCAACCTTATCATCAAGCCACGCCGTTTCGGGTCAATTTGGACCCACCGGGTCTCATCGGCCTTTGCGCCAGTTGCGTCGGCGATTATGTCGGCGGAGGCGGTTGCGACATTCGATGATGCCTTCATGAAGGTGCTGCTTAAGAAGCAGAAGGATCGCCCCGTTGCGATTTCGGTGGGCCGGAACCGGATTAGCTTTGCCAACGACAAGGCAGCCGCGGCGCCTTTCGACGCTGAGGTACAGGGGAGCGCAAAGGTTCAGGTCATGCTCCATGATCTGCGCCGTGCGCTGGTCGGCCTCTTGGGCCTTCCGAGACTGGAAGGTCTTGCCTGGCGAGTCGATCCGGAGGGTCTGTTGCTTATCGAGGTGGCGACAGACGTGGCGACCTACAGGGTATTCATCCAGACGCTCGAACCGAACCGCGACCAGCCGACACGATCACGCACATTGCGCGAGCGGGTCGAAAGCCTGCCGCAGCTGGAAGCGCCTGCCGCTGGCGCTGCCGCGCAATCCCGCTGATATGATTATCACGCCCATGTAATAAATTACATGGGCGTGATCCCCTGAGGATTACCCATATGAACCGCGACTTTTCATCGCGCCACCAAGGGCGCGCGCGCTACCTTTTTGCCGGTCAGCCATCGACCCACCAGACGCCCTATCGGCGTACCGCCGACTTGCGAGTGGACGGCTTGCCCGCTGCTCTGGCAGCGACCGCTGATCTAGATTTTATGGATAAGCTGAACCCATTTTTCTTCACGGAACGTGCACTTCATTCGTCCGGCCATTATATCGGTCGAAGTGCTCCTCTGTCCGTCGGCACGTTTTCAAAACGTCCGGGCAATACGATCCTTTTCGACAGCGGCGGGCTTCAGTTTGGCCGTAACCCGACGCAGTGGCGGGGCGATGGTTCACGCGCATGGGCGTTGGGCTTCCTTGAAGCCCATGCCGACGAAGCTATCACGCTCGATGTGCCGACGCGCGTTATTACGCCGGGGCAGTTGCCCTTCGATAGCTTCGGCGCTGCGTTAGCGGCAACACTGGACAATAACCGCTTCTTCGCTCGGCGTCGTTCGGGGAACGTTCGGTTTCTCTCGGTCTTGCAGGGCGAAACCAGCGCGGACGCTCAAGCTTGGTATGATGCTGTGAAGACGCAGCCGTTCGAGGGTTGGGCATTTGGCGGTTCGCGCCGCACCGACTACATTCACATCTCTAGAATGCTGGTGCGCTTGATCGCAGACGGACTGCTGACGCTGGAGCGCAACCGACTTCATTTTCTCGGCGTCAGTTCGTTGACCCATGCGGTGATGTTGAGCGCATTACAGATGGCACTGCGCGAGCATCTGGCGGACGATGACCTGCTGATCACATTTGATACCGCCACTCCGTCCACGCTGGCAACGATGGGGCTCGTCTTCGGCTATCCAAATATTTCGCCTACATCGTTTGCCATGTCGGTGCAGAAACCGCCCAGCGGGCATGTCCATCACGGCTGGGAGACGCCGTTCCCGTTCACGAGCAGTCGGATTGCGGAGCGCCTATTGGTTAGCGATCTTTGCGTTCCGTCGGCAAGCCGGCAATCAGGTTGGGATGCTCTGGGGCATGAAATTGCCATCAATCACAATCACGAAAGCCTTCTGCGCGGCATCGAAGATGCCAACTCGGTGATGGAGATGCCGAGCGCGTGGTCCAGCAAGCTCGCGCCGGATCACATCATCAAAGCATATCGGGCTTTGCGGACGATGTTCCGACATCCCGATCCTATCGCGCATGTTGGCCGTCAGCGCGCCTGCTTTGCCAAAATTGGCGGTGCCAAGGAAGGTGAATAAGCGGAGCGGCAATCATGTCGGCGTTCGAGCCGCTACCAGGCGATACACGCTTGCGCGCCCGATGCCCATTTCACGCGCAATGGCGGCAGGGTTCATTCCCGCCGCCATCAGCGTTTCGATCCGGTTGGTGTCGATACTCGGCTTACGACCACGATATACGCCGTTTGCCTTTGCTCGGTCGATGCCGTCGCGCTGGCGCTCCTTGCGGATGTCCGCCTCGAATTCGGCGACAGCGCCGAGGATCGAAAGGGTGAGCTTTCCGGTACTGGTGGTGGTGTCTATGCCGGACTGCTGGAGAACACGGAAACCGCAGCCCTTGGCAGCAAGCTGGATGACGATTTTATGAAGGTCGATTACCGACCGCGCCAAGCGGTCGAGCCGGGTTACGGTCAGAATGTCGCCTTCGCGTACGAAGTCGATCGCATCGGCCAACGCATCGCGGCCATCAGTCGTACGTCCGCTGCGTTTTTCCGAAAATACCTTGTCGCAGCCAGCAGCGGCGAGTTGGTCATGCTGGACTTCAAGGTTTTGGCCGCTGGAACTTACACGGGCATAGCCAACAATCATTCGTGCCTCCTGTCTCGGTTAGGTTTAGACCAAGGACACGATGTGTCTCGAAAGCCCTGCGTCAACCGAAAGGAGACGCCTCATGCGTCTCAGTCGGGTATCTCGGATGGGTAAACCCATATATGGCGCTCGGCTGTGCCACGAAACCGACCTGCGTATGCTAATAAATCAGCATCCCGCAACAATTGGTCGGCTTGCTACGCTCCGCGAAGGATTAGCCGCATGGGTTAGGTTCCATATGTAGCGATTGCCGGCACCTTAAGCGGGTAGTAAGCCTCGGCGATGCTGCAAGCTAGTGCCGCTGCGAGCACGGGCGGCACCGCGTTGCCGACCTGAGTAAACTGCCGTGCGGTCGGGCCAAGGAAGACATAATCGTCAGGAAAGGTCTGTAATCTAGCACATTCTCGAACGCTGAGAGTTCTAGGAATTTCCGGGTGTAGGTGCGAACGCCCTCCACCATTGGTGCCACCAGCAATAACAGTCTTAGAAGGCAACGTCGGATCGAGGCGATCAACGCGCCCAAGTTGATCTCTTTGCCCGTAACGAAGTCGCATGTAACGTTCGATCGAACCAGCTTTATGCGTTCTTGTATCGTGATTGGGCAGCCCGTTTGGGACGTGTGCGAGGACGCTAGCACAGCCGATATGCGGGTGCCTGCGAAGTCCCTTAAATTCGCCGTTGGTTCGTGAGCCGACCACGAACAGGCGTTCTCGATGCTGTGGTACGCCATGATCAGCGGCGTCATAAACCGTTGGCTCATTGACCGTATACCCATGGTCGCAAAGCATCTCGATTGCCGCCGACAATTGTGCTCCACCATCCAAATCCCGCAACCCTGGGACGTTTTCAACAACGAAAACTTTGGGTTTGAAATAGATTATGAGTTTTACGTAATCGAACAGAAGGTTGCCATTCTTTTCGTGCGCAAAGCCGACACGTTTGAAGTTATCACCTGATCGTGAAAACCGTTGGTTGGCTGCTATGCTAAAGGGTTGGCAGGGAGGGCCGCCCACGAATACCCCTTCGAAAGGCTTTGTGATCAGAGGTTCAAGAGCTTCTACAACCTCATCAAACTTCGATACATCGCCATTGCCGAAAGGAGGCCCGAAGACCTTCCAAGAAGGACGATTTTTGCGAACCGTGCGGCAGAAAATTTCGTTAAACTCGAAAGCGGCAATGTGATCGAAGCCGAGGGCTTCAAAGCCGAGATCCATTCCTCCGCAGCCGGTAAAGAAGCTCACCAGTGGTACACCCGCTACCATTGGCTCGAAGTCTGCAAGGGAAATAGGTCGGCCGCCAATCCACTGCTTTTCCTTTGATTGCTCGTAGATCAGGTCGTCATAACCCATGCCCACACTTGCCAATTGGTTCGAAAGATCGCCTCCGTCGGCTATCGCGGTCGATACCAGCTTGCGTTGGCCTTCAAACGCTTTGCTGGGTGAAATGTGCTTTGCCGCCGAAGGCTTCATACTTTTTTCCTGTCATTTTTCGCGGCACCATACACTGCCCTGGCCTCGTCCGCGTCTACAAAATCCTTACGCCCCGCTTCCTTGAGCCATTTTGTGTAATAGCGATGCACGGCGCGGTGGCACGTCGGGCAAACGGGTACCAAATCGCGCAGCGAAGTGCCTTTCCCACTTGACCTTGTCCCGGAACAAAGAGGCAACACGTGGTGAATGTCAAGTACGCGGTTTGCCCATGGATATTCGAGCGCGGTATCTCGGGCGCAGAAATCGCATTTTGTCGTCGGGTGCTGCGCGAAAAAGGCTGACCGAACTGCGCCGTTTCGCTCTAACATGACGTGCGTCCGCTCGACACGAGTGCCCTCGACAAATCCCGCTGCGACGATCTCGTCCAACACCGTCTTGGCAAAGTCTAAATCTAAATCCGCGACCGCGCCCTCGTAAAGGCTCGCCAAACGAATGATTTCGCGTTCGCTATCGTACTCCTGCTTCCCACGGATAGGCTGGAGGCTCTCAAAAATGTCGAGCGCGTCATCGGTATCCAGCGAAACGGTGACGAAGGCAGACGTCGCGCTAAGATAAGAAATCTGGCTGATTACCTGAATGCTTTCGCGCGCCTGACGATGCTCCCCAGCGTACGCCCAAGATTTTTTGGCAATGCCGAGAAACTCGACCTGGCCTTCATCGCCGCTAAAATTGCTTTTTGCGTATGCGCCGACAATTTCTGGATAGGTTACCACGGGATTTCCGACGACTGCGCGAGCCAGCAGAAATTTGATAGTGAACAAAAGTGGGAAGCGGGGAGTACTGGTCGGCGACCACTCTTGGAACGAAGGGTGGGGATCCGTGAAGGCCTGAACCAAAAAGTGAAAATAGTCGTCAGACGTTACTGACCCGTCATTTGCGAGCAGCTGGGCAACTTTTGTCGGGATAGCAGCACCACCCACGGTTGAAACGAGCATCGCAGTCTTGAAGACACGCCCGTAATTGCGCCAAGGAAGGTAAGCGTCAGTGACTGGCCGGAAAGGAAGGCCGGTGGCCTCGATCAATGGTTTGTGCGTGGTTGATTGAAGGTCGCGTAACACAGCAAATTTCGCAATTTTGCGTATTTCATCAAACTGAAAATACTCAATTCGTCCCTGATCAAAACGCCACATGCCGAATCTCCGATGAGCATGCCATAGCGGCTAACCGGCGATTGATCGATGGGGCAAGCAATCAATGTGGCCACCGACCAAATGTGATTAGGTGCAAAATCTTGCAGGGGTCTGGCGGACTTCGAACCTATCGGCACCGCATTAACGCCCGTGTCATGACGCGCTGCGCGAAAGCATCCGCCGCACCCTCATTCGCTGTGCCTCTTCCGTCGCGCGCCATATCCTGCAGGCACATCGCAAGTTTGAGCAAGCAGCGCAGGCTGGGGCGCGCGCCGGAGCAACGCAGATAGTCATAGTAGCGGGGTGAATATCCGAGAAAATCGGTGGAAAAGGTCGCGTGACTGCGGGTGATGCCTGTATCTTTCAGGAATGCAAAAACTTCATCAAGGATCATCGGGCGTACCTCCGTTTGCAGGACCGCTCGTATTTAGCCAAGAAGGTTTGCCTGCTCGCGATGATAAATAAAATAATACGAGCCGACTAACGAAAGTCGGTCTCAAGGGAGAGCTAGATGGATCAATCCACGCCAACGCCGCTGACCCAGCGCGACAAATACCGGGCAGAATGTATCCGCTGGATGACCGAGTTTGAACCCGACTTGTTCGTTACCTTCGTGTTCAACCGCTGGATCAGCATGGACGAAGCGCAGCGGACGTTTGAAGAATTTCACGCTCGTCTTGATCGCAAGCTTCTCGGTCGGTCGTTTTTCGAACGCCCCGATGAGCGCACTGATTATCGTGCTACCATCGAGAAGCCGGACACCAATATCCACATCCACGCGCTGTTTAAGATGACCGTCGAGCAGAAGGCGCGCTTCGGCGTGGAAGCCCCGGCGATCTGGGCGAAGCTGGTCGAGGCCGGGAACCTTAATATCAAACCAATCTGCTACTCCGAGGGTGCTGCTCGCTACATCACCAAGGAACTGCGCCCGGAGACGAGCGACCGCATGCTGCTGCCAAAGCACAAGGAGAAGACGATCAACATCGCTGCTTGATGGGGGACTGCCGCAACGCGAGGTCCACGGCTTGATGAAGCCACCCTGTCCGAGCGGGTGCCGGTAACGGACCCGCAGTGATAACTATCACCAGATGATATAGACGATAGCGAAGACAGATACGAACCAGACGACAACCCAAGACGAGCAACAGCAAGGTTTTTTACAAGCGATATTCCGTCCCATCCCAAACGGCATCAAAACCGTGGTGATGGTGACGGAATTATTTTTGATTATTTTTCTGATGTTTAGCGCCAATCTTCGGTAGATCTCACGAGGAACGACATTACGGCTCGCATTTCCGAAACAAGCCAAGGAGAAGCTCATGTCGATCCTCAAGTCCCTCAAGCTGACCGCTGCCACCCCTGCAAATCCCGGCAATTCCGAACATGCCTTCCGCACGAAGCTCCTGCACTATCTTGCCGAGCAGCGGGCATTGGCGGAGGCGGAAATCTCAGGAACGCCATTCCAAGCAACCAAGAAGGTCACGCGCACCAACGAAGCCGGTGAAAAGGTCCGCGTCGATGCGCCACGCCAGGTCCGCAAGGGTTGGTTCACCGATGCCACTGGCAAGATGTTCTTCCAGCTGAAATACGGCAGCAAGCCGCTGGAATTTGCCAAGGGCATGAACGCCGTTTCCGTGCAGGACATCAAGGAGGTACCGGTGATCATCGGGTCGATCATCGACGCAATCAACGCTGGCGAACTCGACCCGCAGCTGACGGCGGCCATTGCGGAGCGCAAGGCCAACTTCAAGCCCAAGGCCAAGAAGGCAGCGGCCTGATATGTCGGAGGTCCTGAGGCGGGCAGAAATTGCCCGCCTCAATGATCGATTGCGAACGCGGGGAGAGGGCGGCTCGATATTCATGTCGGCCGGTATCGCTGCCCTGCCTAGTGCTATGCGCGATGCCATCATCAGGGCCTTGCGCCATTTTTCCGATTTCAATACGGATAATGACCCACACGGCGAGCACGATTGCGCTGTGGTCGCGGTGCCGGAGCATCGGATTATCTGGAAGATCGATTACTACCCCAGCGACGATGGCGGCGTGGATCCAGACCCAACCGATCCGGCGACGACGAAGCGGGTGCTGACGATTATGTTGGCGGAGGAATACTGATTATGTGGCGGTATCGGCTGGTCGATTTATCGGAACAGCACATCCAGCAGCTTCGCCTGCTCATCAAGCTGAACCGCGCCGAAGCCTACGTCACCGTCAGAACGGATAAGCCGTGGCCACCGGAGATATTGCTCCATCCGCGCCAGCAATCCGTGAAGGTCGAACGCGACGCCATCAACTAAGCGCGTCGGACATGCCCGCGCTTGGCACCTTGCTCGCGAGATATTTCAGCACACCGGCGATGATGACCGCTTCGTCCTGAGTGCCTTCACCCAACCGCTTCTCGGCTTCAACTTGGGCAT
>Ga0307994_1002036_pt1 | contig 11594 bp, 10 predicted proteins | sample EllFjometagen261_FD_203171 | JGI IMG/M metagenome (GOLD analysis project Ga0307994, IMG submission 203171) | Marine microbial communities from Ellis Fjord, Antarctic Ocean - #261 | ecosystem: Environmental > Aquatic > Marine > Unclassified | place: Southern Ocean | collected 2014-11-02
CCTTTGGTTGATGATCATAGTGTCGAACATCTTGCGGATGAGCACCTAGCAGATAGCGACTGGAGCGAGGTCATCCCGGTTGAGCTTGCCACGGATAGTTCTTGGGATGACGTGTATCAAAGTTCAACAACACCTGCCACAGGCCCTGGCGACGAGTTTGATTTTGATGCCCACAATAGTCACGAACCCAGTCTAAAAGAACACCTCGAATGGCAGCTTAATGTGAGCCGCTTGAGCGAGCTTGATCAGTTTATTGGTGCCAGCATTATCGATGCTGTCGACGAACGTGGTTATCTTACTCAAACTCTGACTGAAATCACTGAAGGCATCAATGGCAACTTGTCTCAACTTCGGCAGGAAACGATCGAAGAAGATGAAACTCAAGCTGTATTAACATTGATTCAACAGTTTGACCCCATTGGTGTTGCTGCACAGGACTTGAGAGAATGTTTGCTCATTCAATTAAAATATTTACCAGCTGATACTCCTTGGCGACAGGGCGCACTCACTGTTGTGGCCAAACATCTAGACCTGCTTGGTAGCCATGACTATAGTTCCTTAAGGCGCCGCTCTGGATACAAAGAAAATGAATTACAGCATATTTTCGAACTTATCACTAAGTTACAGCCAGAACCTGGCGCTAATATTGCCTCCAGCCAAGCTGATTATGTTATTCCAGACGTGATGGTGCGTAAAATAAATAATGTGTGGAGAGTTGAACTCAATCCAGACTCAGCACCAAAAATAAGAATTAACCAGCAATATGCAAACCTTGCTGGTAGTTCTAACAGCGCCGATAAGAACTATATTAAAGGCCACTTACAAGAGGCCCGCTGGTTTCTTAAAAGTCTTGAAAGTCGTAACGAAACCTTATTAAAGGTTGCTGGTCGTATCTGTGAGATCCAACAAGGATTTTTGGATTATGGCGAAGAGGCTATGAAGCCGTTAGTGTTAGCCGAAGTTGCTGATCACGTAGAAATGCACGAATCTACTATTTCTCGAGTCACCACCCAAAAGTATATGCATACACCAAGGGGTATCTTTGAGCTTAAATACTTTTTTTCTAGCCACGTGTCTACTGCCAATGGTGGCGAGTGTTCATCCACAGCCATAAGAGCACTAATTAAAAAGTTGATTGCAGCAGAATTAACCCGCAAACCTTTAAGCGACAGTAAACTTACCGACATGCTTGAGCTACAAGGTATTAAAGTAGCACGCAGGACCATTGCAAAATACAGAGAGAGCATGAACATTCCACCATCTAATGAACGCAAGCGCCTCACCTGACTCACATATCCTATAGGCTTGATAACCACATATGAATATTAGCGACATCCTCACGCCAGAACGTACTTTTTCTAATCTGAAGTGTGCTAGCAAAAAACGCACGCTCGAATCTATCAGTCACTGGCTTGGAAACCAAATGACTGAATTTGATGGAAAAGAACTATTTAACGCATTGATCACCCGAGAAAAGTTGGGTAGCACGGGTTTTGGTGATGGTATAGCGATACCTCATTGTCGCTTATCAAGCTGTACACAAGTCACAGGCGCCCTAGTGAGATTAACTAAAGCTGTAGATTTTGATGCCATAGACCAACAACCTGTTGATCTATTATTCGTACTATTGGTGCCCTTGCAAGCTACTGATGAACACCTTCAGATTTTAGCCACATTAGCTGGATGTTTTGGCCAGTCTGAGTTTCGAGAACGCTTGCGCACAGCCGCTGATGCGCACGCCATGTACAAAATCGCTGTCGCATAAATAACAAAAAAAGGGTAAACTACAAAGAGAATTGTAATAAGCCTTTAGTATTCCTATCATAGGCCGGTTCACTATTTTATTTATGAATTAATCGAGCCACGCCTGCAAGGTTTTCTGCATGATCCACCAAAAAATCACCATCATCAACAAACTTGGTTTGCACGCTCGTGCTTCGGCTAAGCTTGTTGGTGTTACTGGTCGGCATGGATGTAGCATCGAAATAGGTAGTCACGGCAAAATGGTAGACGCAAAAAGCATTATGTCAGTGATGTTATTGGCTGCTGCTCAAGGTACTGTGCTAGATCTTCAAGTCAGTGGTGATGGCGCTCAGCAGGCCTTTGATGAGGTCTCACAACTGATTAATAATTATTTTGACGAAGGTGAGTAAGTCTAGCAGTCACATGAAATCTCGCCTTCAAGAACTCAACGACGCCTTAGACAGTGGTGCTTTTATTCAAGCGCGCCACATGCTTAATCACACCTTAAAACCTGCCCACACTGCTCACTTATTAGAATCATCCCCTCCAAGAGAGCGTGAACTGCTTTGGAACTTGATAGATCCAGAGTTAGAGGGCGAAGTACTGCAACATTTGAGTGACGAGGTTCAAGCAGAATTCGTTAGCCAGATGAATACCGAAGAACTACTTCAAGCCACAGAAAATCTTGACACCGATGATTTTGCTGATATTTTGCAACAACTGCCAAAAACGGTAATGCAAGAAGTACTCACTAGCTTAAGGCAGCAAGATCGAGAACGATTAGAACAGGTTTTGTCTTATCCTGAAGACACTGCTGGCGGGCTTATGAATACTGACGTTGTGAGCATTCGTCCTGACCTCACCATAGACGCGGTACTGCGTTATTTACGGCGCCATGATATGTTGCCAGAAACGACTGATAATTTGTTCGTAGTGACAGGAAAAGACCGATACATCGGTTTATTGCCACTCACCACCTTGCTAGTAAGCCTCCCTAACACTCTCGTTTTAGACGTTATGGACACCGAACGTGAAGCCATACCCTCAGATTTAGACGAGACTGATGTAGCTAACTTATTTGAGCGTAATGATTGGGTTTCTGCTCCAGTGGTAGATCTAGAGGGCCGGTTAGTTGGGCGCATCACTATCGATGACGTGGTCGACGTTATCAGAGAGGAAGCTGACCACTCGTTAATGCTTTTGGCTGGTTTAGATGAAGATGAAGACACCTTTGCTCCTGTCCGAAAAACAGCTCGGCGCCGCGCAGTTTGGCTTGGCATCAACCTATTAACGGCCCTTCTTGCTTCAATGGTCATCGGTTTATTTCAAGACACCATAGAACAAGTGGTCGCCTTGGCTATTCTTATGCCTATTGTGGCAAGTATGGGCGGTATTGCTGGTAGCCAGGCATTAACTTTAGTGATCCGCGGACAAGCCCTAGGCCACGTTGAACGCAGTAACATTGGTTACCTACTGAACCGAGAAGTTATTGTCGGTGCTATAAACGGCTTGCTTTGGGCAACAGTAGTGGCTAGCATTGCCAGTTGGTGGTTCTCTGATTTAACCCTTGGGTTTATCATCGCCATAGCCATGGTCATCAATCTAGTTGTGGCTGCCATTTGTGGCACTTCTCTCCCCGTCATCCTTAAAGCAATGAATATAGATCCTGCTTTAGCCGGAGGCGTTATTTTAACAACCATAACCGATGTGGTCGGATTTTTTGCCTTTTTAGGCCTAGCCACATTATTTTACGCGTAAGGAATTTAATATGGGCAAAGTTAAAGCCCGCAGGGCCACTGCGGAACTAGAAGCACTGCAACAAAATCTGCCTGCTGAAGAAGAACTTAGCCGCACCCAAATTAAGCGAGCTATGGAAGCTTTACAAAATTTAGGCGCCAAGTTATTAGACCTTAAACCATCTGAGTTAGCGCGTATCCCTATGAGTGAAACGCTTAAAACTGCTATTGATGAATCACATCGCATTGCCCAAAATGAGGCCAAACGCAGGCATTTACAGTACATTGGCAAAGTAATGCGTGATGAGGATTGTGAAGGAATTGCCAAAGCCTTGGCAGTGCACGACTCAGGTTCTAATGAACACCGTCGCGTGTTCCATCAGATAGAAACCTGGCGCGATGGCTTAATTGCCAATAATCCAGATACTCTCAATGAAATTGCACAGTTACATGTGGATGCTGATCGCCAACACATCACTCATTTAGTGAAGCAGGCACAAAGCTTGAATCAAGAAGCCAAAGCAAAGTCTGCAGCTAAGAAATTATTCAAGTACTTGCGGCAGCTGGCTGATATTTAAACGCCTATTAGGTGGCAGAAAGAGTACAGCTAAACGAAGACCCTCTCATAAGGTGGGGGGTAAATTATTTCAGTGCACTTGCAAAGACAGGCTAAATCCAGTCAACTAATTTGTGACGCAGTTTCTTTACTGAACCACTTTGAATTTGGCTGATACGAGATTCTGATACCTCCAATATCGCAGCAATCTCTTTTAAATTGAGTTCTTCGTCATAATATAGCGCGAAGATTAGCTGTTCACGCTCTGGAAGCTCTCCGATAGCACTGGCTAAAGCCTTTTGAAACGCTGCTTCGTCTACTTCTTTAGTAGGAATCAACGCTGATAATGGGGGTTCCACGCCCTCAGGCTGATCCTCCATATGCACCGTTTGATAATTATAGTTGCGGCCTTTCTGTAACTGTATGTCCTCCAAGCTAATACCCATAGCCTGAGCCAGCTCTGTATCTTTAACAGTACGCCCCATCTCTTGCTCTAATGCAGCAGTGGCGATGTTAATCTCACGAATACTGGTCATCACAGAGCGTGGTAAAGTACTAAATCTTCGTACTTCGTCTAACATAGCGCCACGCACTCTTAGCTTAGCGAAAGTGGTGAATTGTGCCCCCTTAGTTGCATCAAAATTTTGAAGCGCCTCAAGCAATCCCAGCATGCCAACTTGAATGAGGTCATCTATATCCACGCTTGCAGGCAAGCGTGCACTCAGGTGCAACGCTACTTGTTTTACCAGAGGCATATGCTGCACCAACGGATCTGTTGCAGAACCGGGTGCATGTGATTGATATAGTGACATATTATGCATCAAGGCATTATTTCCAATTAAGCTTTATGTTGCAACAGGCGCTCGACAAAAAATTCCATTTGTCCACTCAAACCAGTAGGCGGTTGCCAACGCTCTACCACTGCAGCCATCCGGGCATAAGCACGAGATGAGTTTGCCATGGGTGACGCCTGCACCACTGCTTTTTGTTGCTTATTCGCCAACCGTAACTGTTCATCACGTGGGGAGCTACCCAAATATAACATGGTAGCCCCTAAGTAATGATCAACTACCCGTTCAATTTTATTGTAAAGGGCTTGACCTTCTTTTTCGTTCTTAACCATACTGGCAATAAAGTGGAACCGACTTGCACCATAGCGCTGGTTCATGACTTTAATCAAGGCATAAGCATCTGTGATGGAGGAAGGCTCATCACACGCAACCACGACCACTTGATGAGCTGCGTTTAAAAAGGCTAATACATTGTCAGAAATACCTGCCGCCGTATCAATTATAAGGTAGTCTAGCTCACCATCGTACTCACTGAAAGCTTGAATTAAGTATTGTAGCTGTTCATTTTGTAACCCAGCCATTTCATAAATACCAGATGCAGCGGGAACTACGAGTATACCAAAAGGGCCAATTTGAACAATTTCACTTAACGTTTTTTCACCACTCATTACGTGAGCCATATTAAATTGGCACTGCAGCCCCAAGTTCACATCAATATTGGCCAGACCTAAGTCTGCGTCCATCAGCATTACCTTGTGGCCTTGTTTAGCTAAACATGCGGCAATATTAATTGACGTATTGGTTTTACCAACACCTCCTTTACCACTAGTTACAGCAATGACTTGTACACCGTTTGCACTCATATTAGTGGCTCCTATAGGACGCTAGCCCCATGGCAGAAAGAGGGGTGCCTTGTAAGCTACCAAAACTAGAATCTGGAGTTGTTATGGATTTTTTTTGTACTCTATCGCTAGGCCCCAAGGGTTTCCCTGGAGTTGAATGCAATAACTTTGACAAGGTGTCGATACAGCCATACTCTTCAGCCACTTCAGCTGCTACAGCATGGGCAACCAACTGCGCAGAACTAGGATAACCCAAGTCCAGCGGAATACGCTGACCATCTGTAATCATCACCAATGGCTGCTCAGACTCAATGAGAGCTGCTAATAAGCCACCTAACGGTAAACATTCATCCAGCTTAGTGGCTATAACACCTTTAACTTTGCCAGAGTAATGCTTCATTAGGTAGTTCAATGAATGAGACTGGCTGTTAGCTGCCAAGGTGAGGTAGACATTGATTTGATGGGGAACATTAAGTAGTCCATCAACTAGGTTCTGCATATGTGGATCAAAAGGGTTACCTCCTGAGGTATCCACTAATATATAATCTTTGTGGGCCATTTGGTTTAAAGTTGTAGTCAACTCGGTAAAGCCTGCCACGTGGTGCACGTCTATACCCAACATGGTACCGAATACCCGTAACTGGTCTCGAGCACCTATACGTTGTTGATCCATAGAAATAAGCGCTACCTTATGCTTACCATGCTTCATGGCAAGTTGTGCACCCAGCTTGCCAATAACGGTCGTTTTACCTACACCTGTAGGGCCTACTAGCGCGTAGATACCAGCCTCATACGCCGCTCCTTCAGAACCCGTGGTTAAATGATCTTGCAGCCATTGCTGTGCATGTGTCCATAACTGATCTGGATCATCACAAGCTGGTAATTGTGCTAATAAAGGGTCAATAAAGCGCATTTCAAAGCCCATACGTTCAAGCCTCTTGGAGACCTTAATCGCCGCTGCACTGATAAAACTGTTGTTTTTACTCTGGCTCTGACTCATTTGCTGCTCAACCAACAAGCGCAGTAAACCAAGCTCTTTTTCCATTATCGCCATGTTGTCATTTGCTGGCGCTTGAGGACTAGCTACAGGTTGAGGTGATCTTTTAAAAGTGTTGTCTTGGTATAACTCTGAACCGGTGTTGATGGGAGCAACTGGGCGTTTAAATGTATTTGTTTGGTACAGCTCAGACCCAATGTTGCCAGGGGTATCTGGACGCTTGTATTGGCTTCTCTGTGCTTTAAGGCGATCTAAATTCGCACTAAGTCGATCAGAAAATGCAGTGCCAGATTGAGCTGCCACGCGCTTTTCGTCATAATCAATGGCTGCTACAATTTCAACTTCGCCAGCAATTTTAGTGTTTGATAAAATAACAGCATCGTCACCCAAACTCTCCTTAATCATGGCAAGAGCGGTGCGTGTATCTTTGGCTAAAACGCGCTTCATTTTCATCTTCAATCAACCTTAATGCTTGTAGATTTATTCTGATGGAGCCTTACGCATCCACTAGAGGTTGTTGCTCTATGGTAGACACTACCTGAATGCCTTGTTCATCTGGTATTTCGTTATAACCCAATATTACCAAACCTGGAATACGGTTCTTAACCATCTTAGCAAGCCAAGGGCGAATACCAGGAGATACCACTAATACTGGAGGAATACCCTGTTGTGCGAGTCGCTCACTGGTACCCTGCAGATTACCTAACAACTGTTCGGCTAGGTTTGGCTCTATGGCTAAGCCGTGTTCTTTACTTTGCTGTAATATGTTATGCAATTGTTGTTCCAATCCTGCATCTAATGTCATAACTGACAGATCATCCCCTACCTGAGTGAGTTTTTGCATCATCATTCGACCTAAAGCAGGACGCACAGCAGCTGTCAAAATGTCAGGATCCTGACTTCTAGGTGCTTGCTCCGCCAGAATCTCGACAATTGTGCGAATATCTCTGACAGCGACTCCCTCAGCCAGTAGATTTTGCAACACTTTGGCCACCACACCCACCGATAACTGTGTAGGCACAACAGCCTCAACCAACTTGGGAGCAGCTTGGGACAATTGATCCATCAATTGCTGAGCTTCATCATGTCCCAACAATTCGTGGGCATTTTCCTGTAGTACTTTATTTAAATGAGTTGCTAATGCAGTAGCACCATCCACGACTGTATAGCCCATTGACTGAGCATATTCTCTTTGCGAGGTATCGATCCAAATAGCGTCAAGCCCGAAGGCTGGGTCTCGCGTAGGAATACCCTCTAGAGTACCGTGAGTAGTTCCTGGGTTGATAGCTAGGTCGCGACCCATCATCAGGTCACCCTGACCACGAGTAACACCGTTGATATTAATATGGTATTGATTGGGTGATAAATCTAGGTTATCTCTAATGTGAACAGACTGAACTAAGAATCCTAGCTCATGAGAAAGTTTTTTACGTACACCCTTTATGCGCTGCATCAATGCACCGCCCTGGCTCTTATCAACTAATGGAATTAGCGCATAGCCCACCTCTAAACCAATCATATCCAGCTGTGGAATATCTTCCCAAGATAGATCTTTTGATTCTTGCTCTTGCTGCTGCTGCACTGGGTCTGCTTCTTCGGGTAAGGCTTGCGCCTTAGAATTCTTCACTGCCAGGTAGGCAAGACCTCCAGTACATGTTGCTAATAATAAGAACACAAAATGAGGCATGCCTGGTATCACGCCCAACAAAGCCATAATGCCTGTCACTACAATGAGAGCCTGTGGGCTACCTAATTGCCCTACTACTTGGCTAGACATGTCCGTCGTAGAGGAAACTCGTGTAACAATAATCGCAGTTGCCGTGGCCAGTAATAACGAAGGAATCTGAGCCACTAGGCCGTCACCAATAGTTAACAACACATAAGTTTGAGTCGCTTCATCAAAGCTTAATCCATGGGTACCCATACCAATAGCAAGGCCACCAACAATATTAATAAGTAATATAAGAAAACCCGCAACTGCATCACCTTTTACAAACTTGCTAGCACCATCCATAGAACCATAAAAATCAGCCTCAGCTGTAACATCTGCGCGGCGTTCACGAGCCTCGTCCTGAGAAAGCACTCCAGCATTAAGATCGGCATCGATAGCCATCTGTTTTCCTGGCATCGCGTCCAAAGTAAAGCGCGCACTGACTTCCGATACTCGGCCTGCACCCTTGGTAACAACAAGAAAGTTAATAATCATGAGGATGGAAAAAACGATAATTCCAACTACGTAGTCACCACCAATAACAAAGTCACCAAAAGATTTAATCACCTGGCCTGCTGCATCAGTACCTGTATGGCCCTCCACTAAAACAATACGGGTAGAAGCCACATTAAGGGCCAAACGCAGCAAAGTAGCAAATAACAGTACCGTAGGAAAGGAAGAGAAATCTAACGGTCGCATGGTGTTGATGGATATCATCACAATGATCAGCGCAAGGGCAATGTTTAGCGTAAAAAACAAATCCAATAAGAATGCTGGTAAAGGGACTATCATCATTAAAATGATTAGCAGCACCAACATAGGTATTAATAAACCTGTCAAATGTTTGACGTTGATCTGGTCTTTCAAGGTTAACACTTGTGAAAAATTCATAATGACTTAGACCCTAGCGGAAAATAAAAAAACTAATTTATTGTTTTTAATGGATTTTTTATACTTCATTGTTAACTTTTACAAAATAGTGTCGATAGTTAATTCGTCAACACTTTACTCGTTAAACCATGACTATAAGTCTTTAAAAGCAATAACAGTGCCAACATTTACCCATATTTAGTAATTATTTTATCTTTAGGCCTAAAGTCCTCCAAGGTGAGGTCGATACTATCTATACAGCGATAGAGGACTTACCTATGAATGTAAAAACCACACGTAAACCAAGACTTTTGATTGTAACTTTTGCAGCGATCATCTTTGGTGGCTGCACCATGTCAATGACCGGCAGTCAAAAAGCTGAAGCTGTGACAAATACTCCTGTCTATAAAAAGCAAGTGATTATTTCTACTGGCTATGCCAATATAAGTGCTCAAAAAAGTAAAAACCAAGCACAACGACGCTTAATGGCAATTCGAGCGTCAAAGCTCGATGCCTATCGTAACCTTACTGAACAGGTATATGGCCAGAGCCTTAATTCATCTACCACTGTAGAAGACATGGTTGTTCTAAGTGACACCATGAGAGCTCATGTGGAAGGGGTTGTTTATGGCGCTAAGGTTGTCAGCATCAGCCCAATAGGCGATGATAGTTATGAAACCAAGCTAGAACTGGAAAAAGACACCATGCTAGAACTTAGGCGTATTTTTTTAGTCGCTAGATAACTACTATTACGGCTAACTCATGAAACAGTCAAACGACCTTCAGCGCATAAGCAAAATTGCCTGTGCCGTACTGTTAGGAATAGTTATTTCCTGCAGAAGCTTAGCTCAAGAAACGCCAAATTCGCCAGTGTTAGTTTCAGGCTATGCTTTTGTAGCTGATGATGATGTTGAAAGTGCTATGGTACGGGCGCTTCTTGACGCCCTTCGAACAGCGGCAACCGATCGCAAAGGTCAAATCACTAGCCATAGTATAGTTGACGCGAAAGGTCAGCTTACTGAAAATATCAGCCTAAAAACGAATCTGAACATCCACCGCATGGATGTACTGGAACGAAATGTAGAGCAAGGGATTGCTTCAGTAAAGCTGGCCTTAGATCTTGATGAAAGTGAAAATGATTGCCCGATATCTCAGTTAACTCAAGTGATAACCACAGATTTAGCCACATCACCTGATAACAATAATTATCACCAAGTTGATATTAATCAATTACTGCTCAATACCGAGGTTCAATTTTCGGGTCTAGCAAAAAGTGTTAATTTTGTAACTCACCGGATCAACCCTGCACTCAATACTTATCAAACGGCGTGGCTGGCTTCAGAAGCGTACAATCAAGCCGACTACCATTTAACCATTGGTGCTAGATGGCTACCAACCTCGAATAAAAAACCCAGCTCTAATGTCATAAGTAACTTGGTTAACTCATTTTACGTTCAAGCAAATCAAACAGGCCAACGCCATACACTAATATTAACAGCCACTTTTTCAAGCCCGTACCTACCCCATATTGACTTGCGCCACCAGCAACAGTTCACTATTCCAGCCGACCAGTCTATTTCCGAATCCAGCGAATCAATTCCTCAAGAGCTAAGTCAACAAGTCACCGAATGGGTTCAAAGTTCTTGGAGCGGCATCTATCAATCAGTACAATGTGAAGGCAGCTATATCAAACTGAGCAAAATCATTGATCAACCCTTATGGCGTATTAATAAAGGCCAGACCTTGGGCCTAGAACTAGGCCAGAAGCTGTTATTGTTGCCCCAAGATTACCAGAACGGCATTCTCAATCCAGATGCAACAAGTGCACCACAAGTATTTAAAGTGACACAACTGCAACCTCATGCCGCCTTGTTAGAACATATTGCAGGGCCTGACAATATAACTGCCACCACAGCCCAGGTAATTGTATTTTGAACGCTGGTGAACCCGTGTGCCAAAGGAGTTAGAAACATGAAGAATAGTCTTATATACGCAATACTTGCTGCTAGCCTCATAGCCAGCCCTATTTCTGCGGATAAAGCAAAAACACAAAACCACTTACAAACATTACTCGGTGAGCTTCTTCACTTGGAGCAGCAATTAGATGCTCGCCCACAAAGTGACAACTCAATCGCACCTGGGGCTAAATATCGCATCAAACCTGGTGATTCTTTAGGGGATATTGCAAAACGCGCTTATGGAGAGACCAATATAAAAATAAGCTTAGTGATGCAGCTAATTGTCAGCAATAACCCCACTGCCTTCTTTCGCAACAACGCTAACTTTATTTATGCAGATAAAGTGATCACTATTCCCAGCGTTGATGATTTTAGATCAATGTTGTTTGC
>Ga0307994_1002037_pt1 | contig 11593 bp, 5 predicted proteins | sample EllFjometagen261_FD_203171 | JGI IMG/M metagenome (GOLD analysis project Ga0307994, IMG submission 203171) | Marine microbial communities from Ellis Fjord, Antarctic Ocean - #261 | ecosystem: Environmental > Aquatic > Marine > Unclassified | place: Southern Ocean | collected 2014-11-02
GCAAATTGACACCCCATGCTAGCGTCGCGGTACAGACTAATATTTGAATAGAACCATTTAAAAATAATTCCTCGGACGTCTTCCGATCATTCAGTGAAAGACCACCATGATGAATACCAATGCCAAAGCTCAGTGTTCGCCGCAGTGCTTCGTCCCTGATTGTTTCAGAAATGTCCTGCATGTCTTCTTGTGATATTTTTAAAAATCGATAAGGATTATCGTCCTGCGTGCAGTAATTAATGAGTTCGAAAGCGGTGAGTCTTGTTTGTCGTCTGGAGGACACAAATACCAGCGAGGGTTTGAAAGGAGAGTATCGATCAATTGCAGCAAACGTTGGTTTGTTCATGGTCTGCATTCGAGGGCAGTAGTGCTTGCCTGGGAAACCAGCGATGTGAACTTCAATGGGCACTGGACGGACGGAGGGCCGAAAGTTAAACACCGTGTCCGCAGAAGAGCAACCTAACCAACTCGCTAAATCGTCAGCGTTCGCCAGTGCAGTGCTCAGACCAACAATCCGACATTGCAGGACGTCGTTGTCGTCGTCGTCGTCCGCGTCAGTTTCGCGAGTCTTCTTGGTCCCGGTGATTGCCAGCTTCCGTTGTCGCTGCTGTTGACGTTGCTGTCGACGCTGTCGCTGCTGCTGCTGCATCTGCTCCGAAATGTAGCGCACGCGACTGACGACTGCCTCCAGCACTGGACCACGCTCCTGACCAAGCAAATGAATCTCGTCAATAATTAAAAGTTTGACCTGCTGAACGTACTCTCTTTTACGCCACTGTCGCGTGACACCGTCCCACTTCTCAGGAGTTGTCACAATAATGTGTGATCGCTCGAGAGTCCGCATGTTGGGTGTGACATCACCTGTCAGCATGGAAACGTTCAGTCCCAGTGGCTTAAACTTTTCAGTCCAGTCCTTCATTCTCTCTCTTGTCAACGCCTTCATGGGTGCCAAGTATGCTACTTTAAAATTTGGATGATCACGAAGCAACGATAGTACTGCTAATTCACAACAAATTGTTTTTCCACTTCCCGTTGGAGAGCACAAGAGAACATTTTCTGTGCCATGAAACAGAGCATGAAATACCTGCGTTTGTATGGGATTAAAGTGTGTGAACGAGTACAAATTTTGATATGTCGGATTGTCTAACGCTGTCACTGGGAGTGGATTTAAATTTAATAAGTCCGTCGGCGGTGATTGTTTTTTTGGGAGTGTTAAATGTTTGAACGAGATTGGTATTGTTTGCGACGAGCCAATCCAACGATCTGACACCACACGGACAAAGTATTGGCTGGGCATGGGCTCGTAAATGGGCACAGTAAACGTGAGCGATACCGGTTCACGCGAGTGTGCCATTTTCTTGTCCATTAAAAAGTACTCGGAGTGATAAATCATTTCACATTCGCTGTCTAAGATCCAAATCCAAAAAGCTTCAGAAGAGTTCTTCCCGTGTGTTCGATCGTTCCAAGTAAATGCTGGTGACACATCCAATTTGATTCGAAGAACTGTACGAGTGACAGGTTGGACTGACATTGCAATGTCTAAATATGGAATCTGCTGCACAAACGACGCGACTTTGTTCCCACTCTTGGGCAGTCGCAGGAGCTGACTAATTTCATTAGGATCCATGTCACACAAAGAATCAAGCGAAACTTTTGCAACTTCTAGCTTCCGTACCATCTCTAGTGCTAAGGAACGTGGTGTAAACTGTCGAAGCGGGCTAGAAATCGGTTCCCACCACGAGCGCTTGTCAATAGATTTGGTCAATCGGAGAAGCTGCTCAGCCAAGGTCGAGTTCCCCTTTCTCAAACAGATCTCAAACAAACCACGTGCAATTCTTCCAGCGTTCTGAGAAACATACATCATGTCAGACGTCAGCGTGAAAGATCGTGGGTACTGCTGAGAAATGAACGCCTGGAGAAGAACGTTACACTTGCCCGCCGTGTTCTCAATGCCACCACGAATTGGTTTCACAGGTGCGCTGAGTTTAAAGTGATCCAACTCCTTCAGCTCCTCGTCACGGACGCGTACTTGATTCAACTCACTGCTTCGACAGACTAAATCAAAGACATCTGACATTACCATGTGATCTTTTAAATTTTCATTAAAATGTGCAATGGTATCTGACAGGAGATAAAAGTGTGATGCGACTCTCCCCAAGTCGGTGACTGCCAAATTTCCCGAGCGTGCGTCGTAGCGAAGCATCCTGCAGTCGTCCAGATGTCGAGCAGCACTTTCAATCAGCTCCGTACGCTTCTTCAGCAGAGTATGATCAGCACCAATCTCATCATATGAGATTCCATACACCATTGGATTCTTTCTCATCCTCACGTACAAGTATGTGTACGAAAGCCAGACAACTGCTTCCTTGACACTCGTTACCGTCCCAGCCGCCACCTCGGCGTTCAAGTTGTCGGCCAAGCTCTTAATGTACTGGCTCTCAATGGGTATCTGATGTGTCAGCATGGCGAGGTAGCGTGCCACTGTTGTCTGCTGAGTGATAATGATTGCTTCACCAGAGTTGTCGTACTGAGGTCGACCTGCTCTTCCAAAAATTTGTTGGACATCGAGGACACCAATCTCTCGCATCCCACCCTTCTCAGGATCATAAATTTGTGTCCCCTTGATGACAACGTTCGCTGCGGGAAGATTCACACCCCACGCAAGCGTTGCCGTGCACACGAGGACGCGGACAAGACCCTGCTTAAACAGCGACTCAGACAAATTTCGATCGGAACGTAACATACCAGCATGATGAATACCCATTCCAAGAGTGTACAACTCTCGAACATCCTTGTTCTTTGATTTGGACACGCGTCGCTGCTCCTTATTGTACAGCGTCGCATCTTCCTGCGAGGGTGAGAACAGTTCGCTCGTGCCCTCCTTTCGTGCCAGCTCTGCAATGGCTTGTGCGGTCTTGACCGTCTCTTTACGACTGTGGACAAAAATAAGAATTTGACGTTTTCTTCTCAATGCATGAGCACACTTTTCATATGCAATCTCATTCAACTTTAACTTTTGCTTGATTGAATTTTTACCAACAGAAATACCTGCAAAAGTCATTTCAAGTGGTACGGGACGCCACGTTGCATCAAAGTAAAATAAACCTCTTTTATTGACACGTAAAAATGTCGCGACGTCCTTGTAGTTAGGTAAAGTCGCACTGAGACCAACAATTCTTACTCTTCGTTGTGTTGTTTCAATTTGACGAAGTGTCCTTGCGACCAACGTCTCAATTACAGCACCACGATCATCAGCAAGCAGATGGACCTCATCTAAAATGAGTAACTTAACTTTTGCAACCAGAGTCCCGTCACCTCCCGCTTTTCTTGTAATGACGTCCCACTTCTCTGGCGTAACAACGAGCATGTGTGTCTTATCAATTTCAGCCTTGGAGAGCTGCGTGTCACCCGTCAATTCTTTCACGTTTAAACCAAGGGGTCGGAGACGACGCCCAAACGTATCCGTGACCTCAGACGCGAGTGCCTTCATGGGACAGACGTAGATTACTTTGAATTGATCGGCCATGATAACTCCATCCTCCATGTGCTCAGACAAACACTGCAGGACGGACAACATCGCAACGTTTGTTTTCCCAGCACCCGTCGGTGCACAAATTAATAAATTCTCAGAAGTATTAAATGCGCTGTCGTATACTTTTGATTGGAGACGATTCAAAGTAGGCATGCCACGGAAAGCGAGCTGAGCCCAGTCGGGCAAGTCAGTAATGGGTACCAGTGGTGATATTTGTGAGGGTGGTGGGTCACTGGGTGCTGGTACGATGACCTCCTCCCACTGATCGTGAACGATACGCTTTGTACCTTTGGGCAGAGATCTTTGAAATTTGACAGTGCTGGACGTTTCTGGACGCAAACCTCCACTGCTGCTGTTTGTGGAGTCCTTCGGCCGTACCTCCTCTGGTGGTATTTCTCCGAACATTGCCGCATCAATCTCAGCCTCGTTCAAACCCTGCCGCTTTAATCTCCTGCGCTCACGCTTCATTGCTTTTTGCGTCTCTTTGTCTGAAGTACTGGCGACTTGCACACCAACGCCACCACCCATCTTTGAAGTGGGTCGGACAAACCGTGTGCGACCACCACTACCACCACCGCTCTGCTTTGGTTTGATATCAAGATTTTTTAACTTGCCAAGCTCCACACGGTGCTCAAAAATTTGAAGTAAAAAATCAAAACCGTTCTCTCCAAGTAAATTAAATAAATCTGCTTGAAGCTTGCTCTCATCATTTTTACCAGCATGGACTGTCGCTAATATATTATTGCCCAATTCTTTTGGAGAGAACACACCACTTGTAGCTACGACATGATGCTCGCACCGCTCAAGCAACCACTGTGCATCGGCGCCACTGCCGGCATTGTTATTGGTGGTGGTGGTAGTGGCGGTAGAGGTGGTGGTGGTGGAGGTGGAGGAGGAAGAGGAGGAGGAGGAGGAGGAGGAAGAGGAGGAGGAGTTTTCTTGGGCTGCCGCAGCAGCGGGGAGCATCACTGGTGCTGGCATTGAAAGAAAATGCTCCCAACTTTTTACATGCACGGTGATATCTAAATTGCAGCTGTATTCTTTCCGTTTCTTTGTGGTACTTTTGCTCTCTGGAGACTCTGCTGCACTCGCAATGCCTTGCTGCCAGCTGTTCAGAGATGTTGCTTGAATTCTTCCTCTTCGCCAAATGTCAACATCTACAACACCAAAAATGGGTGTCAAAGCTTCGGGTGGTGATTCATGCACCAACATCAGCGAGTACAGCATCCCTGTTGCATCGTGCATTTCTGAAGTCGACATGCCACCAACTATTGCTTGGACAATCTCAGCAACAAAATGATGGAATGCTTTTTTAGTTCTTTTGGTGGAAGGCAGTGTGTGATCAGAACCGACGGAGAAAGTGGACCAAGAAAGAGATGTAGATGATGATTTTGTTGATAACGTGCGATTAATGAGATCTTTTCTGTTCGTCTTTTCTTCGCTGACGCGAATGGTTGTGTGAGGGCAGTAGGACAGCCTCAAGGCGGAGGTGAGCCGTGGTCTTTGCATTTTTGTTCAAGTGGAAGGTGGGAGAAGAGAAGAAAAAGCTTTGGTGAAATTAAAATAACTTCTTGCCAAAATTTGCAGTCCGGTACCCTGGTTCCCTCTTCATTTGAAACAACCAGTGATCCTCCCAATCGACAATCAAACAGGGTGGTGAAAAATGAGAGCAAATTTGGTTTGCTCTCCTCCTTCAATTGAGAGACACCATTATTTATACATGAAGAAAACCATCCTGTTAGGACTGGCGTTAGCCGTACAACTCGCGACCTCCACACAAGTCCTCCGTGGTCAGGACACTGCCCTCGTACATCACCATGTGCACACCAATGCAGCACACCATGCATTAAAAAGTTCGGAGGAGCCAGCAGAGGAGGAGGCGACCGATGCTGACGATTCTGACGCCGGTTATGGCGAAGAGGAAAGCAAGGAGGGCAGCGATGACACGGAGAGCGGCGACTCTGGATATGGCGATGCAGAGGAGGTCATGGAGGAAAAAGAAAAGGAGGATGGTGCCGCCACGGGTGCTGCGTTTGATGAGAAGTTTGCGGGCAAGGGTGAGAAACATTGGGTGGTTCCGAACATGAAGCCGAACGGATTTTTCAAAGGAGAGGCGGGCCTGACACCGGACGGAAGAAACAAAACAATTTTGGAGAATACGTTCAAACCGACCATGATTCCTACCGATGGCTTTGCCATTCGCGCGTCCGAGCCGCTGGAAAAGAATGTCACTACTACTGATCTTGCGACGGGTGTTGTTCCCAAGACGGTCCAGCACGGCGAACTCAAAAAGATGCGCGCCAGCGAAGACATAGCAGAGGATGAGGAAGTCGAGGGTGAATTAAAAATGAAGGAGGATGCGCTAGTCCAGAGTCAGTCAGCGGGAGCGTGTGGTTTAATGGAAAATGCGCTCCAGATGGCGCGTGCCGCACGATCGGAGGAGGAGGCTGCCAAGGTGGAGGGTTCACAAGCACTGGTAGATGTAGTGAAAATGATTTGCCCCGCTCTCAAGTACCAGTACTCTTTCATCATGCGATGCAAGCAGTGTGAAAAAATGATCTCCAGGATTGAATCGTTTTACGCGCCTGCTTTTGATACTAAGGTGTTCCCGGGTCTTGCTCATCCTGACAAATGTGACAAGGAGAAGTGGCCAATGAAAAATTATGGTGTGTTATTATTTTTTGGTCGTCGTCGTTCTGAGTGATTTTTGATGATATTTGTTTTTTTCGATGGGGTGACTGACGTGTTTGCCATCTTGTTTTTTTTTTTCCTCGCTCTCTCTCTTTCTCTCTCTTCTCCACAGCTCTCGAAGCAGCGCTGACTTCACCCAATCTTTTTTTCGGCGTTGATTTCTGCGCATCGGACGCAGAGGACGAAAACCCAGAGGAATAAAAATTGATTCCCTGGCGATAACAAAATCTACATTTAAAAATTTAAAATAAAACAAGAAGACAATTTCACTAAAAAATAAAAACATCACAAGTCAAATTTCAAACTCGAAGCACACACACGTGTGTGTGAGGTGGAGAGAGCGAGAGGCGAACAGATATATAAAATATAATAAAAAAAAAAATGAAAATTGTTAATTGACAAATGAAAATTGTACAAAATATGCAAGGTATATAATAAAATAATGAATACTTGGATCTCGTTTTTTTCTCCAATATTTTGAAATTTTCATTTTACATTATTACAAACACTACCCCTAGACATGTATCTCTCCGTCCTCTTCTTCTCTTCTTAACGACGAGCAACAATCTTGACGTACAAACCCAATTCAGCTGGCTTAGATGGATCCACACCTATATCACGTGGTCCCAGAGTAGCACGATTCACACCAAGAAAATTTGCACGATCAAATTTTGCTGTTGATCCAGCTAATTGAAATTCAAAGTGGTGAAATAAATACACTAAAATAACACGCATTTCCATTTGTGCAAAATTTTTACCCATACAATCACGTGGTGTAAAAGTAAAAGGACTGTACCTTTCACTCTGTGGATTAAAACCAACCATGCCAGGAGATAGCTCGTTCCCACGAAACTCACGCATTGGATTGAACTCTAAGACATCATCTCCCCATAACTCAGGACTTCGATGTCTCATCCAATTTGCAATTTGTACGAAAGTTCCTGCTTTTACTGGAACATCTTCACCATGTGGACCTGTAACCGTATCATCAAATTGAAGCTGTCGAAACGTACCATTTGGCACAACTGGCCACAGACGGAGTGTCTCTGCAAGACAACGCGTCATAAACGGCAGTCGTTGCAAATCATCGTACGCAATGTCACCCTTTGCACCAGTGGTCGAAGCAAAGAACGCATCACTCTCCTGTTGAAGTTTTCGTTGAATGTCTGGCTGCTGACACGCTTCGAAAATTAACCATGACATGGTGTTCGCAGTTGTATCATGTCCAGCAAAGACAAACGTAGCAGCGTTGAATACCTTTTCTTGAAAGTCATCCGAGATGTCAAAAATCCGTGCACTCAATGGACCTTTGACAGATGTTGGTTCACCGCTGTCCACTGCTTCGCTCACACCTTTAGATTCTCCCGCAATATTAAGAAATTCACCAATAAATTCAAACAATCGCATCGAGTACACTTGTAACTCCTCTGGATCAATCTCCTCTGCAGATCCAGCACCAGTGCCACCTGTCGCTTCAAGCAAGTAAGAAAAGGCCTCACGGACACGCTTATTTTGCTGCTCTGCAATATCTTCTGGAAGACCAAACATTGCCAACATGAGCTGAGCCATTGTTTCATTTAAAAGAAACTCGTTCAGCTGAACGATGCCATCAGAGTGTGCAGCAATTTGCTCGTGAAGAAGCTTCAAAGATAATTTTGCACGAGCTTCACTGACGGGCAGAACATGCTGCAGGCTTTGATATGGCATAAACGCCTCCGTTAAATGAGCACGCTGTTCTTTCCAGCGATCATTGTCGAGCTGCGTCAATACACCAGTACTGAGAAATAAAGACTGGTCGGGCATTTTTTGGATGTGTGTGCGAGCAATGCGCATTGCATCCTTTGGATGAGAAATAATAATTTGTTCGGCAATGATCGGTGCGCGCACGTTGTTGCGCGTGAAGCTTACCACGGGCATGACAATGTTTGCCGTTCGAACGCCGTTGGCATATCGATCTTGGTAGGTGGACCACAGCATATGGTTGGAACCAGCGTTGGCTGACCTTTGAAGTTCGAGAAGAAGACTTTTAACATTGGGGTACCTTTTGCCCTCCCCAATATCAGTCTGCGGACCCGGGAGCATCGACGACAAGTTTGAGTCTGGGCGTGTGTCTTTGATTTGATCGATAAAGTGAAGGATTTTGCCACGGACTACGGGAGGAAGGGGTTCGTTCAAGACGTTGATGTCGACCGAGAGCGGGTCCACTCCGTGCCACTTTCCACGGGCCTTGGCGAGGACTTCGTCCATGGAGCCAGCAACAGCACTACGATCATTGGCTGTCAGGTGTCTCCCAAGGACAGCCAGGCGACGTTTTGAATGGTCGGAGCTCATGATGTGGTGTTAGTTGACGAAATCAAGAAGTGGTGTGGTCGTCAGCGTCTGTTTTAAAAATTTGAGTTTGGTTTGGTTTGAGATGACGACGAACAATGACGTGTGTAGAGGGTAGGGCCTAAAATGTCTCAATTTTTATTTTTATTACCTCGCACGGCATGTCGTCGCGGCACACCTTGAACATCTCCAACTCGTACCAAACTTGCTGAAAATCTTTGGAACACCTTCGAGCATCTTCGTGCAACTTGGATAAACGTGGAATCTCGTAGTTTACTCGTGACACGCCACGAACCGTCCACGTAGAACCGTCAACGTTTCCAAAAATTGGTATTAAAAATGCTACAATTTTTGAAACTGCTCGGAAAAAGACGAAAAAATTTCATTTTTTTCCATGAACATGTATTCCAGGTATTATTAAGATAACGGGATTTTTTACGATCCATTCTCCTGTGTGATCCCCATCGATGGAGCGACTAAAAAACGTTAGGAACTTCGATGGGTGGTGAGCAAGTGACGAAAGGCTAAGTGATGGGACAGAGAGCATCCGTCGATTCGGATGAAGCGCGTCGTCTCGAGGAAGCACATATGTACAGTCTTAACGCAACTAAAAGAGAAATCAGGCATATTCGGAGAATTTTTATTGAGACGTCATTGCTAGAAAAGATGAAGGACGAGCATTTCGATCCAGACGTTGAACAACCACCGAGTCAACTGGAGCCGAGCAATTCGTCTGACGAAAAAACGATGCGCTGTGAGGACGAGCATTTCGATCCAGACGTTGAACAACCACCGAGTCAACTGGAGCCGAGCAATTCGTCTGACGAGAAAACGATGCGCTTTGAGGAGTTTCTTTGCATCCCTGAATTTTCTTTTCATCCTCTTGCACGACCACTATTCGATTATGCTCGAAAGCTTGAACCTTTTTTTAACGATGAACGGCTTTCTTTCACAAAATTTTCTCGTCTTCTCAGTGTCATGAGTGATACGGGTAGCATGGAGGAGAAAACAAGGCTTGGTTTCTATTTAATTGCTGGTGAGAAAGGTGGAATTACACGCGATAAACTCAAATGCTGGATCACGCTGCTCACACCAATCGACGACGGCATTTCCGAGGAGATGCTCGATCACGCTGCTGAGTCTACCTTTGTTGAAATGAATTTATCCGGGTCTGGGTCATCTATTACGTTGGCGGAGTATCGGAGAAGTTGCGCGCTGGCTGACGATTACGCTTCCAAACTGACTTTCCGATTACGCTTCCAAACTGCTCAGCAACTTCTCCGATACAGAACACATCGGAAAGTCAAGGCCGCCGAGAGAAGAGAGAGAGTAGAGCAGGAAAAGAAGAAACAGGAGGAGGAGGAGGAAAAAGCAAGGAATAAAGAGGAGGAGAAGGAGAAGGCAAGTGCTGCTGCCACCACTAAAGAGCTTGGTACGTTGCTCGAGTCGCATTCAAACTTAAGATCGGAGGCGCTGCTGGTGAAAAAAAAACAGGAGATGTAAGTCTGAATGCTCGAGTCGCATTCAGACTTTGTACAAAAAAATAAATTTATTTATTATACTTAATACGGAGGTGGCCCGTTCCCCGATGCCTCATTCACTGGAACCAAAAAATATTCCTCGTACAAAGTAATAAACTCGTCAAGATCCAAATCACTATTTTTGTCAGCATCAAACGTTTCAAAAATGTCTGCAATCTCCTTTGATGTCATAATATTCCTCAACTTCTCTCCCAATGCCTCCAACAATTCAGTCAATGACACCGTGTTTGAGTTATCTGTGTCATACATATTAAAAATAGTCTCAATGTCGCTTCTGTCCTCTTCGCTCAGTTTTGGTTTTGCTTTCTCTTCTTTTTTACTTCCAAAACGAACACGATGTGCCATTTTAATCATTTCTTGAACATCACTTTTCGTTGCAATGGGAAACATAACGGACAAAAGCTCAACTTCTGTGACAGTACCACTTCCATCTGTATCAATTGCACGGAACAGTGTGTCCATTGTTTCTGGTGAAGCAAAACCAGAGAATTGAGGTAGTGCAAAAAATTCTTTTGGATCAATTTCACCAGTCAAATCTTCGTCAATGGATCTGAAGGCAGTGAGAATATCAAGCACTTCTTTTTGTGAAATACCAGCTTTCGACCATGCTTTTTTCTTTTTATCATTTTTCTTATCTTTTTCACGCTCCTTTCGTTTTGCTTCTTTCTTTGCTTCCAACTTGTCCATTCTCTCTTTCTTAGCACTTGTTGCACCTAATGATTTTCTTCCATCCTTTTTGGCAGCACGTAATTTTTTAGCCTCTGCTTTTGCTTTTTTCGCCGCAGCAACATCCATGTCAGACATACCTTCTTTCTCGTCACTCTCCAACATGATCGCATCTACTCTTGCCTGAATATCTGTCATGGAGGCACCAAAACGACGTCGAAAATGTGTTGCGGTTGGAGTTCTTCCTCCTCCATCACCTCCTCCATTTCTTTTCCCACCAAGAAGAACGGCAGATGCACTTTGAATTGGTGCAAGCCTTGATGGTGACGGCGACATGCTGGTCAGCGCAGCAGCAGAAGAGGAGGAGGATGCTCTGAGATCAGACATCATGTGAGAGTCATGTGAAGAGTTGCCTTGCAGACCGTGAGATGAAGAACCGTGCAAACCATGTCCACCAGCTGTAATAAAGAATCCACTCCCTCCCATGGAATCATGCTCATCCAAAGAATTTGACATGGTGCTCGAAGTTGTAGTCACCATGGAAGGAATTGGTGTTAAAAAGAAGGGTGCCGGTCTTCCACCGTCTCCTCTACCAGTATCACTCCTTCTTCTTGTTTTTTTTAACAACATTTTTGAATTTCTTCTTTTTTTTACACCAATATTTTTGATAAAAAACGAGGAAGGACGCGCTGCCTCGTACGCCTCTTCCAAGTCACGCTTCTTTTTGAGCTCTGCTTCCTCAGCACCTGATTTTTTTCTTTCGTTTTCTTTGCGAAAGTGAAGATATACCGCTGGTGTTGCTTTTTTATGAACATTGCCTTTCTTTGGATCAATT
>Ga0307994_1002039_pt1 | contig 11591 bp, 7 predicted proteins | sample EllFjometagen261_FD_203171 | JGI IMG/M metagenome (GOLD analysis project Ga0307994, IMG submission 203171) | Marine microbial communities from Ellis Fjord, Antarctic Ocean - #261 | ecosystem: Environmental > Aquatic > Marine > Unclassified | place: Southern Ocean | collected 2014-11-02
CGATATCCCAAGGGCATCGAATGGAGCGAAGCGGTGTTCGGCCGCCATGGATGCGTCTACGAGTCGACGAGTTGACGCTGGATGCAGCTACGACTGGGGCTCATCGAAAGAGTTCCTCGAGTACGCCATAGGCGCCAACCGTAAGCGTCGCGTCTAGATCGATCGGCATTGAACGCCTGAAGATGCTGCTCACATCGTTGTCCACCGTGAGAGCGCCGATCTCGACCGGCGTTCGACGCTCGATGAAGTCGACCACGTTGACCAGGTGATCAGACAGGTAACCCTTGCGGTTGGCCTTGTTCGTCGCCGCTTCTGCCGGAGCCCCATCAGAGACCACAACCAGTACCTTGCGGCGCTCGGGGCGTTGCATCAGTCGGCTGTGCGCCCAGATAATGGCCTCGCCGTCGATGCTCTCTCTGAAATGGCGCGTGAGCTGCATCGAAGCCAAGGAATGCCGAGCGCGCTTCCAGGTCGTGTCAGCATCCTTATAGATCACTCCGGAAATCTCAGCAATGCGTCCTGGGTCCTCGGGCTTTCCGGCAGCACGCCAGTCTTGGAGTGCTCGACCGCCCGTCCATGCAGCCGTCGTGTGACCCAAGATCTCGTGGGGAACGTTGGCCAGGTCAAGTGCGCGGCTCAAAGTATCGGCCAAGACGGCAAGCGTCTCGTAGCGCTGCGCCTTCATCGAACCGGAATTGTCCATGAGTAGGCTGACCACAGTGTCGGTGCGCAACACATATCGCGGCCGTTGGAACACCTCGCGAGCCATCGCGATCAATTGCGGAAGGCGACGCCCGTCAACGATGCCCTCGTCAACGCCAAACCGCCACTCGTCGGGCTCAAATGTGCCGAACAGTCGCCGCAGCCGCAGAGCGATTCGATGAGCGCTAACTGCCTGAGCTTGCACCAACTGGTCGAGTTCAGTTCGAGCCCGTCGTCGCTCGGCTAGTGGGTATAGCTCGCTCCCCTGCTGTTCAACGTCGTAGTCAGTCGTGAACGCTCGATAGTCACCAAGTTCGTGGAGCGTTTGACCGCGTTCGTCGGCGGGCACGGCGCTGACAGCGGTGCCACTCATGCCATCGTCCTGCCCTGTGTCGAGGTCGAGCCATTCCGGCGGTACCAGCATCTGATAGCGCGCCGAACCGGCGGTGCCATCAGCGAACTCGCTGGCTTCGGCCAGTTCCGTCACCAGCCGAGCGATCTCTAGTGCGTCGGCGGCGTACTCTGCCTGGTCCTGCATATGCCCAGGCAGTTGTTGCAACGCATGGCCGATCAGGCGCCCCAGACGGACTCGTGGCATCTCGATGATGCTGTCGACCTCTTCGTCGGTCATCCCCAGCCGTAGCCGGGCTCGTGCCATATGCATCAAGGTGTAGACGAGCAGACCAACTCCGCTTTCGGCCACACCATTAGCACGTGCATTCTGACACCATGCCTCTGATGCGGCCGCCAAGTTCTGCTGGATCCCGCGCAAGTCAGGCGCCAATGCCTGGCAACGAAGTTGCTCAAGCATGTCGAAGATCACTCGTTGCAGCGGGTCGGTGGGCACAAGCGACTTGTGGAGTTCGCAGTCTGTGTGACGCAGGATCAGCGCCAGAGCGTCACCCAGCCCACGCATGATGACCGGCGACTCGTTTGCTGCCAGGGTGAGGAACGGTGACGCAATATCAACAACCTTGTTGCCGCTTGTCAGCCGGCCACCGCGGAACTCGGCCTTGGGATCGCGCCCGACGGCGCGAACGGCTGCAGATCGCTGTCGCTCGACGGCTCTATTCATCGGACTCAGGAACCGAAGGCGCGTTGCCAATACTCGTCGAGCACAGGCCATTCGGCTTCGTCGCACTTGTTCAAGAACGACAGCTCGAACGCTCGGCGAATGTCACCAAAGATTGCGGTGTTCTCGGCCCAGTCGATCACTGTGCGCGGTGACATCACCGTAGAGATATCACCGGCGACGAAACCCTGACGGGTCATATCAGCCATGGCCACCATCTCCGAGACATGGCTAGCGGTTGGCACGCGTCCAAGCACAATGGCGCTCTCGACTTCGGCTTCGAGATAATCCAATCGGGCAACGATGTTCCACCGGTCGACTTGGGCCTGATTCAGCAACTGGGTGCCGTGGTACAGGCCAGTCATATCGCCGAGCCCCACAGTGTTGGCGGTTGCGAATAGCCGGAAGCCAGCGTGAGGACTCAGGACCCGATTCTGGTCCAGCATCGTGAAGCGACCCTCGCGTTCAAGGATCCGCTGAATCACAAACATGACGTCAGGACGCCCGGCATCAAGCTCATCAAACACCAATGCGACTGGACGTTGAATCGCCCACGGAAGTACACCTTCCACAAACTCGGTGATCTGCTGACCGTCTCGAACAACGACCGCATCGCGACCGACCAAATCCATGCGGCTGATGTGGCCGTCCAAGTTGACGCGCACCGTTGGCCAGTTCAAACGGGCTGCGACCTGTTCGATATGTGTCGACTTGCCCGTGCCATGAAATCCCTGCACGAGCACTCGCCGATTGTGCATGAACCCGGCAAGAATCGCCTCGGTCACCGCTGGATCGAACCGGTAGGCGTCGTCGACCTCGGGCACATAGTCCCCGTACTCACCAGCATCGAGCACCTCAGGCTTGAGATCACTCTCAAACCCAAAGAGCTCGGATGTAGTGGCGTGGTTTTGCACGTTGTGAACCTATCGAGGAAAGCGTTCCAACTGAAAGGGACGTGCACCACCTTGTTCTCAGGTGGCACACCTCCCTAACGGAAGAACACGGTTAGGAGTGATGGACGAACGGGAAGCGAGCGACGGAGGAGCCGCACCGAACCGCTAAAGCCATACCCGACGAACGTCGGCCCGAGCGGAGCGATTCAACACGGTTAGGAGTGAGGGACGAACGGGAAGCGAGCGACGGAGGAGCCGCACCGAACCGCTAAAGCCATATCCGACGAACGTCGGCCCGAGCGGAGCGATTCAACACGGTTAGGAGTGAGGGACGAACGGGAAGCGAGCGACGGAGGAGCCGCACCGAACCGCTAAAGCCATATCCGACGAACGTCGGCCCGAGCGGAGCGATTCAACACCGCTATACGTAGTCCTTGTACTGCGGGAGGTGGCGGACCGGCTTGCTTAGAGCGTCCTTGCGGAACGGGTCGCCCAGTTCCTGGGTGCACATGATCTCGATGATGGTGGTCTTGCCCTCGTTCATCTGTGCATTGATGGCATCGGTCAGTGCAGCGCCCACGTTGTCGATCTTGTCGACACGAATGGCTTCGCAACCCATAGCGACAGCGATATCGCTGTAGCTTTCGTTACCGTCGAGTTCGCCTGCGACGAAGCGGCGACCGTAGAAGTCAACCTGGTTCTTCTTCTCGGCTCCCCATTGCCGGTTGTGGAAGACGACCGCTGTCACGGGTATGTCATGGCGCACAGCGGTCATGACCTCGGTCATGCTCATGGCCCATGCACCGTCACCGGCGTAACACACTGCTGGACGGTCCGGGGCGGCCTTCTTAGCGCCGATGATCGTTGGCAGTGCATAGCCGCAGTTGCCGAAGCTCATGGGTGCGAAGAAGCTGCGGGGCTCTTCGAATCGCAGGTAGCTGTTGGCGACAGAGTTGATGTTGCCAATGTCGGTCGAAACCATGACCCGTGCAGGCATGGCCTTTTCGAGCTCACGCAAGACAGAGCGTGGGTGCAGCCAATCGCCAGGCATGTCCTTGGCATTTTCGATGGCTTCCATCGACCAGTCGTCGGTCTCGTGGGTCCATGCGTCGAGTTCGTCTTCCCAACGCTGCTTCTCTTCGGCGGTATTGGCAGCTCGAACGTCGCGGGTTGCATCACAGGCAAGTTCACGGCCGTCGAGGCGCTGCAGCAGTGCCGTTGCAGCTTCGCCAGCATCGCCATGAATACCTACCGAGATTGCCTTGACCAGGCCAAGCATCTTGTTATCAGCATCGATCTGGATGATCTTGGCGTCGGCTGGCCAGTAGTCCATGTCATGTTGTGGGAGCGTGCCAAACGGGCCGAGGCGAGTGCCGAGTGCAATGACAACGTCGGCTTCAGAGATCAAACGCATAGCGGCCTTAGAGCCCTGGTAACCAAGTGGACCCGTCCACTGGGGGTGCGATGCAGGAAACGAGTCGTTATGCAAGTAGCTGTTGACGACCGGGCAACCGAGACGCTCGGCCAGCGCTACGGCCTGTTCCATGGCGTCGCCCATGATGACACCACCACCAGAGAGCAAGACCGGGTTGGTCGCGGTTGCGATCAGGTCAGCAGCCTCGTCGAGTTCCGCTGCACCACCAGCGCCACGACCGAACTGAGCTGGCTTCGGGATCTCGACGTCGATGTCACCATAGAAACGGTCACGCGGAATGTTCAGCTGGGTCGGGCCCATTTCGCTGAGTGCACGGTCGAAGCAGCGCGACGTGATCTCGGCCATACGCCGTTCGTTGTTGACGTGACCCTGGTATTTCGTAAACTCTTCGAACATAGGAAGCTGGTTGGCTTCCTGGAAGCCACCGAGGCCGATGCCCATGGTGCCTGTCTGTGGCGTGATGATGACGACCGGCGAGTGCGCCCAGAATGCGGCTGCGATTGCCGTCACGCAGTTCGAGATACCGGGGCCATTCTGGCCAATCACAACACCCTGCTTACCACTTACTCGTGAGTAGCCGTCGGCCATGTGGGCCGCACCTTGTTCGTGTACCACCGGCACGAGTTCAATACCGGCTGGGGCGAAGATGTCCATGGCGTCCATGAACGCCGAGCCCATGATGCCGAATGCCGTGGTCACGCCATGAGCGACAAGCGTTTCTACGAACGCCTCGCTGGGTGTCATTCGCGTCATTTGAGATCCTTTGCGTGTGGTGTTTGTCGAGCTGGGTCAAGCATGAATCTCGACCCCCTAGAGACTAATTAGAGCCTATAACAAAACCGTGAGATGGCTTCATTGTCAGGATGGATATTCACGATCGTCTGCCATTGCACGACAGGACATTCGCATCGTGTTCGCCGCAGAGGTGAGGAGGCCTGTCTAGCGGTAGGTCTGGGCCAACAGTTCGGGGCTTGCAGAACCGCCGAGCTAGGGAGAGAGCAAATGTAAGGGATGCATCACGTGTTCGTCGGCGAACCGTTTGGCCTGCGAGCGGCAGGAATAGCCGGTGGCAACCACATGCTGCGCCGAAGTGTTCTCGAGCCGTGGCCCCCAGGAAAGATCCCACAGGTCCTTCGACATTTTTTGGTTGGTGGCTTCGTGGCCGAACACGCCAGCCATACCGCAACAGCCGACTTCGGGGGCCTGCACCTCGTACCCGGCAGCCTGGAGAACTGCCGTCCAGCCAGCAGCGAGGGCTGGCTCGGTCGCCCGTTCGGTGCAGTGACCGAGCAAGAGCACCGATTCGCCCCGTCCAACAACTGACAGCTCGCTCACCCTTTCGAGAAGTAACTCGGCCAGCGATCGGACATCTGGCGAGGGATACGACGCCATCGTCGCTGGATACTCGTGTCGATGCAACAGAGCGACTGCAGGCTCAACAACAACGGGCACCGCTCCTGCCGCTGTGATCGACAGGATGAGATCGGCTTGACGGGCAACCACCTTGGCGAAGCGGCTACGTCGACCCTTTACATGGTCGAACTTGCCGGAACCGACGAACTTGCTAACCGCTGCCACATAGCCCAGCGACTGAAGCACCAGCACTGCTTGGCGAAGCGTTTCGGGTTCGAGCGCTGACGTGAAGACGTCGGGCACGAGAACGACATCGACGTCGGCCTGACCGGTGAACGTTGGCAGGTTCGGGACCTTCGTCACTCTTGGCGCTGGCAGGTCCACCAGGCCAAGCAGTCGCTCGGCAGGCTTCAGGCCAAGACTGGCCAGGCGAGGAAAACGCGCAGCCAAGGAAGCGAGTTCTTCGAAACGACTCATCAGGTGATGCCCTAGCGGGCGACGGTTTCGTGAGTAATAGTCGTCGAAGAATCGTGACTTCAACTCGGGAACGTTGACCTCGACGGGGCACCGCCCGCTGCACGCCGAACACGACAAGCACTGATGTAAATTATCGGCCAGCGCATCCTCGAAGTCTGGATCACTGCCCCTATCGCTCAGCCATGACCGAAGCAGGTCGACCCGACCCCTCGGCGACAAGGCCGGGTCGCCGGTTGCTTTGTACGACGGGCACATGACCTCGTCGACGGAATAGTGATGGCACAGGCCGTTGCCATTACAAGCAAAGGCCGAGTCGAAGTCTCGTCGCACCGAGAGCTCGACCCGAGCATCGATTTCACCACGCATCGGCGGGTCTGCCACGTCGACCAGCGGGAGACTCGACTCAAGCGGCCGATACAACTTGCCTGGGTTGAAGATGTCACGCGGGTCAAAAGCGGTCTTGACCTGACGCATCAGCACGATGGTCGCGGCTGGCAACACTTCGTCGACGTGTGCCCCGCGAAAACCGCGCCCATGTTCGCCCCACACCAGGCCGCCATACTTGGCGACGAGAGCGATGACCTTGTCGGTTACCTCTGCGACGAGCCCACGCTGGCGGGAATCGGTCAAATCGACTGCTGGGCGAACGTGTACACATCCCACGTCGGCGTGGCCAAACATGCCGTACATCAGGCCGGCGTCGTCGAGTATCTTGCGGAACTCGGCGATGAATGCTGGCATCGCAGCTACAGGGACAGCGCAGTCTTCAACAAAAGCGGTAGGACGGGCCGAGAGCTCGGGACCACCAACCGCGACCTTGGCCAACAGGCCGACAGCGTCAGCACGGACCTTCCAGATCGACGCCTGCTCAGCTGCCCCATCGACGATCTGGCGGGCACGGCTTCGGCCTGTCGCTGAGATTGTCGACATGATCGCGTCGAGATCTTTGGCGGCATCACCATCGTATTCGAGCAGAAGTACGGCGCCGCTATGATCGCCGACAGCCTCACCCAACGCTGGCCAGGCCGGCGAAGAACGACCACGTTCAAGTGTGGTCTCATCAAATGACTCGATCGCCACTGGACCGGTCTCGCGCAGAGCGACAGCATCTTCGAGGGCATCACCGAAGCTGCCGTAGCTCGCAACAACAAGCCGGGTGAGATCAGGGATAGGACTCAGGTCAATCGTTGCCTCAACCAGGATGCCCAGGGTGCCCTCGGCCCCACAGACAAGAGCGATCGGGTTAACCATGCCGTCGGTGCGCAGCCGATCGAGGCCGTAGCCGCTGAAGCCACGAGCGAGTTCTGGAAGGCCAAGAGTGCCATCATTGGGAAGCTCCAGGTCGAGTATCGCTCGCCATATCTCACCACCACGCCCGTGTTCGCTCGCCCGCCGTTCGGCTTCGGATTCGCTCACCGCTTCAGCGACCCACTCGGTGCCATCATCGAGCAGCATGACCAGACGTTTCACATGGCGATGGGCCCGGCCGTATACGAGTGACCCCTTGCCCGCAGCATCGGTGGAGATCATTCCTCCCACGGTTGCCCGATTGAGTGTCGAGGTATGGGGCGGCCAGAACAACCCGTGCTCGGCAATCTGAGAGTTGAGATCAGCGGTGACGATGCCGGGCTGCACAACCGCAATCCGATTCGCAACGTCGACGATAAGAAGCTGATTCATGTTGCGCTTTAGATCAACGGTCGTGGCCTCGGTCAGGCTCTGGCCGTTTGTTCCTGTGCCGCCGCCTCGCGCAACGATCGGCTGCGGAGTATCCAACGCGTAATTCGCTCGCAGCGATGCAGCAATCTGTGCTGCATCGTCGGGCAACCCGACGCGACTCGGCGTGAGCTGATAGATCGAGTTGTCGGTTGCATACACGGTGCGTGTCAGACGGTCTGTGCGCCACGTGACCTGCTGTTTCATCTCAGACTCACTCTTTCTGACCACGGAATGCAGATCCTAGGTTGAGTAGTATCTCGACAGGAAGCAAGCTCGCGTATTCATCCGCGCCGGCACCCACAACATGGGGGAACCAACATGCTCTGCAGTTACTACGACGTCGCTCTCGAGTCAGGCGACGACGCATTCAGTGTCGACGCCTCAAATATCACCTTTGGCCCGGGCTGTCTCCGCGAGTCAGGCGAAATTGCGAAGAATCTCGGCATCAAGCGCATAGGGGTATTCACCGACGATGTCCTCGTTGGCACCGAACACGTTGCAACGGTGCTCTCCTCGTTGAGGACCGCTGGTATCGACATAGCGCTATACGACAATGTGCGTGTCGAACCCACCGATGAGTCTTTCAAGGCGGGCGTTAAGTTCGCGAACGATGCCGACGTAGATGGCTTCATCTCGGTTGGCGGCGGCTCGGTGATCGACACCGCCAAGGCCGCAAACTTGTACTCGACCTATCCGGCTGAGTTCCTGGACTATGTGAACGCTCCGATCGGTGGCGGCGTCGCCGTACCGGGCATGCTCAAGCCACACATTGCATGCCCGACAACCAGCGGCACCGGTAGTGAGTGCACAGGGATCGCCGTCTTCGACCTGCTTGAGATGAAGGCCAAGACGGGTATCGCCTCGAAGATGTTGCGCCCGACGCGGGCACTCATCGACCCGAACGTGACCTCGACGTTGCCTGCCACTGTGGTCGCAGCGACCGCATTCGATGTGCTCAGTCATGCACTCGAGTCCTACACCGCACGCCCCTACACCCGGCGCCCTGCACCTGCGACACCGTTCATGCGGCCATCCAGTCAGGGCGCAAACCCGTGGAGCGATCTCGGGTGCGGCGAGGCACTTCGCCTGATCGGGCAATTCATGGAGCGCGGCGTGCACGACGCAAATGACGTCGAGGCTCGGCATCAATTGATGTGGGCATCAACACTTGCCGGTATCGCATTCGGCAACGCTGGCTGCCATGCACCGCATGGCATGTCGTATTCGGTCGCTGGGCTCGTCAAGGACTTCTGCCCACATGGCTATCCACAGGGCGAACCCATGGTTCCCCACGGCATGTCGGTAATTGTCAACTCGCCATCGGTGTTTCGCCACACCTCGGTCGGTAACCCCGAACGCCATATGGACGGCGCCAAATGGCTCGGTGTCGACACCGCTGATCTCGGCCCGACCGAAGCAGGCCCCGCACTCGCTGACCGTTTGGTCGAACTCATGCAATCGACCAATATGCCAAACGGGCTGATCGGCGTTGGATACGAGGCCGCCGATGTGCCCGCTCTGGTCGAGGGTTCACTCCCCCAGCGTCGTCTGCTCGACAACGCACCAATCGAGATCGACCGCGAAGTCCTGACCACGCTCTACGAAGGCGCCCTCAGCTACTGGTAACCGCTGCACCATCATTTGTGAGCCTTAGGCCCGGCTATGTCCTGCATCATCATGGGCAGGCTCGTCTCGCCGAAGCAGCCGATAACCGTACGCAGGACGGCGCCGGGGCCCGCGAACTTGCCATCAGTCTCACGATCTATAGATCCCTTATGGGTCCAGATCGACGAGCTAGAAGACTGCTGAGCAATACATGCCGCACGACTCAACGACTATCCATGACCGCCCGCTGCGTTCTCAAAGACCGTCCTTCCAGGCCAAGGAGTGCCTGCTCTCGACACCTTGCCGGGAGTACGGCTTCGACTGTCTTGGAGCGTCCCATTTTACGGTCTCTCCGAGCTTGACTTTGACGAGCGCGCCTGGCCGCTGATCGGCAAACACCGGCATCACCCAGCAGCCTCCGAGTGCGGTGTCTGGCAACGTTCAGAGCGTCGATGCCGAGGCAGGATCTTGGGTCCCTATGGGCTGGAACGACGCGACGGTTGTCTGACCCGGAACTAGACCTTTTGCCCTGCGGTAGTTTGCGACCGAATGCCAGCACAGAGCAGCCCGATCAGGCCATCGAACGTGTGATCCAAGTCATGGGGATGAGGATGACCATCGCCGGCTTCCAGATGACAAAAGCCATGGAACGCGGATCGGAGTGCCCGAGCGGAGTGCACCCGATGGTCGTCGTCGAGATCAAAGCCAGCAAGTGCCTGCGCGATAACGCCGACAATCCGTTCGACGGCTTCTTCGAGCTCTTCGTCACCAGCGCACGGGTATCGATCTGTCGCCTCGTACAGGCCAGGATTGGCCAACACCGTCACGCGCCATGCCCGGCCAATCGCTCCAACGGCTTCGTCGCCGGACACACCAATGGCCGCTTCGCTGAGCGCTGCAGCAAGTTGTTCGCGCCCCCGCAAGCTGAGCAGACGTAACAGATCTTGGTAGCTTTCGACATGGCGATAGAGAGCCGGTTGACGCACGCCGAGTTCCTTCGCCACTCGGGTCAGAGTTAGGGCGTCGAGCCCTTCGGCATCGGCCAGCTCGGCAGCAGCGTCGACGACTTGATCTTGATCCAGTGGGACTCGTGCCACAGAAGGTTCAGCGATAGTGGGAGCCAAACCTTGTCACCTCTCCGCTAGGTGATACCACGGTGCCGTCAGGCTTCATCATTTCTTCGCCAGTGACGTTGATCACAATCGCGGTTCATCAGCGCTTTGCAATGCGGCTATGACAGCAACATTGACGATGTCGTCTGCTGTGCAGCCGCGGGACAGGTCGTGCATTACGCCGCCAAGGCCTTGCAGTAACGGTCCGAATGCACGAGCACCTCCGAGTCGTTCGGTGATCTTGTAGGCAATATTTCCTGCGTCAAGATCGGGGAAGATGAACACATTCGCGCGGCCCGCAACAGCCGACCCTGGCGCCTTCGACGCTCCGATCGCTGGCACCCACGCAGCGTCGAACTGAAGCTCGCCATCGACAGCCAGATCGGGCGCTTGCTGTTGCACAAGCGCTGTTGCCTGCCGAACCTTGTCGACTCGGGGGTGTTCGGCCGAGCCTTTGGTCGAGAAGCTCAGCATCGCGACGCGGGCGGCGTCATCAGCCAGCAGCTCAAACGATGCTGCGCTGGCAATAGCGATCGACGCAAGCTGCTCGGCTGTTGGGTCTGGGATCACGCCGCAATCGCCGTAGACGATGGGTTGGCCATCTGGCAGAACTAGGAAGAAGCAGCTGCTGAGTGTGCCCCCTGCTGGATCAGCACCGAGCACCCGAAGAGCCACCCGCAACACATCGGACGTCGAACGGCTTGCGCCGGCCACACAAGCATCGGCCCAACCGGACTTCACCAGGATGGCGGCCACCACCAACGGGTCGTCAAGATTGATCGACCGCCCGGCCTGAGCCGATGCATCAACGACGCCTTGGGCAGTCGACGCCACCAGCGGGTCCTCGACGTCGGTGAGGGCAGTAACGTCAACGCCAAGCAGCACCGGCACGACGAGCCCTTGATCACGCAGCTGGGCTGCTGCTTGCACGGCTCGGTCATCACCTTGATCCGCGAGAACAACCCGCTTCGGGTTGGCGCGAGCTCGCTCATACCAACCCTGCACAACATCACTCATGTTCTCACTCTCCAAGCTCATAGCCACAAGTTACGAGCCCGAGCGAGCAACTTGATTAGTGACGAGGCCGCCAGGCCGGGCAAAGGCGACTACCGACCCTGCACGTGCGGCGATGATCATGATCCAGATAGACGCAAAGATCAGTAGCCGCACCGCTGTGCGATCGGCAATGCCGAACCGCAGTATGAACAGCGGCAATACCGCTA
>Ga0307994_1002052_pt1 | contig 11545 bp, 7 predicted proteins | sample EllFjometagen261_FD_203171 | JGI IMG/M metagenome (GOLD analysis project Ga0307994, IMG submission 203171) | Marine microbial communities from Ellis Fjord, Antarctic Ocean - #261 | ecosystem: Environmental > Aquatic > Marine > Unclassified | place: Southern Ocean | collected 2014-11-02
TCCAAACTCGCTAGGCCCTTGCATCGCTAGATACAGAGGATAGTTAATATGCTCAAAAGCTCTATTTACTCCATCTGGCCATTGGTCTAATGGCTTGCGTAAGAGATGAGCCGTGTAGTAATGCTGCTTAAGCAATTCGCTATATCGTGGATTCAAATAGTCTTTCAGAGCTTCTAATTCCTTTATTTCTTTGAGCACATCTTCTGGCAACTGAGGTGCCAGCACCTCATTGGCATAGTGGTTATAATGAGGTATGGAGCTCACCATATTAGCCACCACTAGGCCCTTTAAGTTTTCTTGATATTTAAGAGCGTATTCTATTCCTAAGATACCTCCCCAAGAATTGCCATACAGATAAAAATTGGTAGAGTCTAATCCTAGAGCAACTCGTACTTGTTCTACTTCCTCTACAAAATGCGGGATATTCCACAAGCTAGTATCATTAGGTTTTTCGCTGTAGTGACTCCCTAACTGGTCGTAGTAGTAATATTCTATCTCTGCACCGGGGAAGTAGCTATCGCAAGCTTCGAAATATTCATGTGTAATACCAGGACCACCATGCAACAGCAATACTTTTATAGTAGGATTATTACCTGTCCGCTTAGTCCAAACTTTAAACTCACCGTTAGGAGTATTAATAGGGATCATCTGTACACCTCCACTTAAAAGATCGCTACGCCCAGAATTATCATGGTAAACTGAATTTACTTCTTTAGGTGATTGCTGGCAAGCTATAATTCCAACTATAAACACAAGTAAAACTAACTTTTTCATTTCGAACAAATGTAATCTCTACAAGATTAACAACATTGTCTCAATTCTAAAAAATCAATCTGAAGATTACTACTTCACTTCTTTCTTTAACTCTTTAACCACATAATCAAGTTCTGCCTTCGTATTGAAAATAGCAAAGGACAATCTCATAGCATTTAAATTGTTTTCATAAATTCCTCTTATTTGAATCCTTTTCTCCCTAACAAGACGATTACATCTTTCCGTTACATTTTCGCCTGGAATCCTTATAGTTACAATTGCAGCTGTACACTGCGGGTCTTGGGGTGTGATTAACTCTATTCCGTTGAGCACCGAAATCTGTTCTTTGAAGTATGTCGCTAGCTCTTTACCTCTAGACTCTATTGCATCAATCCCAATATCAGAAATAAAATCTATTGCTGTTCCCAAGCCCAAAACGATTGATGTATTCCGAGTACCAAACTCATATCTATCAGCAGATTTTTTAAATTCTAAAGTCAATGAATTTAGATCAAACTTGGCATCTGTGTATGCCCCAGCAAAAATAGGGTTAGTTTCCTCGATGAGCTTTGAACTCATGTATAATATCCCGGTACCTTCAGGACCAAAAAGCCATTTATGACCACTTGCCGTATAAATGTCCGGTTGCAAATCAGCTAAGTCCACAGAGATCATACCAACAGACTGTGCACCATCTATACACGAATATATTCCTTTCTTTCTGCAAAACTTTACTATTTGCTTAATAGGAAGAACTAAGCCTGATGTACAAGTGACATGTGATAGCACTAGCACTTTAGTTTTAGCTGAAATAGCTTTTTTAATGATCGCAAGATTTTTCTTTCCTGTAGGATCCAAATCAACGAGTTTGATTTGGATTCCCTTTGACTCTTGAAGTGCAATCCAAGGTGCTGCACCTCCGATATGCTCATCTCTAGATAAGATCACTTCATCTCCTGCACTTAAGGGAATGGAATGTGCGGCAATATTCATTCCTTCGGTAGCATTGTTAGTAAGACCAATTTGCTTTACAGGAACATTAAGAAAATATGCGATCTTCTGTCTTACAGATTTTAATTTTGAATGTTTATTTAAAGCTTTATCAGCGGATGACCTTATATTTTTTACGACCTCCTCAACAACTACTTTGGGTGAAGGCCCATTACTTCCTGAATTAAAGTAATACTTACTCTTTCCAATTGTAAATTCTTTTTGAACTTTATTCCAATCAATTTGCCCCTCTATGTTTCTTAAACTTCTAATTAATTCCTTTCTTGAAAAACTATCATCTGCAAACGAAAAAAAAGGTAAACTTAAAGCTCCCAATACTCCACCGAATACTTTTCCTTTGATAAAATCTCTACGAGACTCTAACCGTTTATTCTTTACTGACTGTTTATCCATCATTTCTAAATATGCACTAAAAATTCATTCGCTGTTTCTCTTTAGGCCTTACTATGGGAGATTTAGGCTCAAAGGTAATATTCATCTCTTCTACTTCTCCATTAGCAGAAATTTTCAAAATTTTTGATTCATATGGATTAAACTCCAGGTCTAGCTCTAGTTCATGGTTAATATAGTTCACTGTTATATTAGACTTAACAGTTTCTTTCATAAAGCTTTGTCCAGAGTAAATAGGGTACACTAAATCCTTAGCAAGTGGCTGAGCCAAAAAGATATAAGCTGTACCGGTCTTAGTAACTCTACACCAATATTCTGGAAGATTCTGCCCTTCAATTAGTGGTTTATGGCTTACCACTTCCTGCAGTTTGCCAGAAACATTTGGCAGATTAATCAGCTCTTTTAACATGTCTTGATATTTGTCAGACTTCACATTCCCAGGCTGGCTAGGAGCATGCTTTATACAAACGGGCAATCCTTCTTTGGCTAATTCTAAAGTTCTGATAAGTGCTCTCACATCCATATATCTTACGTCTATATATAAAGTAGAAAATAACGCGTCGCCTACCACAAGTTTTCCGTTTTTGTAAGCAGCCATTTCTAAAAAATGTCTGTTTATCCATAAAGGATGATATCCTTCTAACTCATCGGTAGGATCTATATATCGCATTTCATACTCACCCCACACCCATACTCTTTGACGCTCTGGCGGGTAAGCACCCTTCATTACTCCATCCTCGTAAGGTATATACACTCCTATATCACTGTAGGTTTTGCCTCGCTGCAAGATACCAGACACTTTTTCCATATAGGCATTAAAAGCTGGCAATTCGGGTTCTAGGCTGCCACCCGGACCAAAGTATGTAGTAGCGAAAAAGGTATTGGTATCGGAACCCTCAGGGTTATATGGCATGCCGTGATAGAAGTGCTGATTTACACCATGAGAAAACATAGCATCTGCCACCATCTTGAGATCAGCGATCTGCTCTTGGCCTATATATGTACTCGGGAAACCATACATGCACGTAAACGTCTCACTGGACACCACTTTCTTAGAAGAGAGGCAAGCAGCAGAACTAACTACTCGTGAGTAATTTGGATTATTAAGCATGCTCTCGGTTTCTGGTATATCTACTAGAGAATAGGTAGTCATCACATCAGTAGGGGAAGCTAAGCACTGCACCCTAGACCAAGCTCCCAACTCTTTGCATTTTTGTACATACGGCTTATAAAACCCATCGGTAACATACTCATCTAAAAGTAACATATAGTCATAACGAACATCAGGAAACGAATCTAATCCTGCATCCATATACGGCATTATGTCATACCCGAATTTTTCTTTAAAAGTGCCCTCAAAACCTGCTGTCCAAATCTTATTAGTACCATTGAGTTTAATCTCCCAAGAGTCTGTAAATAGGGCTGACTTAGAACCTTGCAAAGCATCTTGAAGAGCCGCACCTATGGGCTCAGAAAATAGCTCAAATGCTTCTTTGTCTAAATGATTGATAACATACATCGTGTCTGGCCAGGCCCAAGAAAATGTAAGCAACTGTCTGAAAGTAGAATCCCCATAAATCTGAGAACTGTGCCCCTTGTCTATATTTTCTCCTGCAACGGGCCACGCACTCCCAAAACTAAAATCACAAGCTAGACCTATAGAATCTGAATATCGTTTGGTATATGCTACTACGTCGGACCACGCTGGACTTAGCCACTTTTGTGCAGTTGTATCTTTAGAATAATGTCTGCCGTACCCTCTAGCATACATACTCTGGTAGCGATATAGTGGATACACCCACGATATTTCTACCCCGCCAAAATTATTGGTCTTAGCCCAATCTAACTGATACTTTATATCACTCTTTTTTATTTCCGTAGCAAACCACCACCATCGTGTGCATGGTTTAGTACTTGGATAAAATGAATTTACCCCATCCTCACTTTTTGCCTGTGTGTGGGTAGAGCAACTGTTTATGGTAGCAGCAAGTAATAGGAGTAACACAATATTTTTCCATTTCACGAAGTAAAAGTACATAATATTGGCAGTGTATGCAAAGTAGCTAGTGCAATCCTAGAAGCTACAAATTTGAAGTAAGCCAATTCAATATTTTATTAATTCCGAGTGATAACCTTATTTTTACCCCGTGAATAGAAAGGCATACGTACTTATTTTAATATTTCTGGCAGCTATATTTGGCTGGGGACTTGGTTATATTCGCCTTCCGTATATAGAAAAAGAGTATTCGTTTGGAGTAGGAGTATTGACAACTCTAGCTATTATCAGCTTGACTACTTTGCTCACTTATTTACTAAAAACAAAAAAATCGATAAGCTCTAGCAAGTCTTCTAAAAAATTATTTTGGTTGATACTGACATGCGTCACAACAGGGGCCATTTGCATCTTTCTCTATCAAAAAAACTACACACAACAAAACAAGATAGAAACCCAAAGCAATCTTATTGTAGCACAATCTGAAACAATAACAGCACTAGAACAAGGAAACCTTATGGCTCTAGTAGCTACGGTTATTGCTGCAGCAGATACAGAACTAGCCCAAAGCTCTACTCGCTCACTTAGTCAAGCTATCATAGACCGCATAGCGGACCTTAGCCATTCTCTGAAACCATATAGACAGGTGACCAAAGATAGTATTGCAACCCAAGAACTGAGCAGAGAAAGAGGGCAACTTTTGCTTTCTCTTACCAAAATGAATATTGACTCCGCTTCATTTGCTCAGATAAAAAAAATAGCCACTTTTGAATATGCGGACTTACGAGATGCTCATCTTGCCAATATGGACCTAAGTGGTATTAATCTAGCTAGAGCTAATCTAAAAGGTGCAACATTATTAGGATCTAGCTTAGAGTATGCCAACTTAGAAGAAGCTAATCTTAAAAGGTCTCAGCTGAGCTCATCAAGCCTAAAAAATGCTAAACTAAAATTGATAAACTTAGATTGGGCAAACCTGAGTCAAGTAAATATTTCAGAAGTACGTTTAGTCGGGGCTTCCCTAAAGAGTGCAAATCTAATCGGGGCTGACTTCACTGGCACATATATAAGCTACACAAATTTCAGAGGGGCGAACCTCATAAAAGCTAATTTTACTAATACTCATATTGACATCGTTGATTTTTCCCAAGCAAATCTTACCGAAGCAATCCTAGATAATCTAATTATTAAAAGAGTGAATTTTACTAATGTTAATTTTGAAAAAACTATCGTAAATAAAGACTGGTTTAGTAACCTCAAAAAAGAGGAAACGGTCGGATTAGAAAAACTAAAATCTGATTATGAGGTAGCTAGCATAGAGGATAATAAAGACCACTTAACCTCTTTTCTTTTAGAAATTAAAAAGAAGTAAATCAACTGTATCAGCAGTTAGTCTGCCAAAACCATTTGCGATACTTTATTTATCTTATGAGTGAATTTTAATATCAATTCATCCTCTTGAGTGTAAGGTTTCATAGCAAAACCAAATGACCACATATAAAAGCTTTGAATGTCATTCAAAAAACTTGCAGTGAGCTCGGGGGTCCAAGTTGTCGTGGATGTAAGATTGTATTTTTCTTTTAACCTTAGTCCTATCTCTTGTCCTATTTCATTGTTCAGCATATCTACATAATTATCTACTGGGTAGTTAAGCGTATCTTGTAGCTGCTTGTCCGAAAATCTTCCATTAGTAAGCTCTGGCATACTCATGAGCTCATGCACATCTGCTATATAATCTGCTACTTCTTTGCTAAACAAGGCTGTAATCAACACCTGAGCAGTCACATGGTTAAATGTATTGATATATCCTTTCTCTGAGGCATCCTTAGGTGTCTTAAAAGCCAAATCAGGAGTGATAATATTAGCTAACGAAGCTTCCGCTAAATTATAAAAAGCTACATCTCCGTAGCCAAATATATCTGGCCGTATACGTGAGAGAGTATATATTTTATTTAATTCTATTCTACTTCTAATACCGTATGGAGTTTGCCATACGAGATTAGCTTTATCCCAAAAATCGCCATCTTTAGAAGCTTTAATATCTCTTTGGGTTATACCGCTGCTTAGCTCACTTACTATGCTTTTACCTGCATCTTGGTAGTGAAGTATTACTTTAGATTCTATGCACGTATCTTCTTTGTCACAAGCATTGAAATACTCAATCTGAACAGTAGATTTAAAATCATCCAAACTTTGAAATCGGGTAGCCAAAAGTGCTTTAGGGACATTTTGGGTTGCTAAGGGATTATCCTCTGTCGCTTGATTAGTGTCACAACCCAAAATAAGCGTGATACTCAAAGCTAGAAGCACATACAGTTTATAGGTAAACATTCTTTGGTTTGGCAAAGTTACGACATAAGTATACTTGATAAAACTCTGCCTCTGTCATAACTTCTATACAGCTAATTGAAATCTCAAGAAACAATAAAATAGTACATTGCACTTGCTAAAAAATAATCCATTTATAACCAATGAAATACATCCTATTCATATGCTTTTACACTTTTTGGGGATTAGCAGCTACAGCTCAAGATTATAATATAGTGAGCTATGGGGCACAATCTGGAAGCAACCAGCTAAGTACAGTAGCCATTCAAAAAGCCATAGACCAAGCTAGTAGTGCTGGTGGCGGAAGAGTAATAGTGCCCAAAGGTGACTTTACAAGTGGTAGTATATTCTTAAAATCTGGGGTAGAACTGCATCTCAGCAAAGGTGCTACATTACTAGGTAGCACCAACCCTACGGACTATAAAAAACTAGGCAAATGGAAAGGACTGATACTAGCAGATACTGCTAGAGGAATAGTAATAAGCGGCAACGGAACAATAGATGGTCGAGGAGCTCAGATAGCCCTGTATCTAGACAGTCTATTTCATGCTGGAGCTATAGATAGTATACGATACAACTTGGTAGAAAAACGACCGATGTGGTACACCAGACCGCAAATAATCTATTTCGTAGGGTGCGAAAATATCCGTGTAACAGGCGTGACCCTACAAAACTCTGCCTGCTGGGTGCAAACCTACGAGCAGTGCAACAGACTGAGAATAGATAAGATTAAAGTAAAAAGTGATGCCTACTGGAATAATGATGGGCTAGATATAGTAGATTCTAAAAACGTACGAATTACCAATTGCAACATAAATGCAGCAGATGACGGAATTTGCATAAAATCTGAAGATTGGTCGCATACCTACTCCTGTGATAGCATATACATAGCAAACTGTACTGTACGATCCAGTGCTAGTGCAGTGAAATTTGGCACATCGTCTGTAAACGATATTAAGAATGTAATCATACGCAATATAAGAGTTTACGACACCTACCGCTCTGCCATAGCTATAGAAGCCATGCAAGGCGGTGTGCTAGAAAATATATTGGTAGAAAACATAACAGCCACCAATACGGGTAACGCTCTTTTCTTGCGAATAGGCCAAATAAGAAATGCCGAAAATCCAGGAGTATTGAGAAATGTAACCCTGCGAAATATCAAAGTAACTATCCCTTTCCAAAGGCCAGATTATAAATACGAAATACGTGGCCCTGCTCTTCCTCAGTTTCATAATATTTTTCCTTCTTCTATCACAGGTATTCCAGGCCATCCTATACAGAATGTCACACTAGAAAACATCACCATCATTTATCCAGGAAGAGGCAATCCTGCTTTTGCCTATATGCCAACCGACAGGCTAAATGACGTCCCAGAACTACCCACGGCATATCCAGAGTTTTCTATGTTTGGGGAGTTGCCAGCATGGGGGCTATATTTGAGACACGTGGAAGGAATCACACTCAAAAACATAAAAATGAAAATTGAGAATCCTGACTATAGACCAGCAGTAGTTTTAGATGATGTATCCAACTATACCATCGAATCTCTGAATATAAAAGGGGATGCTAAGGCTAATCCTATTTTTGAAAAGAAGTAATCTCCTCTACTTTTATTATTCCAACATAGATACCAAAATGACTCCTGATAGCATCATATAATGCCATCAAATTAGGCAATAATGGCAATTTTAAGAATAAATAGCATTTTAACTCAAAACTTACTTATTTGTATAATCACTTGATTATCAAATATATTATCCATTTGTAAACGTTTACAAGCACTTATAAACGTAAGTAAGTGCTTAATCTTCGCTTGCCACTTGCTACCTCCATTCTATTTGCAGTGTTGTTTTGAAAGGGACCTCGGTACACTCGTCTTATCGGCGAACACTCGACCTCACAAAACATTGAGAATTAAAATAAAGTAATAATCGCTAGCTCCGGCTAGCAAACGAAAAACATTTATTAAACACACAAACATTTAAATTAAAAATTATTATGAACGCATTAAGAAACAAAGTACAATTGATCGGTAACCTAGGTATGAACCCAGAATTAAAAGAACTAGAAGGTGGACGCAAGGTGGCCAAATTTACCATAGCTACCAACGAGTATTACAACAACAAAAAAGGAGAGAAAGTACAAGAAACACAATGGCACAATATCGTTGCCTGGGGCAAAACTGCAGAACTCACGGAGCAACTGCTTGACAAGGGGAAAGAGGTGATGATAGAAGGCAAACTAACCAACCGCACATGGGACGATAAAGATGGAAACAAGCGATATATTACAGAAGTAGTAGCCAATGATTTCTTACTTATGACACCAAAAGAAGGTGCCAAAAAAGAAGGCGATCTCCCTTTCTAAAATCCATTTATCAAGCAAAAACGGTCGTTGGTAAATGGAGCGTAACCTTAGTCGCTTAGGACCGTTGTGAAGCTGTAAGAATTTTAGTAGTTAAGTATTTTTCAGTTTATCAATGGGACCTAGTGCAACTGCACTGGGTCCCATTTTTTGTTACCCTGTTCCTACTTCAATATCTGAGAAGTATGCTCTTTGGTTTTCACCTTTTCTATCACATCTTCTATCACACCATCTTCGTCTATGATGAACGTAGTACGAGCCACGCCCATATACTGTTTACCATACATACTTTTCTCCACCCATACGCCATATGCTTGTATAGTTTCTTTCTCTGTATCTGCCAGCAAGTCAAAACTTAACTTGTACTTATCTATGAATTTGATGTGCTTCTTTTCTGAGTCTGGGCTTACTCCTAGCACTGCATATCCTTGCTTCTGTAAAGCTCTGTGATTTTCTGTTAGATTACACGCTTGTGCTGTACATCCCGGGGTATCATCTTTTGGGTAAAAATAGAGTACTAGTTTTTTACCAGCATAATCTGCTAGAGATACTTTTTTGCCTTTTTGATTTATTCCGCTGAATGCTGGAGCCTTCTCTCCTATTTGTGGTATTGCCATATAGTTACAACAATACATTATAGAATTAGATTATAAATAATCTATAGCCCTTTTTCTTTGCACTATATCAACCTAGCACACCACAGGGCAAGTATGTACTGAAGATGATAGAGGATAAGTTGGTTTCAGAATTTAGTGTAATACAGATGGAATGTAGAGAAGGGAATGGGAAAGCCATTAGCACCATAGAAGGACACATAGTTTGGGAATAATACAAGAAATTTATTTATTACACGTAGATAGTAGTAGGTCTTTGCCTACCACAGTAAAGGCGATTACAATGTAATAGACTTTTTTATTTCGGTTTTATTCCCCTTATCATCTCGAGCTACTAGTTTAAACTCGTAGGTCCCAGGTTTTATCCAACTTGGAATCCCGCCCCATACAGCTCCTGTCTTGGGCTCGTACTCTGCTAGTATCCACTTGTTATCTATAGAGCACGTTACGCTACTTACTCCGCTTAGATTATCCGTAACACGGAACCTATATTTTTTACCAAAACTAATAGTCTTTGCCACTGGCGGCACATTATCATAAGTGATAGCATACTCGCCTAGTGAGCGGGTTCTAAAACTAAGTGTATTGCCGTTTAATGATCCTCCTTCGTAGTAGGTTCGCCTACCATCAAAACTTACTCCACATAGCTTATCCCCATACTGGAGCCACTCAGCAGGTACGCTGTATTGTATATTAATGTAAGTATGCAGCGGCGTGTAGCCATAGTGCATCTGTAGGGTTTTGCTCAGCATCTTTTCCTTTTTAGGTTTTATACTCATTTTAAAATCAAATGGATGATACACCGCTTTGCTCGGCACACTTATATTCCATTCGTAAAACTTAAAGGATTTGCTCCCAGTCACCCGTTGCTTTTCTTCGTAGGATGTGCTTGCTACTTGCAGAGCTTTGGCACTGGTATCTCCCACTACTATCCACGTAGCAGAGTCCATAAGCCCAGCATAGTCTTGTATGTATACTTTCATCTGAATGGAGTCTCCGTGTTGCAGGGTTATTTCTCCATTTTGATTTTGCTTGTAGTACGGCAGGGGATTAAAAGATTCTTTGAAAAGTCGGATATACGTTTTGTTCTCCTTCCACTTGAGGTACGGATCTGTATGAGTATAGATATATCTCCCTTGGTCAAAATTGAATTTTTCTATCTGGTACTGGTAGAGCATTTTCCCGTTGGCAGTAAGCCAGCAGTAATTTATGCCCAGCACATTCTTTTTATCGGTAAAATAATCGTCCGTGTACAGACCAAAACTATAAGGTCCAGGTTGCAGATTTAGTGCTTTAGTATTTTTAAGATACTCGCTCCACTTACTCACCGTAGTATAGGGATACTCCCCTTCGGAGTAGAGCATTTCTTTGTCTTTTTGGTAAATACTTATACGTTTTACCTCAGGGTTTAGTTTATCTGTCACTTGCAAACCGTGCAGTAGCGGATTAGTACTTTCTCCTCGGGAGTTGCGTATCTCAAAATGCAAGTGCGGGCCACCGCTGCCACCTGTATTACCGCTTAGGGCAAAGTTTTGGCCTTTGGTCACCTTTATCTCTCCAGCTTTAGGATATAGTTCTATCTCAAACTTGCGTTGCTGGTATTGTGCCTCTTTCACATAGTTAGCCAGTACCCCTTTAAACTTTTTTAAGTGACCGTATACAGAAGTATATCCATTGGGATGTTGTATGTACACCACTCTACCGTAGCCTGTAGTACTTACCTTTACTCTAGAAACATATCCATCTGCTACAGCTAGCACTTTCCATCCTTCTACACCACCCGTACGTATGTCTAAACCTCCGTGAAAATGATTTCCTCTCAACTCACAAAAAGTACCTGAAACATAGATGGCACTATCAAATGGATTTTGAAAATACGATTGACTGTACTTATTTGCATTTCGCTGAAACACATAATGTTCCTTATCAGACAGACTTATCCTAGCCGGTATAGGCTCTGAGTAGTCATCTACCTCTTTCAATACTATTTCTGCTGTATCTTCTGCAGTAGCATCTGCAGCTTGATCTTCTACAGTGTTCGAGTTTTTACACGTAGCGAATAAGGACAACAAACCCACCAATAAGGTGA
>Ga0307994_1002054_pt1 | contig 11538 bp, 9 predicted proteins | sample EllFjometagen261_FD_203171 | JGI IMG/M metagenome (GOLD analysis project Ga0307994, IMG submission 203171) | Marine microbial communities from Ellis Fjord, Antarctic Ocean - #261 | ecosystem: Environmental > Aquatic > Marine > Unclassified | place: Southern Ocean | collected 2014-11-02
GGTATTACTCGAGGTCGACGTTTCGCTAGTTATTGATTTTCTATAAGGGTAACTATGTTGTTAAAGCACTAATAGCTGCCATTGATGTGGTACCAAAGCACGCTCAGGTTGCTTATGTAAGCATAAAGGAAATCCGTAACGGCCGATGTAAACGCCACGGTGAAGCCAGAAAATGTCATGAAGCTAACAACTAATAAAATACTATCATTTAAAACTCAAGAAGAAACGCTATCAACATACTCCCGCATTTTCTCTTCTGCCTCACTTCCAAATAATATATTGCAGGCCTCCTTTAGGCCCTTACCATTCAGCAAGTCAGATTGGCGCACCACTAAAGAAATTTTGGATCGTCGGCGAAGAAAATCTTCAAGCTTGGTAATCATTTCATACTTTGCCGCATATTCAATCTCGCAGCGAGTGTATTCTGCACACTCTATTAATAGCTCTGCCTGGCTTTCATCATGTTTTATGGTGGCAAGTAGCTCCATTGCATTGGCCCCATAACGTCGCCAAAATCTTTCGGATAAGGGTTCGGCTGAATTTATCCACGTCATGGTATCAAGATTAATTGCATGAGCTTCTGCGAGAAACTGTTCTTTTGTTCGGTTAGTGGATTCGCCGTACCAAGCGATACCAGATTCTTTAAGTTCAATGTTGAACGCTTCTACAATCTCAGAAACCTCATCACCTACATTGATGCAATCGGTTAACTTGCCACCAAAAATACTGATGTATTTTTGCTCTTTATTGATATCGATTGCGTGTTTACGCGAAAGCTTAACCCAGTCCGCTTCGCCGCCACTAGCACCTTCAATAGCGAGAGGACGCACGCCGCATCGCTCGGCAATAATATCGGCCTTAGTTAAAGGCTTGGGCAGGTTAAGCAACTGGTTAACGTTATCTAAAATAAAATTACGATCTTCATCCGTTACCTCACTCAACGGTGAATCGACCTGAGTGTCGGTGGTGCCAATGCAAGTTTTTTGTCCCATGGGGATGACAAAAAATAACCGCCCGTCACTGGCAAAAAAAGCCAATACTTTTTTGTTGACGCTGATTTGATCCACAATTAAGTGAACACCTTTCGAAAACACATGATGATGTTCGGTTGATTGTTCAGTGGTTTCATTATATTGATCAACAAAAGGACCTGCCGCATTAATTAAGACTTTTGCTTGTACGGGAAAGATCTCACCACTCATTTCATCTTGTGCAGTAATATTCCACTGGTTATCAACAAAGTCAGCTGCTTGCGAAGACACATAGTTAGCAGCGACACAGCCATTATCAAGACTTGAGCGAATAAAGTTAAACACAAAGCGAGAATCATTATCAAAAAGATAGGCATCGGAGTATTCAAAACCTCCTTTGGCATTGCTGGTGTTAATGACAGGCTCTATGGCGCTTATTTTGTTTGGTGTTAAATAGTGAGGTCGCTTGGTATAAAAGCGGCCAAACAACCAATATATAAGAGTGCCCAGATAGACAAAAAATGGTGGGAAGCGAAAGCCTTTTTGAATACAGGTTAAAAAACGAATTTCTTTAACGGTGGAAGGGTAGCTCTCCATCAATAGATTACGGCTTTTACACAGCTTGCTGACTAAACGGTATTCATGACTTTCTAAATACTTAATACCACCCCAAGCAAGGTTGGATGAGTTGGAGCTGGTAAAACCAGCAAAATCTCCCTTATCAATTAAGGCCACTTTGACACCTTTGGCAGACAAGGCTGCGGCAGCCACTGCGCCATTAATGCCAGCACCAATAATAGCAACGTCAAATTTTTCGTTTTTAAGTTGATCAATGTTTTGTTTACGCAGTAACATCGGTGATACCTACTCCATTAATTCCCATATTGATGTAAACAAATGTTAAGTCAGAAGCGTTGTACTTAAGATTCATTGCTGGCGCCTCCACCGAATACAAGTTGTGATTGTGCTGAAACATCTGCTTTTTCTGTAGATCGCAACCGAGTGCGCAATTGGCCAGCCTGCTCAAGAATAGGATAGGCGACTGAAGTTAGATGATAATTAATACGTTTGAGGTCGCGTAGTATGTCAAGTTGCAACGCACTGAGCTTTGAATCATAAGTCACTTCATCACGTAATTTGTTGAGATGGGTAACAACTAATTCCTTTTCGCGTTTGACGACTTTATATTTTTTAGCCATTAACAGCCTGGCCATAGAGATGTCTCCTGAGGAAAACACATTCATCGACAGATGAAATGACTTAAGCACTGGCTGGTATAGGTTATTTATTTCGTCACGATCCTGCAGCGACATTTTGGCCCGAGGCACCACTTTCTTTTGTGAAATGTTATGAATCAGGTCAGCAGTAATAATATCCCCAATGTGCTCGAGGTTGGTGGCAAAGTTAATAATCTCTATGCAACGTTTGCTCTCCTTTTCAGTCAGTTGTTCACGCGCAAGAGACGTAAGATAACGCTTAATTTCGTCATCAAAAAGATTCACCACCCTATCCATGGCTTGAGTTTTTTGTGCCAGCTCAAGGTCATTTTTCTTTAATGCTACAAAGGCGTTACGCAACATGCGTTCAACGACTTCACCCATTCGCAAGACTTCGCGCTCGGCATTAACAATGGCAACAAGGGGGGTTTCAAACGCCATTATGTCAAGGTGTCTTGGCGTGATTGCATCCGGTTGTTCTTGGTCTTCAGGTAGCAGACGAGCAGTCAGCCTGGCCATCGTATTAATTAATGGGAAAAACAGCACCACTAAGGCAATATTGAAAAACATATGGAAGTTGACAATCTGGCGCGCTTGACTGATATCCCAAGTAGACAGTAATTGAGCAATCACGTCTGTAAAAGGTAAACATATGGCCACGCCACAAATACGAAATATCAAATTCCCCAGCGGTGGTTGCCTAGCGGAACGATTGGCTCCTAGTGTCGCAATAAAGGGCGGCAAGGCGCCACCAACATTTGCCCCTAATATTAAGGCAAAGGCTACCGAAACATTCAGTACACTCGTGCTAGCCAGTGTTATGATTAGTAGTACAGTGGCGAGGCTAGAATGAGCAGCCCAAGCCAAAATAGCAGCAAATACAACGGCTAATATTAAGTCTTGGCCTAGCGATACAAAAATTTGTTGGATAATAACTGATTCGCGCATTGGTATCGAAGCAGCCAGAATGAGTTTCAGCGCCAGCAACATCATACCAATGCCCAGCATCAGTCTCCCTGTCTCCTTTGCACGGCCACCTTTAGAATAGCTAAATAATGCGACCCCAAGTGCCACTAAGGTGGGCGATAGAGCAGATAAGTCAAAGGTTAGAATTTGCGCCACCAACGTGGTGCCAACATCGGCACCGAGTATTACAGCTAAGGCACTGGCGGTGGTTAATAAGCCTTGGCCACTAAACGATGCAGTGAGTAAGGCAGTAGCACTGCTGCTTTGTAAAAGCATAGTGACGCCCAGACCAGTGCAAAATGCTCGATAATGATTGGATAGGCTTTTACCCAGTATACGACGCATGTCGCTACCCCAACCCTCTGTGACCGCTACACGCACCATGCGTAAGCCCCATAACAACAATGCTACGCCACCAATTAAATTTATAAGAATTGTCGTGCCACTAATTTTAAATTACTCCTGTTTGCTCCAGCAGCATAACCAAGCTGAAGTGTTTTTGTGCAATGGAGGGATAGTTTTATGCATTTTTAGGCACCAAACGTTTGATCTCGCTAGTTTGGTGGTGAGCTAACGAGCGGTGTTTATGTGGCGCGATACCAGCGAACGAGGTGCTTAATATTTGCAACATGTCACCGTGGGAAATTAACAAAATGACTTGGCCCTGATGCTCTTGTTCTAACCGAGTTAGTACATTGAGGCCACGCTTAAGAACTGCCTCAGGAGATTCCACATGATCGTCAGACTGTTCATCTGTTTTATCTCGCTGCCAGATATTTTCATAGTGCTCCGCAGACATGCCATCCCAGTCCCCAAAAAACCGTTCCCGAAGACCCTCCTCTTTCTCTGGTTGCGGCAGGTTTAGGGTGTCAGCGACTAATCGTGCTGTTTGTAAGGTTCTCAGAAAGTCAGAGCACACTATTTGAGTAATAGCGCCTCCTGTGAAGCCCTTTGCTGAGGCAATAATCTCTTTTGAGCCTCGCTCCGTAAGTCCAAAGTGTTCAGACCCTATTTTAGGGTCGCTTACAATTACGCCACTTGCATTCGCATCACTTTCGCCGTGTCGCATTAATAAGTAACTATTTCTAAAACTTGCTTCATTCATTAGTTTGGAACCATCTATTAAGGGCTATAAACATGGCATAACTCTACTATTCGATCAAATGAGCATCAGTATCAAAGAACTGTTTTTTGGGCAACAAGGATACCACCTTGCGTCCAATATTCTGATTTACTGCAGGGTTCATAACTGCGCGATTGCTAAGAGGTGTATTGTGGTTATTGTCGAGAAGGCTAATCCCACCATGCACCCGGCGTAGGTGTCCGAGTTCGCTTAGTTCGTTGGATCCTTTCTGATAGTTTGAACAGAGACATTGAACAATGACGTAATTGCCGAACTAGAAAGCACTCCGTTCGTATTGTGGAGTTTGTCTATAATACGTTGCTGTCGATGGGATAAAATCATAATGTGTGGTGAACTTAATATGTAGATTAAGTTAATTTTTTAGTTTCGTTAGAAATACTATAACGCTCATAGTAATATATTGTCTATATAAATGTAATAAAACTTACATTTTGTAATATAATTGACATTTATATTGCTTGTGGTATCGTAAATCTTACAAATATAAAAATAGTTAGCCGAAAAAGGAATCAAATAAAATAGAGTTTATTTGTCTCTATATCCTTTAAATGTAAATTAAGGAGTAAAGAATGCTACTTACAAAAAGAATAAAGAAAATCAGTTTGGCGATTGCTATTTCAGCTACGATGTCGTCAGCAAATGCTGTTGAACTTACTGTTTATACATCAGTAGAGGCTGATAGCTTCAAGAAATATGTGTCTGCATTTAATGAAGTGCATCCAGATATTAAGCTAAATTGGATCCGTGATTCTGCTGGAATACAAACTGCTAAACTACTTGCAGAAAAACAAAACTCACAGGCTGATTTTGTCTGGGGTCTTGCGGCTACTAGTTTAATGTTACTTAAAGCTGAGGGTATGACTCATCCTTATGCACCAACTGGAGTGGAAAAACTAGACCCTAAGTTTGTAGACAAATCAAATCCTCCACATTGGATTGGTATGGATGCCTGGATCGCAGCGATGTGTATAAACACTATTGAGTTGGAGAAAAATAATCTACCAATGCCAACATCTTGGGAGGATTTGACGAAACCAATATACGCAGGTCATATTGTTATGCCAAACCCAAATTCGTCAGGCACAGGTTTTCTTGACGTGACAAGCTGGCTACAAATGTTTGGTGAAGACGGTGGTTGGAACTTTATGGATCGCCTCCATCAGAACGTAAATTGGTATACACATTCGGGATCTAAGCCTTGCCGTCAAGCTGCAGCAGGTGAAGTTACGATTGGAGTATCCTTTATGTCTCGTGGTGCGAAGTTAAAGAATAAAGGCGCGCCAATAGATATTGTTCTGCCTAGTGAGGGTGTAGGTTGGGATATGGAAACTGCCATGATTATGAAAGGCACCAAGCATTTGAAAGAAGCTAAATTATTAATGGACTTCGTTGCTACCCGTGAAGCAAGCCAGCTCTACAATAATGCGTATGCTGTTGTGGCTTATCCAGGTGTAGCAAAACCTGTTAAAAATATGCCAGAAGGATTTCTTGAGGCAATGATCGATAATGATTTTGAATTTGCTGCAAGTAACCGTAATAAGATTTTGAAAGAATGGCAGTCACGCTATGATGTCAAATCTGAACCCAAAAAATAACTTTAATACTTAGTTAAACCTCCATCTCCGTCCAATCTAATTTTAATTGGGCGGAGATTTTTTTGTTGATTAAAAACATTAAAGAAGTAAAAAAATATGCATTCTGAAAATGTCAAACCTTACTTAAAGATTCGAAATATAACCAAGAAATTTGGTAAATTTACTGCACTTAACGATGTTTCACTCGATATTATAGAGAATGAATTTGTTTGTTTTTTAGGTCCATCTGGCTGTGGCAAAACAACGTTACTTCGAGCAATTGCAGGTCTTGATATTCAGACATACGGAAGCATCAGTCAAGGAGGGAAAGATATTTCATCACTGCCTCCTTCGGAGCGAGACTTTGGTATTGTTTTCCAGTCATACGCGCTTTTCCCTAATCTCACTGTTACACGTAACGTTGCAGTCGGACTTGAAAACTTGGGGATACTAGCGCCAAAAGTACAACAACGTGTTGATGAATTACTAAGCCTGGTTGATTTGATGGATCACAAAGACAAATATCCAGCACAATTGTCAGGTGGTCAGCAGCAGCGAGTAGCATTAGCACGAGCGATGGCAACATCACCAGGTTTATTATTACTAGACGAGCCTCTAAGCGCATTGGACGCCAAGGTGCGTAGTCATTTGAGGCATGAAATTAAAGAATTACAGCGTAAATTTGCAGTAACAACAATTATGGTGACCCATGATCAAGAGGAAGCTTTGACCATGGCAGATCGAATTGTTGTTATGGACAATGGCACCATTGAACAAGTTGGTAAGCCAGAAGAGATTTATTGCACACCTAAAACAAAATTTGTTGCAGACTTTGTTGGAACTATGAACTTCTTGCCCGCCATCATATTATCAAATAACACAGTTCAAGTTAGTGATACTGTTTTGACCTGTGATACTGAAAATTTACCCGTGGGATCGTCTGTAACAATAGCTATCAGGCCTGAAGACATTAATGCTCGGAATGTCACTAATAGTGATAGTAATATTCTTCAAATTGAGGTGCTTCATATTGAATTTTTAGGTTCTTTTTGCCGAGCAAAATTAGGTTGTAATGATCTAAAAGGAATCACTTTGCGCGCTGATTTTTCCATCAGTATCGTACGCCTTTTATCTATAAAAGTTGGATCAAGATTAAACGTGAGTTTGATTCCAAAATTCATCCGCATTTATGTGACAGATTAAATGAATATAAAGGATCTTACCATGACTAAAAACACCCCAATTGTTAGACAAAAAAGTAGTCGAGACGACTTGATAATGCGTGCCTGCATGATCGTTATCGGACTGTTCTTAGCAATAGCAATCATACTCCCCCTTTACACGCTGTCTTCAAAAAGTCTTGAGAACAAAGCGGGTGACTTTATTGGACTCTCTAATTACATCGATTATTTTTCGACACCCTCTCTATTCCAGTCAGCATACAACAGTATCTTCATATCTGTGATTGGCACCGTAACAGTTTTGTTGTTTGCGTTTATCTATGCGTATGCCCTGACAAGGACTCAGATGCCATTTAAATGGTTTTTCAAAATAGTTGCTATCATTCCTTTATTAACGCCATCAATGTTAAGTGGCATTTCATTAGTATATTGGTTTGGGAACCAGGGTGTTGCGAAAATTTTTCTTATGGGTGAATCTATATTTGGGCCGATCGGTATCATTATGGGGTCAGTTTATTGGGTTTTCCCTCATGCGTTAATGATCATAATCACTGCGCTTTCAATTACAGATGCAAGGTTATATGAGACAGCAGCAGTATTGCGAACATCCAAAATTAAGACATTTTTTATGGTTACGATACCTAACTGTAAGTTTGGATTAATTAGTGCTGGGTTTGTCGTTTTTACACTTATTTTTACTGATTTTGGCGTTCCAAAAGTAATTGGTGGCAGCTACAATGTACTGGCGACTGATATATATAAACAAATAATCGGTCAACAAAACTTCCAAATGGGCGCGGTTGTTGCTGTTGTTTTGCTAACGCCAGCTATCGTTGCCTTTGCTGTTGACCGGTTTGCACAACGCAGGCAAGTTGCTCTTATATCAACAAGTGCAGTCCCCTATGAGCCAAAGAAAAATAATAGCTTGGATCTAACTATGCTTATATTTTGCTCATTGATTGCTTTTTTGATTCTTTGCATGATTGGTATGGCCCAATATGCGGCTCTTGTAGAGTTTTGGCCCTATAACCTGTCATTTACTCTAGAAAACTTTAACTTTGATCTTGCAGAAGGTGGTGGGTGGGGGTCATATTTTAATTCTATCCAGCTGTCAGTTTATACTGCGTTAATTGGCTCTATTGTGATCTTTTTTGGAGCTTACCTAGTTGAGAAAGGGCGTGGTTTTAATTTTGGACGCAACACCTTTCATGGTGTGGCGATGATCCCACTGGCTGTGCCTGGAATGGCGCTCGGCCTTGCATATATTTTCTTTTTTAATAACCCAGATAATCCTTTGAGTTTTCTTTATGGAACAATGGGGATATTGGTCATATCTACCATTACTCACTTTTATACTGTATCTCATCTGACAGCAACAACTGCACTTAAGCAAATGGATCAAGAGTTTGAATCAGTTTCAGCTTCATTAAAAACGCCTTTTTTTCGTTCATTTCAAAAGATAACAGTCCCTATTTGTATGCCAGCAATCTTGGACATATCAATCTATTTATTCTTAAATGCAATGACAACCGTTTCGGCAGTAATATTTTTATACTCGGCAAACACTAGGCTAGCTGCTATCGCTGTTCTTAACATGGACGACCAAGGTGAACTGGCAATGGCTGCCGCTATGGCGATGATGATAGCCTACACATGCGGCGGTATCCGAATTTTATATGCTATTGGAACCAATAACATACTTGCCAAAACTCAGAAATGGCGATTCCAATGAACAGCAAACCAAACACCACTATAGTGTTGCCTAGGCTAACGGAAAACATTGGCCATCTTTATGATGTTTACCTCTTAGATCTAGATGGAACAGTTTTACTTGGAAATGAGTTAATTCCTGGTGCTGACAAAGTTATTAAAATACTTAGGAATCTAAATAGACGTATAGTCTTTATTAGTAATAATGCGACTTCTAGTCCAGCAAGCTATGCAAAAAAGCTAACTTTATTGGGCATACCAACTACAAGTGCGGATGTTGTAAACCCATCCATGGTGATGATTGATTTTTTGAATGACAATATCCCGCAAGGACGGTTACTGGTGATAGGAGAACCTGAATTATGCGACGATCTTGAAGCAAATGGCTTTTTTGTCACCGATAGTGAAAGTAATGTAGATGCGGTAATTGTAAGTTTTGATCGTAGCTTTAATTATCAAAAGCTTCAGGCCGCGTTTGATGCTATTCAGAATGGTGCAAGATTTTTTGCTACCAATTGTGATAGGTATCGCCCACTTAAGGATGGTGGCCAGCCTGATGCTGGTGCAATAATTGCTGCAATAGAGGCATGCACCGGCAAACCTTGTGAGGTGATTGTGGGAAAGCCTTCTCACCATATAATTAGTTATTTAACTTCAAGAGTTCTTTATCCAGATGTTGATTGCATCATTGTTGGGGATCGCCTTGAAACAGATATTCAAATGGGAATTAATGCTTCAATTGACTCAGCTTTAGTTTTAACTGGTGTAACTAAACTAGAGAATGCTAAAAAGTCAGAAATTGAGCCAGCTTACATAATAAATAGTATCTTAGGTTTACTTCCTGATAAAATACGTAATGACCTGTGAAAGATAATCAATTAGAATTAGGCCGTCATGAAGCTTTTGTGTTTTGAAAGGTGTACATGCTGACTTTTATATAAAGATATTCCTAACAACTTGACAAATCTAAAGGATTTAAATCTGAATATTCGACGTTATAAAATTATTGACTTTGTTCGTGAGCATGGTTATGCATCAATAGAGATGTTGGTTAAGCAGCTAAATGTATCAGCTCAAACTATTCGCCGTGATATTATCTATCTTGATAAACAATCTATCTTGAAACGACATCATGGTGGCATAGGAATAATCCCCGGCACTAAAGGCCTTTCTTATTCCAGCCGAGAAATTGAAAATGTAGGAGCTAAAAATCGTATTGGAGCAGCTATTGCATCTAAAATTCCTGATGGAGCATCTATATTCATCGACATAGGAACAACGATGGAACCAATAGCTGAAGGCTTGCTAAACCATAAGGGGTTAACTATTGTAACCAACCACATTGGTGTAGCGCTTATCCTAAGTCAAAATCCAGAGTTTATAATCTTAATTTCGGGAGGACAACTTCGATCACAAGACAAAGCAATTATAGGGGAGTCATCGATAGAATTCCTGAGCAAAAATAGAGTTGCGTTTGGTATCTTTGGTGTTGGATCGATTGCGAACGATGGGCAATTATTGGACTATGACTATCGTGATGCCCAATTTTCTCGATATGCAATGGAGGCATCCAGAACTAAGTTTGTAGCAGCAGATCACTCTAAATTTAATGCTGAAGCCATGATGCCAATTGCACATATATCTGAAATTGACTCCTTTTTTACTGATGAGATGCCACCTGAATTAATTTTGAATTCTATCAATAAACATGGTACTAATTTGTTTGTAGGATTAAATAAAATATAACTTTCCAACTATGATCTTCATTTTTTGTATGAGATTAGTAGTTAACTAATTATTAAATAAATAATCTTAGTATCAACCCTTCACTGAAAAAGGGGGGAATACCCCGACCCACAGATACTGCACTGACCGCTTTAATAGCTTAACTTTTATGGTTGCCATCATACATTGTGCATTAGCGATCCGTAATGGCCGATGTAAACGCCACGATGGAAGCCCCTACAGAGCCGAGACCCAGGCCTTTGGAAAGAGTCACCACCGCTACGTTCATGGACTGAGAACTAAAGAAGCCATCATGATGTACAACCCTTACACTCAGTGAAACTTTTCCTTGCATACGTCCAAATATGCTAAAATAGTACGTATAAATATCAACTGGAAATCAACCACCATGGCAGATCGAGGCGGTATGCGTATAGGTGCAGGTAGGCCTTTAGGCTCTAGGAACAGGGCAACAGCTGACATCAAGGATGGGCTTTCTGAGCTAGCTAAGACCCACACGGAGGCAGCACTTGAGGTCATTGTCGATTTGATGCGTAACAGCTTGAACGATAATGTAAGGCTCGCTGCTGCATGCTCTTTGCTTGATCGGGGTTATGGTAAACCATCAATAGCTCAAGTCGATAACTCGGTTGCCCATGAAATTACGGCGTTTGAGGTTGTGGCTGATTATTAAATAAATTCCAGGCTCATAAGCTTTAGTATCCGGCACTTAAAGTGCGAATAAATAAATCAGCAGTACAGTTGCCTAAAGTAGACAATGGTAGGCGCTAGGGGGTAGTTATTTTGTAGGTCTGTCCAGAGAGCTATGCGTGGTAGGTTTTTTAACACTGTGGTGGTATATTTGGGGGTATATATCAGTATTTATTTTTAATTAATTATATAAATCAAATGTTTATATATATGGTTCAACTCCGGCCGCCGGTACCAAATTGATGTCTATGACCAATCATAGATGTCCTAAAAGCCCCTAACCATGGGGCTTTTTTTTGCCATTTTTTTGAGTTGGGTATGTATCGCAGAACTCGGAGG
>Ga0307994_1002058_pt1 | contig 11526 bp, 13 predicted proteins | sample EllFjometagen261_FD_203171 | JGI IMG/M metagenome (GOLD analysis project Ga0307994, IMG submission 203171) | Marine microbial communities from Ellis Fjord, Antarctic Ocean - #261 | ecosystem: Environmental > Aquatic > Marine > Unclassified | place: Southern Ocean | collected 2014-11-02
GCCTGGCCATACAATACTAGCCAAAGCCGGGCTTGAAGCCTGCGGGTGGTGCTCTTCTAGCTTTAAAAGAATATGACATTCCTGCTGCCATTCTAGGTGCATTGCTTTGGGCAATCGAACGATCACCACGTTTAGAAAGCTGCCCACTAGCAAGCTCAGAAAAGTAGCTGCTACTAGCCATAATTCATGATGTTGCTGTAACACGCTAAAAAGTGGGTAAAAGGTCATGGGCTATATAACAAGCTAAAAAGAGCACTATTGTAACCAAAGATCGCTTCATAGTCATAAAGCTCATAAAAGATTATAAAAGGTCATAAAAGTGATGTTAATTAATGGGACATTGAAGTGGTATTAATGTGGTGTTCATGTGGTGTTCATGGGGCATTCATGGGCATAGCCAGTGCATAACCGGCCTATTGCACCGAGGTAATATGGGTTAAAAAAGTATAGACCCTGATTGTAAAAAAGGGTCGCTACTCTAAGAACACCTAAACAGTTAAACTGGGATTATGGCTTCAAGTTGAGTGGTCATTTGTTGTTCGTTAATTTCTATTAGCACTGGACCTTTGTGACTAACCGCTTTGAGCAATACATCTGCCAGGTCATTTATATGTGTGAGATAGGTGTAATCGAGCCCATAAGCCTGTGCCAGAGCATCTAATTTGGGTGGTTTAGGGCTCACGCCAATAGGGGTGACGCCCACAGCCAACATAGAAGATTCAATTTCGCCGTACCCTTGGTTGTTCCATACAATAACTATAATGGGTAGTTCAAAATCTTTGGCTGTGGCTAATTCGGCTAAACAAAATTGCAAGCCACCGTCACCAGTTAAGGCTATAACGGAGTGTATGTTGTTTTGCAGGCGTCGCCCTAAAGCGGCCCCTATGGCAGCAGGCACGGCATAACCTAAGGTGCCAAAGCCGGTGGCAGAATTGAACCATGTTTTAGCAGCAGGTGCTTCAAAGTAGCAATTACCACCATAAATGGGTTGGGTAGAATCGCCTACTATGATTACTTCTGGCAGTGCCTGCACAATGGTAGTGAGAAACTGGTGGTGCTGCTGATAAGGCTTAGGTAGTTCTGCAAACGCAGCATGACGAGTATTACTGGCACGCATCTGGCCTAAACTGACAGCAGGCTGCTTTTGCTTTAACAAAGGTAATAAGCCACGTAACACTTGTGATACGTCGCCATGAATACCAAGCGGCTGTGATGTCTTTACGACACTAGGGTTAATATCGATATGAATGAGGTTTGTTAATGGAGGAAACTGGCCGTTTACATACATATCGTAATCAGTTTGTCCCATTTGCGTGCCTAGGGCAATCACACAATCTGCTTGTGCTAATAAGCTCCGAGTTGCTGCTAAGCTTGGGCTAGCAGGTACAGACAAGGCATGGTTAGCTAACAAGCCACGGGCGTTAATGGTGGTTACTACTGGTGCATCTAAGGTTTGTGCAAGCTGTTTTATTAGCGTATGTGTGTTTACTGCACCACCGCCTGCTAGGATAACAATTTTGCCTTGCTGATTAATCACCTGCGCCACATTTTGTATTTGTGTTGATGAGCACAGGTGTTGGTTTATGTGTTGACCTTTATGCTCTACGGGTTCTTTGCCTAGTATGTGCGCATCTTCAGTGGCTAATTGCCCAATCACATCAAGGGGGATTTGTAGGTGTACAGGTCCAAGTTGGGTGCCATTATGGATACTTAATGCAGCAAAAACTTGGGCCAGTGTTTGGGTAACGCTGTCGTTAGCATTAAGTTGAAAACTAGCCACACAAAGTGGCTTAACCACATTTTCTTGTTGTGGCATAGCATGCAAACAACCCTGTGCTTCTGTGCCAGCAGCATTGACAGTAGAGATCACTAGCATAGGGATGCTATCTCCAAGGGCTTGGCCCATAGCCGTGGCAATGTTGGTGAGGCCTGGCCCTGTGATCACAAAACACACGCCAGGTTTGCCTGTGATGCGGGCGTAGCCATCAGCCATAAACCCTGCGCCTTGCTCATGACGGGGGGTAATGTGTTGGATGTTAGATGCGGCTAAGCCGCGGTATAACTCCAAGGTATGTACACCTGGAATACCAAACACAGTATCAACACCATAGGCTTCCAGTAAGCTAATAAGCTGTTGGCCTTTGGTGATGGTGGGTGCGCTGCTCATAGCTTTTTCATGGTTCATGTCTGGTTCATAGCTCATGTCTGGTTCATAGCTCATGGCTGTAACCGCTTGATCTGCTGGCATTGGTCTATAAAGCCACGAATGCGCCTACAGGCTTCTAGCAGTATGGTATCTTCTGCAGTAAATGAAATACGCACCCAACCGTATGAAGCATTACCAAAAGCCCCTGCATCAAGTACCGCAACACCGGTGGCGCTATACAGTGCTGTGGCAAATTCTAAGCCATTCATGCCTAAGGCGCGCACATCCATCATGATGAACATGCCCGCACTGGGTTTTAGAATAGGTGCGGCTTCAATGTTGCTCAGTGCGCTCATCACCACATCTCTGCGCTGTTTGAAGGTTGCTCTAATGTGTTCGCTTTGCACTTGTGATTGTTGTAACGCAGTGTAGGCTGCAGCTTGGGTGAAGCCTGCTAAGCCATACAACATACATAGGCCTAGGTTGGAAAAATGCTCTACAAGTGCAGCGGGTGCAATAGCCCAACCTACGCGCCAGCCTGTCATAGCATAAGTTTTTGATAAGCTGTTTAATGTAACTGTGCGGGCAAACATACCTGCACGCTGAGCAATGCAGATATGTTCACCTTCAAAGATTAATTGACCATAAACTTCATCACTTATCACCCAAAGGTCATGCTTTATAGCAAGCTTACAGATGGCGTCAATCTCACTTTCAGACATCATCACCCCAGTGGGGTTGTTGGGGTTAGTAATCAGTATGGCTTTGGTTTTAGCTGTGATCGCTGATTGAGTAGCGTCGGCGTCGAAACGAAAGCCGCTATCAGCAGGCATAGGCACTGCAACTACATTTGCACCCGATGCCCGTAAGGTGGCTTCGTAGGTAACGTACATTGGGTCTAGGGTTAATATTTCGTCACCAGGATCTAATAAACATAAACTGGCAGCAAAGAGCGCATTTTGAGCCCCAGCAAAAAGCATAACATTGTCTGCGTTTAAGTTTGGGGTGTGAGTTGATTGGAATTGATCGGCGATCAGTTGCCTCAACTCGGGGCGTCCTGTTACCAGCTGATAGTGCGTGTCGCCTGCTTCAAGGGCATCAATAGCAGCTTGGGTGATGGCTTGAGGGGTGGCAAAGTCTGGGTCACCAACACTTAATACAATAACATCTTCGCCTGCTGCTGCTGCCTTTACGGCTACTTCATGAAGGTCCCAAGCAGCGGCACCTTCGCCATTGATACGATTGGTAAGTTGGGAGAATTGCATAGGCACCTTGGCAGCATTTTTGCTGTTATTGAACGATCGTCCAATACTATTGAGCGCTTGCTCAATAGTCAAATAAAGTCGACAATTAAGATTAAATATTTTGCATTATTTTGGAACTGCATTGAAGAAAAAATCAGATCGTTTATTACCGCAACAAAGGCGTAGCCAACTGATTGAAGCTACGATTACTTGTTTAATGACAGAGGGCATGAGTGGCTTATCGTCACGAAAAATTTGCGCCCAAGCTCAAGTTTCTGTGGGTTTACTTAATCATCATTTTGCTAGCCAAGAAGAGCTGGTAGCGGCAGCCTATGAAGAAATTTCATTGCGTTATCATCAGGTTTTGAGGGCGCGCATAGAAGTGGATACAAAAAACCAGGGTTCACCCATCAAAACCCTTGTAGCCTGCGCTTTTGAAGAAGACATTGCGTGTCCAGACCAGTTGCGAGCATGGGTGGTGTTTTGGTCTAAAACCATAGACTCTGAAGTAATGCGAGCTGTTCATGACCGCATTAATGAACGGCTTCAATCGTATTTAATAGAGGTGCTCGCGCAGTCCTTGCCCAACAGCAAGGTAGACTTGCGCCTGTTGGCATTAGAGTACAGCGCATTAGCAGACGGGTTATGGCTAGATTGGAGCCTTAATGGCAAGCACCAAAGTGCTCAGCAATGGCAAACTATTCTGAATCAGTGGTTAGATCGTACCTTAGCCTTGGCTTAGTTTGCCAGTTTAAAACTATTTAGCTAGAGGCTTAGTTATTTAGAGGCATAGTTGCCCAGCGGCTTTGGGAACGCGGCCTTCTAACCAATTAAACAGCACTACAATAATGCCAGTGAGGCAAATATAAACGCCAGCAATGAGCAGTAGTGGTTCGTAAATTCTGTAGGTTTCTTGGTGAATAATGGTACCCACACCAAAAATTTCATACACGGTAATGGTGGCTGCTAATGGCGTGGCTTTAAGGGTGAGTACCATTTCACCTGCAAGGGTAGGTAACACATTTTGCAGCGCCCTTGGCAGCCATATACGGCGCAGCAACTGAAAGCGGCTCATGCCGCTGGCAATCCCCGCTTCTAATTCGCCTTTAGGCACGTTTTTAAACGCTCCACGCATAATCTCACCTTCGTAAGCGGCTACGCTTAGGGTAAAAGCCACCACGGCGTAGGGAAATGCGTCGCGTAAATAAGGCCACAAAAAACTAGTTCGTATGCCATCAATATAAGGGAAAATTGAGCCAAGGCCATAATAAAGTAACCATAGCTGAATCAATAGTGGTGTGCCGCGAAAAGTAGTACAAAAGGCCCTTGCAGGTAAAGATAAAATTCTAGGTCCTGTGACTTGCACCAAACCAATAGGGATTGCGAGGAGCATGCCAAAAAATACTGCTAGCGCCAACAACTGAATGGTAAGCCACGTGCCAGCTAGTAGTTTAGGTGCATATTCGCCTAGCCAATACCATTCCATATTAATGTCCTAAGCTTGTCATGCCGCGAGTTGATCGGCGCTCTAGCCATTTAAACCCAAGGTTAGAAATAAGGGTGACGGTCAAATAAATGGCCGCAGCAATTAAAAAGAATTCCAAATAGTAACGCGTAGTTCCAGCGGCTAAACGAGTGGTTAGTGTCAGTTCTTGAAATCCTACAACCGCTAATAGAGCGGTATCTTTAGTAACAATTAGCCACAGGTTAGACATCCCTGGCAGTGCCAGCGGTATCATAGCTGGAATAGTGATGCGTCGGAATAAGGTGAAGCGAGACATACCAAAAGCTCGGCCTGCTTCTAATTGGCCTTTAGGAATGGCTTGTAAAGCACCACGGATCACTTCTGTTGAATAGGCGCCCTGAACGACCCCTAAAACCACAATGCCAGCCACCAAACCACTGATATCAATGGGTTTATGACCTAAGCTCATTAGCATTTCGTTAATGAGGGCCGTACCTGCGTAATACAGTAATAAAATAAGCACTAGTTCTGGTACTGCGCGCACCAAAGTGGTGTAAGTGCCAAGCAAAAAGCGTACTACTGGGCCACCATTTATCTTACCTAATGCGCCCGCAAAACCTATAGTTGTCCCTAAAAGGTATGCCCCAAAAGCAATTTCTAGCGTGGCTAACAAACCATAAAACAGGTTGTCGCCCCAGCCCATATCTGAAAACTTAAGTATATTGAGGAATTCTAGAAATGCGTCCAAGAGAGTCCTTTAGGTTGTAACTAATGGTCAAAATAAGTGGTCTTCTATTGTTACTTAGAGCCTAGTCGAGGCATATAACAGCCAACGGCTAGGCTCAGAATAACAACTGACGCTAAACTTTAACCACCATAAATGTTGAAGTTAAAGTAAGGTGCAGAGATCTTGTCAAAGGTACCATCGGCACGGATTTGATCAATAGCTGCGTTGATCTTGGCTTTAAGGTCAGAACCTTTTCGTAAACCAACACCTACACCTGGGCCAAACACACTTACATCATGTAAATCGCCTTTAATTTCACAGCACTGTCCTTCAGCAGACGTTAAGAAAGGCTGCATAGCCATGCTATCACCCACTACGGCATCTAGGCGTCCAGCAAACAAATCTTGGTTGTGCTCATCAAAATTTTGGTATGACTTAACGGTAGCATTTTCCATATGAACTTCCACATAGTTAGCGTGGGTCGTTGCCACTTGAACACCTACAATCATACCGTTAATACTTGCAGAATCTGCGCTAATATTTGATTCCTTTGGTGCCACAATAACGGCTGGCGTGCTGTAGTATTTGTTAGAGAAATCTATAGTTTTCATGCGTTCTTCAGTAATCGACATAGAGTTAATGATGGCATCAATCTTGTTAGAGGTTAATGCTGGAATAAGGCCATCCCATGCGGTCTTCACCCATACACAGTCTTCATTCATTGCCGCACAGATAGCCTCGGTAATTTCAATTTCCCAGCCCTCTAAGTTGCCAGAAGCGCTTTCAGCAGAAAATGGCAGGTAAGGTGCAGGGTCTATACCAATGCGCATTTCAGCTTGGCTAACACTAGCTACTAATATTAGTGAGGCGGCAGAACCTAGTAGAAGGTTTTTGATTTTTTTCATATTGAACTTTCCTTATTTTTGTTAAATGACTTAAATGACTTAAAAATTATTAATTCACGCTGCTTACAAAAGCCTTACAACGTGCACTTTCAGATTCGTTAAATACCTTTTGTGGGCTGCCTTGTTCTTCTATGCGGCCGTCATGTAAAAACATCACTTGATTCGATACATCCCTTGCAAAACGCATTTCGTGGGTTACCATAATCATGGTTTTGCCTTCTTCTGCTATGCCTCGGATTACCTTTAATACCTCGCCTACCAATTCTGGGTCTAGGGCAGAAGTAGGCTCATCAAAAAGCATTATTTTTGGATGCATTGCTAAAGCTCTTGCAATGGCAGCGCGCTGTTGCTGGCCACCAGACAAGTGCATAGGGTATGCATCCCGTTTATCCCACAAACCCACACGATGGAGCAAGCGTTCGGCTTCATCTATCGCTTGGGCCTTATTCATGCCTAAAACGTGAATAGGGGCTTCAATAATGTTTTTGAGTACAGTTTGGTGCTGCCACAAATTGAAGTTTTGAAATACCATGCCCATATTAGAGCGTAATCGTTGGATTTGTTTCTGACGGGTAGGCTTTAATATATGCCCTTGGCTATCTTTTTTAAATTCAATGGCTTCACCTGCGATACTGATGGCACCTTGGCTGGGCAGTTCCAACAAATTTAAACAACGTAAAAAGGTGGATTTTCCAGAGCCACTAGAACCAATAATAGACCACACCTCACCCTCTTTAGCACACATTGAGATGCCTTTGAGCACTTGGTTATCGGCAAAAGATTTGTGTAAGTCTGTCACTTCTAGGGCGTTAATGTCTGGGGGGTGCGTTAGCATTAGTAAAGCCTTAGTTTTTTTATTCTTGCTGTACGACCGTTCAATAGTATGCAAGCTCAGATGGTTAGTCAACCTTCGTGAGAATATGCTCTTTGGTAGATCACAAGTGGATTAATTAGTGGATGCAGGCTTTACTTCGTCCTAGCAAGTTTGTAGCATCACTCTAACTGAACGATCGTTTAATAACGTGTTAATAATGCCTGCAGGTTGCTAAACAGTTGCTAATATAGCCACTGTTTAGTTGACGCAAAGCTAATGCACACATACTACAAGGAAATTCTCCATGCCTAACTTTGGTTGCCAGTCTATGTCGCTAACTCTTCAACGTGTGTTGATGCGTGCTCCCACAAAGAGTTTGCTCCACGCTGATCCTGAGCGATGGCATTATGGTCCAACGTTTAATGGCGCTAAGGCGTTAGAACAATATCAGGTATTTCGTGGTTTAGTGGAGGCCTGTGGTGCGCAAATTATAGAACTTGAAGACCAAGATGACGGTTTAGCTGATTCTATGTTCACCCATGACCCATCTTTGATGAGTGATCATGGTGCCATCATTCTTAACATGGGCAAACCGTTACGCAAGGCAGAACCTGTCTTGCATGAAAAAGCCTATGTAAAGGCAGGTATACCTATACTAGGCCGGGTGGAGGGCACTGGGCAAATTGAAGGAGGTGACTGTATCTGGTTAGACCATAAAACCCTTGTGGTAGGGCGGGGTTTTCGTTCAAACCAAGTAGGTATAGATCAACTTAATGCTATGCTGAACCCCTGTGGCGTTAACGTTTTAGGATTTGATTTGCCTGTTTGGAATGGTGCAGAAGCTTGTTTACATTTAATGTCAGTGATCTCACCGCTAGCTCCAAAACTAGCGCTGATACACGCACCATTGGTGCCTACAGCACTCTACCAACTTATGCAGTCTATGGGGATTGAGTTGATAGAGGCACCTAATGATGAGTTTATAGCAAGCAGCGGCCTTAACTTAAATGTATTACCAACGTCACCTTTTAAGTGCATCATGATTGCAGGTTTTCCTGGCACCAAGGCGGCTATGGAAACCGCTGGGTGTGAGGTACAAACCTTTGTTGGAGATGCCTTATGTATTGCTTGTGAGGGTGGTCCTACGTGCTTAACTAGGCCTATTTATAGAGCCTAATTAATGTCTGTTGTTAAACTGCTAACGACCTATATAAAACTGATGCAGTTGCGGCATTATTTGAGGCATTGCAATACCTAGCTCTTGTGCTGCGTGAGTAGGCCAGTACGGATCGCGTAACATCGCCCTAGCTAACAAAACGATGTCGGCTTGGCCATTCGTAATAATACCTTGGGCTTGATGAGCTTCAGTAATTTCTCCTACCGCCATGCTCATTAAACCCGTACTTTGCTTTAGGTCTGCAGCCATACCCACTTGCTGAGCGATACCGCCGTTGATCGATCCACGCGAATCGGGTGTGGCCCCGCCAGAACTGCAATCTACTAGATCCACACCTAAGTCTTTAAGCCATGAGGCTACCTCAATGTTGTCTTGCACACTAAGCCCACCCTCCACCCAGTCGGTCATAGAGAGCCTTACCGATAAAGGCAAACTTTGAGGCCAAACTGCGCGCACCTTTGCTGTGGTTTCCAATAACATACGGGCGCGGCTTTTAAGGTTGCCACCGTATTCGTCTGTGCGAGAGTTGACCAGTGGCGACAAAAAGCTATGTAACAAGTACCCGTGGGCGCAGTGGATTTCAAGAAATTCATAACCTGCTTTTAAGGCCCGTTTAGCCGCTGCCACAAAAGCGTTTTGTACCTGCTCTATATCGTCTTGCTGCATTGCTTTTGGCGCTTTCCATAAGCGTGTGCCATCGTCATCAAACGCTTGATCGGTTGGCCCCACTGTGTTCCAGCCACCCTCTCTATCTGTAAGTTGTTGACCGCCTAGCCAAGGTACGGCACTGCTACCTTTGCGGCCCGCATGAGCCAGTTGAACACCAGACACTGCGCCTTGTTCTTTGATGAAAGCGGTAATAGGTTTTAAAGCTTCAACTTGGTCGTCATTCCATAGGCCCATACACGCTGGGGTAATGCGGCCTTCAGGTAACACTGCAGTGGCCTCGGTCATAACCAGTGCTGCGCCACCCACCGCTTTAGAGCCTAACTGAGACATGTGCCAAGCTTGCGCAATACCATCTTTGGCGTGATATTGGCACATAGGCGCCACGCCGATACGATTACGTAACGTGATGTCTTTAATCGTTAGTGGGCTAAATAAATGAGGCATTGTGATGTTTCCAATTGTGGATGCAAGTGCATTGATTATAATAATGGGCCAGACCATGACATGGTCTGTAGCTATCGTCAATAAACAAGGACCAATAAACAAGGACCAATAAACTTCCCTTGGTATTGAATAAAAGCTCGAATTACATTTGCATCAATGGGGTTGTTGGTTTTATCATCGAGCTTTTGAGAATGCAATTATGAATATAGCTCGCCATCAAACCAACGAACGTACTAGCAAAGTGGTTGTGCACAACAATATAGCCTACCTTTGTGGTCAGGTTGCTGCAGATGCGCAAACAGATATTACCGAACAGACTCAAACTATGTTGGCCAAAGTAGATGATTTATTAGCCAGCGTAGGTTCAGATTCTACCCGCATGCTAACCGCCACCATCTACTTAAAATCTATGGATGATTTTGCCGCCATGAACCTAGTTTGGAATGCCTGGGTACCTGCAGGCCATGCGCCAGCGCGGGCCTGTGTGCAAGCCGCTATGGCTCGGTCTACCTTGTTGGTTGAAATATCCGTTAGCGCTGCGTGTTAACAAATAAGTGCAGCCATAGGATGTATCGTTTGGCTAGAATGTCGCTTGTGTCAGGTGTGTTAGGTGTAAGCAGCTTTGCGTGTGCGTCAGAATACCAGCAAGGCGAGTTAGTTATTGGTCAAGTTGAACCTGGCACACAGGTGTGGCTTGACGAGGTGCCATTAAAGGTGTCAGATGCTGGTTTATATGTATTTGGGCTAGGCCGTAATGCTGCCCATAATATGACCTTGGCTACTAGGTTTAATAATACTCACACCGAAACGCCTTTGTTGATTAACCAGCGCCGCTATTTAGAACAAAAAATTAATGGTTTACCCAGCAAAAAAGTGACGCCTAGTGCAGCTTCTACTAACAACATTCGCTCAGACAGCCAGCAGATTGCTAAAGTTAGGCGAAGCCTGAGCCAAAACCTAAGCCAAAACCTAAGCCAAAACCACTGGTTAGCTCAGCAATGGTTGCAACCCGTTGCAGGCAGGATAAGTGGTGTGTTTGGGTCTAGGCGTGTGCTTAATGGTGTGCCAAAGAACCCTCATAACGGTGTCGACATTGCTGCAGCTAAAGGCACTAACATTATCGCTCCCATCGCAGGGCAGGTGGCCCTAGTTCATGAGAATATGTTTTATACCGGCAAAACCATTATGTTAGACCATGGTTTAGGTGTTACCAGCGTTTATGCGCACCTGCAGCATATAGAAGTAAGTTTAGGACAAGTGATTAAGCGAGGGCAGGTATTAGGGCAAGTAGGCCAAAGTGGCCGCGCTACAGGGCCACATTTGCACTGGGGTGTAACATGGCGAAAAACCCACCTAGACCCACTACTGTTAGTTAATTAAGACCTGGTTACCTATAAATAGTAACACCACGATCATCAGGGCCATAAGCCAATGAAGAACGACGGTAATGCGATTGTATTGGCTGGTTAACTGCATAGTTACTACTCCTAGTTTTTATTATAGTATTTTTTTGGCTAACTATTTGAACTGCCTTAATTGTTAAATTAACATGGAAATAGGATTGTTAAATTAACATGGTAATAGGCGATGCTCCAGTTATATTAAGTTGTAGAAAAGGTGAATTCAGATGCAAGATGTGTGTGTTTTTTGTGGTTCTAGTCCAGGTGAAGATGCTGTTTTTATGCAGTCTGCAAAGGCGTTAGGGCAAGCTATTAGTATGGCATCCATGGGCTTAGTTTATGGTGGTGCCCATGTTGGCCTTATGGGCCAGGTGGCTGATGCAGTGCTGGCTGGTGGGCAAAATGTGGTGGGTGTGATTCCTAAATCGTTTACCCATGATGTGTCTCACACCGGGCTTACCCGGTTACACGTGGTAGATTCTATGCACACCAGAAAAGCGAAGATGTTTGAACTGTCGGATGCTTTTATCGCCTT
>Ga0307994_1002061_pt1 | contig 11514 bp, 10 predicted proteins | sample EllFjometagen261_FD_203171 | JGI IMG/M metagenome (GOLD analysis project Ga0307994, IMG submission 203171) | Marine microbial communities from Ellis Fjord, Antarctic Ocean - #261 | ecosystem: Environmental > Aquatic > Marine > Unclassified | place: Southern Ocean | collected 2014-11-02
TAATTTTCATGGGGATCGCTCGCTTTTTATTAGCCCAAGTTAGGATTCCCAATGGAGTCTGAAGTTTACGTTTATGCTCTGCTTTTCTCTAAGATGCCTGTTAGGTATTGTATGCCGTGTGCTGCCCAAGATCACTTTGTCTTGACTGTTAGGGTATATTTAAATCAAACACAACGGAAGACTGTATAAGTGGCCGCTAATAAGGAGAGATGCCGAAAGGCTGGCTCCTTCAGGCCTAAAGCACGTCCAGCCTAGAGCTTCGTTGCTAATGTAACATTAGCAACGAAGCTGCTGTGGCTAAATACGCCTATATTAGACCCATTTTTAGCTTTGCCTATTTCTATAGGTGGCTATGCCCTTTCTACAGGCCACGGTGAGTGGAGCCAAGAAGGTTAACAATTGAGCCCTTATCTGTATAACCTTCCGATGGTTGGTTTATATTTTTAATTTACTGCAAAGTCCAAGTAATTTAACTTAATTTAAATTAATTTAAATTAAGTTAAGATAATATAACGGGTATGCTATTATCCAATAAGATTTTCAACTTCAGCATAGGGCAAAATTTTCAGATTAGAGAAATAGTTCCAGTAGCCTTTAGCCTAAAAAGTAATATTAGGTGAGTGACCTTAATGGCCACCATAAAAAAGCGTGACAGAAAATGATGGGATCAAAGTTTCATTAAGTTCAAGCAGAAAAACCTTATAATTTATATGTTTTTTCTTGATTTTAAGTAGGCCTAATCGATTAATTTAGAACTTCAAAAAAAATAGGATTATGGATAACCTTAATAATAAATTTCTCGAAAGAGTTAGTGCTAATGAGTTTGTAATTAATGACTTACTTTTTGCAAAATTCTACCGCAAAGAAGCCGTGAAGATTACTGAACCATGGAGGTCTACCGACCATATTGTATATGTTGTCAGTGGGAGAAAGACTTGGCGCTCGTCATCTGGTTCCGTTACTGCCGAGCAAGGGCAAGCAGTATTTATTAAAAAAGGTGTGAGAACAGTAGAAAAATTTTGTGATGAAAATTATTCCGCCATGGTTTTTTTTATTACAAATGATTTTGTCAGGGGCATTGTAGACGAGCTAGTCGGTAATAGAGTAAATCAGACGATTGACAACATTCCCAAAGAATCAGAAATAAAACTCAATATTGATAATGGACTCGCCTCTTATTTTCAATCAATGGCAGCTTATTTCGCCAGCAAAGATAAGCTTCATGATTCAATATTACTGTTAAAGTTAAAAGAGCTAATTATCAGTATTTATGTTAGCGATGATAATCATGATATCACAGATTATTTCCAGTCATTGACTCACTTCAGGTCACCCTCAATAATAGAAACGATGGAGTTAAACTTTCGAAAAAACTTGTCAATGAATGAGTTTGCACAATTATGCCACCGCAGTTACTCTTCATTCAAAAGAGACTTTCAATCCCAATACAGTGAATCACCAGGAAAATGGCTTTTGAACAAAAGACTTGATTATTCAGTTTTTTTGCTTTTAAGCAGTGAGAAAAGGGTTTCAGATATTGTGATAGACTCTGGATTTGTTGACATATCACACTATAGTAAAGCATTCAAAAAGAAGTTCGGTGATTCGCCTACGATATATAGAAAAAACCAGCCGCTTAGTTAAAGGCACCATAACCATTATTAATCATTAAAAGATGGTGCCTACACACAACGTCTGACTAGTTTTTACACACCTTTAATGATTCTCAACTCAGGATGTAACAGAGCTTTTGGGAAGTCCTGATACGAAACTGGGCGCAGCCAACGGGCAATAGCAAGAGTGCCCACGGAGGTTACACGTGCATCTGTACTAGCAGGGTACGGCCCGCCATGCATCATGGCCGAACATACTTCAACACCCGTCGGGAAACCATTACACAGTATACGCCCGGCTTTTTCCTCGAGAACGACGACTAAGCCATTTGCTAATTCCATATCCCCATCTTCCAGATGCAGTGTCGCAGTCAACTGACCTTCCATTGCTTCGGCCACAGCTACCATTTGAGCCGCGTCCTCACATTCCACCAAAACCCCAGCCGCTCCAAAGACTTCGTGCTGCAACCGAGGAGTCGACATCCATTTGCCCGCATCAATCTTAAAGACCACAGGCAGCGTATGTCGTGGTTTATCAGAACGCCCGCAGGTCGAAATTTCTTCCATAAGTTCGGCAAAGCCTAGCACACCCTTTTGATAAGCCTCATGAATACCATCGGTGAGCATCTTCTGTTCCGGGGCATCTTTGAGCGCAGTCAAAGCAGCCTTAGCGAATATGTCAAGGCCCGTTCCCCGCACACCTACAACAATACCAGGGTTAGTACAAAACTGACCCGCACCCATGATTAACGACTCAACCCAGCTAGCACCCATGACTGCCGCACGCTTTTCAATAGCTTGGGGCAGTAAGAAAACTGGGTTTACAGAACTCAATTCACCATAAAACGGGATCGGATGAGAACGGCCATGGCAGATGTCATAAAGCGCCTTACCCCCAGCAAAAGAACCGGTGAACCCAACGCCGCGTATTTCAGGATGCTGTACCAGCGCGTTCCCAATCACACGACCGGGGCCTTGTAACATTTGGAAGGTGCCAACAGGCATACCACAGAGTTTAATAGCCTTTGCAATCGCTTGCCCCACTAACTCACCTGTGCCCGCGTGCGCCGCATGCCCTTTAACGATAACGGGGCAGCCAGCAGCCAGAGCACTCGCAGTGTCACCACCTGCGGTGGAAAATGCCAGTGGGAAGTTGGACGCTCCAAAGACTACAATAGGGCCAATAGGGCGATGTGTCAGACGCAGATCTGACCGCGGCATAGGCATACGGTCTGGCAGTGCAGCATCAATCCGGGTATCAAGGTGTTTGTCATCCTCAATAAGGTCAGCAAACATGAGTAATTGTTTAGTTGTCCGGCCCCGCTCACTGTTAAGACGAGCCTCCGGTAGACTGGTCTCGGCGCAGCCTATCTTAGTGATTTCATCACCTAAAATATCCATCTGATGCGCTATAGTTCGAAGGAATATAGCCCGGTCCATGCCGGATGTCGCAGCATAGTCGCGGAAATCACGACGTGCAGCCAAACATGCAGCCTCTACTTGCGCGAGGGTCGCTTGAGCAAATGACATATTTGCCAGATCACCACTAGTGATCGTTTGTTTGGACCCTTGCCAAGTACCGTTAATTAAGTTTTTGCCTGTCAACATTGGTTTATTTTCCCCAGTTCAATACAATTGGATTAAGTGGTCTTAGAAGGCTAAGTAAGCGGTCGCGAATTTCAGGATGTAAGGGCTCGATTGGGTGACGGCAGAATTCGGATTTAATCACACCACCATCGACCATCGCGGCCTTACATGACCGCCAGCCACACTGACGGTTTTCGTGGTTAATCACCATGGCAACCCGACCATAAGCTGCTGTTGCTCCATCTATGTCGCCTGCGTGGTAGAGATCAATCACCGGTTTGATTTGGTCCACCACCATGCCAGAGGTCATAGCTCCCGTCGCACCAGCATCCAAATCAGCCAACAATGTAATCGCCTCTTCACCATCAAACGGCCCCTCTATCAGGTCACCCCCCTCGGTAATGAGTGTGCGTAATTTATTCGCAGCCATCGGGCACTCAATCTTAAACAGCTTCACCATTTCGATTTCACGTGCCATCTTGATTAACAACGACACAGGTAGATCGACGCCGGACAGTGGCGCGTCTTGAATCATGATTGGAATGCCAACCTCACCCACCGCCTGGAACTGCTCAAACGTTTGCTGCGGATTCCCTTTAAGAAGTGCTCCATGATAAGGTGGCATCATCATGACGATGCTCGCCCCCAGATCTTTAGAGAACTGCGCCCGTTCAACCGCAATTTGTGTTGCATAATGACTAATTGTAACAATCACCGGAACGCGGCCTGCGATGTGTTCGATCGACAACCTTGTCAACACCTCACGCTCCGCGTCTGAAATCAGAAACTGTTCTGAAAAATTGGCAAGAATACAGATACCATCGGCACCCTGATCTATAATGCAATCCAGTACCCGTCTCATTCCTTGGAGGTCAAGCGTTCCATCAAGGTTGAACGGGGTTGGAGCTACGGGCCAGATACCCCTGTAAGAAAAGTTCATGCCTACTTACTCCTTGATGTCAAAGTTGTGCAGATATTTGTCTGAGATAGTGATGCCAAGGCCAGGTATATTATCATCAAGATCCAGACAACCATCGACAGCGACAGGGTCACCCTCGAAAATATAATAGAACAATTCGTTACCGACCTCGACATTGAAGATAGGAAAATATTCAGCAATTGGGCAGTTCACATTAGCCATCGTCAGATGATAATTGTGCATTTGGCCCGCATGTGGAATAACGGGTATCTGGTAAGCTTCAGCAATCGCATTAATCTTTTGTGCCGCCGTGATTCCTCCTACACGATTGGTATCATATTGAAGAACACTGACAGCTTTTTTCTCCATCAACTGCTGACAACCAATGACTGAAAACTCATGCTCACCTCCTGAAATGGGAATAATTCCCATCGCATTTAGTTCTGCATACCCATTTAAATCATCGGCAAGAACAGGCTCTTCAAGCCAACGTAGTTCAAACCTTTCCAGCTTAGGAATTATGCGTTTGGCGTAATCTAGATTCCACCCCATGTAACAGTCAAGCATTAAATCAACGTCATAGCCAAGTACTTCACGCAGTGCGTCAATACGCTTGAGGATTTCACGCATGCCTTTCATGCCGTCTTTTGGACCAAAACCAGCACGTGTTTTGAATCCCTGATAGCCATGTTTTTTTTCTGCTTCGGCTTCCCTCTGCATGGATTCAATTGATCCAGAATATAGCTTGGAGTAATAGACTGGGATCTTATTTTTAGTACGCCCACCAAGCAGCTTGAATACTGGTTTTTTTATCAGTTTCCCCATCAGATCCCAGATAGCAAGATCGATAGCCGAAATCGCAATCATACCAACGCCCTTGCGGCCCCATGCATGGGTACGGCGATACATTTTGTCCCAAATATAGGCATAGTCAAACGGATCTTCGCCAATGACCATAGGTGCATACCAGTCATCAATTGCTTTCTTTACAACCGTCGGCGCAAGAGCTGCATTGCCTATGCCAATAGTTCCATCTTCAGTCTCAATCTCACAGGTCAGCCACTGGTGAAAACGGAAAGACGCCATCGCATCGCCTTTGTCCCAAAGTGCATCCGAGGCGTTGGTACAGAAATTATCCAACGGTGGAACGGTTGGACCCTTCCAGTTCCAAACTCGAGTACGGATTGATTTAATCTTTGTCATAAGTGCCCCTCCCTAGGTTGGCATCGCGTTCTGTGCGATGTATGTTCGCCATGCTCACAAGCAGAGTAAAAGCTTGTCGCGTTGCACTAACATTTGCTTTATTCTTTCCCGCAATATCGAAGGCAGTACCATGTGCTGGGGTTGCCACTGGAATGGGTAGGCCGCCAGCAACGGTCACGCCCCGCTCAAATCCCAAAAGTTTAATTGCTATTTGACCTTGGTCGTGGTACATCGTAACGACCGCATCCACTTCACCCCGTTTTGCCTTCAAAAAAACAGTATCCGAGGGCCAAGGGCCAGTGACATTTATCTGGTTAGCATTCGCCTTTGCAATAGCTGGCTCCAAAATATCTATTTCTTCGCGTCCAAATTTACCATTGTCGCCTGCATGTGGGTTCAGTGCCGCTACTGCAATCCTGGGATATTTTTTGCCAGCAAGACGTAGGGTGTCATTGGCCAGATTTACTGCTTGCAAGATCTTCTCTTGGCTTATGTTACCAGCAACGTCTTTCAATCCTATATGGCTAGTAACGCGTGTAGTCATCAAATCATCCAACACGTTGATTTCACTATGATAGCCGTCAAAGCCTAAATAGCGGGCCATATATACATGCTCGTCTTCGGCGTTCAGTCCAGCACTGGCCATTGAGGCCTTATTGAATGGCGCAAAGAGCACACCATCAACCAGACCAGCTTTGGCTAGGTCTAACGCTTTGTCCAAGCAGCGTAGCGAACTACGACCACTTGCTACAGTTATTGTCGCAATTTGCATATCATGTGGCACTATGGTGGACATCTCAATGTGATGGGTGCCCTTTTGACTGGAGATGTCTGCCTCAGCAATGGTGTTCAATGTGACAGGCAGACCTGCCTGCTCTGCGCCTTGCAACCACAGATGGCTATCACCAACCAAAACAATGTTAGCAGCATCCCTCACACCCACATCATTCAACAATTTTGCGATTAGTTCTGGACCAATTCCTGAGGGGTCCCCTGGCACGATCGCGATACGTGGCTTAATCATTTTTAACTCCAGTTAAATTACCTATTAATAATAATTTTTTTCAATTTTATTAGATTTATTTTTCGGTTATTCTATTTTTTGCCCTTTTAAGAAAGGGAAAAAGCAAAGCTGCGATTGACAAGATTAAGAAAGTGACAACTATTGGCCTTGTAAGAAACAGTAGCCAGTTTCCATCAAAAATTACTAGTGATTGTCTTAAAGTACCCTCAACCAACTCTCCTAGAATTAACCCGATTATTACTGGAACCAAAGAAAAACCAAATCTTCGCATAAAAAAACCAATAACTCCAAAAGCTAACATAATCCAAACATCCACATCAGATTGATTCAATGAATATGTTCCACAAACAGACAACACAAAAACCATTGGCCAAAGCAATTTATTTGGTATTAAAGTCACCCTAGCAAAGATTTTTGCGCCAAAGAAACCTAGAATAAAGAATATAATGTTTGAAAATAACATTGCTCCAAATATTCCGTAGAGAAAATCTGGCTGCTCTCTAAATAAAGAAGGACCTGGTCTAACTCCATGAACGATTAAACCCGTTAATATTACTGCTGTAGTGGCGCTTCCTGGTATTCCCAATGCTAGAGTGGGAACCATTGCTCCGCCAGTAGCAGCGTTGTTGGCTGCTTCAGCACCAGCAATACCTTCAATAGAACCTTTACCAAATTCTTGAGGGTTTTTTGACCACCTTTTGGCTTCAGAGTAGCCTATCAATGAGGCAACAGTGCCGCCTTCAGCTGGAAGCACTCCGATAAAGGAACCAATTCCTGATGACCTTAGTATAGTTTTCCAGGTTAATTTAACGTCATTTAGTGTTGGGAGCTTTAGGGCGTCTAAAGTAACTCTATTGAAGGCCTGATTTAATAAAGTTGATTGAACTAACATTTCACTAATCGCAAAAAGTCCAACAACTACGGGGATAAAGCCTATTCCCTCTGTTAATATATTCACACCAAAAGTGAATCGATCAACTGAAGTCATGAAGTCTTTACCCACAGTTGAAATTAAAATACCAAAAGCGGCAGCAATTAAGTTTTTTATTGGGGTGCCTTCTCCTATCGATGAAAGCATCGTTAATCCAAATATAGCCAAAGCAAAATATTCTGGTTGTCCAAACTGATACGCAACTTCTGCTAGCAAGGGTGCAAAAAACACAAGTATGACAACACTAAAAATTCCACCAAAAGCACTGGCTATTGTTGCAATACCTAATGCACGGCCTGCCTCTCCCTTTTGAGCCAAAGGATAACCATCCAAACATGTTGCTGCTGCGGCCGGCGTTCCCGGGGTGTTAATTAATATTGCTGTTATTGCTCCTCCGTAGGTTCCTGCGCAATAAATTGAAGTCAAAAGTATGATTGCTGACAAAGGATCCATAACAATAGTAAAAGGTAATATTAAAGCACCGCCTGTTGTTGGTCCCAATCCAGGTAATACTCCCAATAGCAAACCTACTAATGTTCCAAAAAAAAGCACGAGAAAAAGCTCAATACTAAGTAATGGTGCCAACATATATATAAAATTTTCCATATATTACCTATAATATAAATCAGTTAATATTCCACCTGGAAACCGTAAATTTAAAATTGTTTCAAAAAAAAGAAAGACTAACAACGGAAAAGCAGCTGCAACAAAAAAAAGCAACAGCTTTCTTCGTTCCCCCCAAAGATAGGAGACAATAAAAGAAAAAACAGAAAGTCCTAAGAAAAAATCTAGTGTTTTTGCGATAATTACAAAAAAAATAAGAGTTATAAAAGTATAATAAAAAGAAGTTGGTAAATCTTCTTGTTCCTTCCAGGGGTTTTTTAGTGAAAATAAATAAATAAAAGAAGTTAAAGAAATTATTATTATTAATAATCCTTTAGGGAAAGTGGCTGGTTGCATTCCCCTATTTAATATTTTAGGAACTTCATCAAAATAAAAAGTGAAATAAAATAAAATTGAAGAAATAATAATTATTACCAAAGATACTATTAAAGCATCATTAAAATAAGAGGGTGATTTTCTGTTAGTTTCCCTCTTATTATTTCCTTGCATATGTTCCATTTCAGTGCCTTAAATTCACAAGTAAGATTATTGGGTACATTAACCCGTTGGGCATATATGATTAAGCTGCATAAGAAATTGAAAGGTGCTCAAAGTACTTCGCAACGCGGGCAGAATGCGCATATGGCCCAGTACAGTTTTATCTAGCTATTCTTTGTTACTCTCTGTGGGAGCAAATTTAATGCTTGCTTTTAGAATCCAACGATACAGATACACCCTCTGATGGGCTTACGCCCAAGAGGTCAGAAATTTTCACCCAAAGAAAGCCTTTTGCATGTAGATAAATCGTTTGATAACGAATATTCTGCTGTGCTTCTTTGGTTAGTTTTCGTGCATCTGTTTTCATCACGAAGCTATACGCATACGCAACTATTTGCCCATCTGGTTAATAGCCTAAGTCTTTTAATGCAGCAGCCATATCATCAACCATAGACTGCATTTGTTGACCCCACTCATCAGCCCCGACAACACTGGTTTCATCAAGTCCCACTTCAGTTAAGAAATTTTTGAAATAGTTATGATCCATGGCCTTCAGCATTCCCACTTCAAGTTCTTCTGCTCTTTCATTTGAAACTCCTGCCTTAGTCACAAAGCCTCTAACAGTAGATAAGGAGACTGGAATCCCTAATTCTAAAGCCGTTGGGACATCACCAATTTTAGCCATCCTGCTTTTTGCTAAAACTAAAGCGACACAAAGTTGGCCTTCATTGATTTCGGTTAACGCCTCGCCCAAGTTTAAAACACCAACATCAATGTCGCCTTTAATTAAGTTGACCTTAATGGGCGCTACACCCTTAAAAGCAACAATTCTAGGATCCTTTAAACCACCTTTTTTTGTAAACGCGACGGCACTGATATCATCAATACCACCTGTGTGCGTAGTTCCATAAGTTAAAGATTTAGTCTTTTGCCTATCAATAAATACGTTAGCGTCTTTAAGGTCTGATTTACAACTAACAACAAAAAGTTGTGGGTCATCAGTTCCTCTTGCAATTGGTCTCATATCACTAAGCTTAACCGTTGTTTTACCTAATGCCATCGACACCGCATGTCCGGTAGTCCATGTGAGCGTGTGTTGTCCATCAGCAGGCAAACTCATCATATAATCCAGAGATGCTGCTCCGCCGCCACCTTTTTTATTGACTAACTGCATATCTTGACCAAGAGTTTTTCTGGCCCTTAGTAGCATCATTCTAGTGGTTACATCTGTTCCACCACCAAAACCAGCATGTGTGATCGCCTGAATTGTAGGCGATTCAGCAGCAACAACTGCAGTGGCCCCAACAAAAGAAACACCAACAGCAGCTACTGCCATAACTAGAGTGCGTTTTAGATTTATCATTGATTTCTCCAGAGAATTAAAAAAGTACAGTTCTAATAAACTATACAAATGCCAATATACTTGGGCTAAAAAAAACGTTTTGTCCAACGGGTTCAAAAATTTGGTTGTAAAGTCCAAATTTCGTAATGGCAGGTGCAAACGCCAAGGTGGAGCCTCTACAGGGCCAAAGAGCCACGATCGCTATGTTCATGGGCTTAGAACTAAAGAAGTCATCGTCATGCGCAAACTATTATCAGAGATGAGTAGGTCACTAATAGATCTGTAGGTCAGGCCTAGTTGTCATCGCTAGCGCTATATGGCTGAATGAGTAAGCGCACCTGTAGCCGCACTACAAGGTGCTTAATCGATGTTGGAAGTAGTGTGACGCAGGCTCAGTGCGTCAGTAGTGTTGTGTCGAATTCCATGAACTGACCGTCTTGTGCTTGAGCTAGGCGCGATACGAGAGCATGCCCAAGCCCAGTTGATGGCGTCAGCACGCCGGCTTTGTGGGAGGATTCGCTGTGATCATCGAGGGCGAGGCAAAGGCCGAGCTCGGCGAGCATCTTGGAGGTTGCGCCGTAGCCGGGGTCGCCTCGCCCAAAAATTCGGCTGCAGACTGATCGCGTGTCGGCTGTGGCAGTGACTTCGACTTCAAAGCTGCCATCGCGCAGTAACCAAGAGGGTGGACCTTCGCCGGAGCTGGGTTTGAATTTAATAGGTTTCCCGAGGAAATAGCCGAACCCACGACTAGCCCACATGGCGGTAATGCGCATCCACATCCCTAAGGCTGCGCACTCACTATACGAAGTGGTGTGGTGTACGTCGCGCAGCGAGAGGCTGCGCCTTACGACTCTGGCGTTGATGGGCGCCATGAAAAATGTTGAAACGACGCCGTGGGTCGAATCGAATGCCCATTTGAATGCGGGCGGCATGCCATCGGCGGTGCCAGGTGTTTCGGTCTCTACGCCAATAGTTCCGCGTGTCAGAAGGTAGGGATTGGCTTCCATTGCATCGGTGTAGCTACCGGATTTTTTCGCTCGTGCTGTAGCCTTGCCGGAGTTTAAGGTGCCACCAGAAAATGAACCTGTGTAGCGGGTATAAACGCCGCGTAGCTGCACATTTTGGTTGGACTTTTCGGCTAAAGCCTCTGCGGCTATTAAGGCGCCGAGGTCGGAGGGGATTGAATCGACACCACCTCCCAAAATTATCTTCGCGCCAGATTCCTGTGCGAGATCATGAAAGGCCTCGATCATTTCGGCCTGCCAGAATCCTTCACCGGCGAGATCAGAGTAGTGAACACCCGCGCGAGCGCACTCACCTAATAGAGCGGCGCCGTTATTGACCGAGTAGGGACCAGCACAATTGAGCATGACCGAGGTGCGTGCAACCATCGCAGCCACGGCGTCAGGGTCGTCAAGGTCAACGCAAAGAGTCTCCGGTCGTCCGCCAAGCTTGGCAGACAGATCGGCAAGTTTGCGTTGCGTGCGGCCCGCGATAGCCCACGGTTTACCACTAAGTTCGGGGTGGGTGTCGAGGTAGGTGGCAACCAATTGCCCCGTAAACCCAGTCGAGCCATAGACGATTAATACCAGTGGTTCTGTCAACATGGTGATTTCCTTATGCACTCAGTGCCGCTTCATAAATGTTATAAGCACCTGTTTTGATTGGTTAATGCATGCTTTTCGCATCTTATTTTCATTGTATATATTGTAATGTTTTTTACAGGATTCGAATAGCACGTTTTTTTGACGCCTTAAATTATCAGTGTTCTCTTACTGTCATCTAGCATCTTTT
>Ga0307994_1002062_pt1 | contig 11510 bp, 10 predicted proteins | sample EllFjometagen261_FD_203171 | JGI IMG/M metagenome (GOLD analysis project Ga0307994, IMG submission 203171) | Marine microbial communities from Ellis Fjord, Antarctic Ocean - #261 | ecosystem: Environmental > Aquatic > Marine > Unclassified | place: Southern Ocean | collected 2014-11-02
AAAATCAGCACGTGCCCTACTCAAAAAACTTGAAGATGAAAAATATATACTCGCCTAGGAAATTATCATGGGATATCAAACACCGTGGTCTAAAAGACACAAATTGATAAATAAGGATACAGAATACAACCTGTCCAATTCCTTTGCGGAGCCTCTTAGTCACCGGGAATTGGTCAAGCTATCACTGGCTAGAGGTGACCGAGCAATTGTCGATGTATTCCATGATCATTCCCTGGAATACACGCCTTCTGGCGGAAGCTTGGATCTTAAAGAAGATATTGCCAATCTCTACGAGGATAACATTAGTGCTGACAATATCGTCGTGTTCGCCGGTGGACAAGTGGCCCTACAAACGGCGGCAATAGCGCTGTTGAACGAGGATGACCATGCCATTGTGTTCACTCCGGGGTATCAGTCGGTACAGCAAACTCCAGAGCATGCAGGCTGCCAGGTGACTCAGATTCAACTGCACCCCAAAGACAACTGGCAGATAGATCTCAGCGCGGTTGAAGCCGCGATTGAGCACAACACTAAATACATGATCATCAACGAACCCTTTAATCCTGCCGGCACATTGATGAGTCATCAATTGCAGCGGCAACTTAAAGATATCGCTGACAAAAATAACATCTACCTAATGTCTGACGAAGTCTATCGCCTCCTGGAGCATAACCCAAAGGATCGACTTCCAGCCATGGCCGAACTGTACGACAAAGGCATCAGTGCCTGCACCATGTCAAAACCCTGGGGTGGCTGTGGCGTGACGATTGGTTGGCTGGTACTAAAGGATTTAGACCTTAAGCAAAAGCTCATCGACACCCAATACTTTGGCACTGCATGCATCGGTCGCGCCAGTGAAATTCAGGCCATGATGATATTGCGCGCCAGTGATACCATTATTGAAAGTCGGCTGGCAATTATCAGGAAAAACCTCATCTTACTAGATGATTTTTTTCGCCAACATGGCGATCTGTTTGCATGGAACCGACCCAGTGCCGGAGCCATTGGTTACGTGAGATTTAAAGGCCCACTGAGCGCAGATCAATTAGCCGAGCAAATGGCCGCAGCGCGTATCTCGGTCAAACCAGCTCCCCTGTTTAGCGCACAAAGCGACCTTTATCAGGATTACTTTCGCATCGGCTTCGGCGAGCAAAACATGCCGCAGGCGCTGTCTGCCCTAATCGAGTTTATCGAGAAAAAGAGGCCCCATTGGCAAGCAACCGCCGATGAACGTTAGGAATGCTTTAGTTACAAGGGGTGTGTAACTATCGTGTAACTACAAAATAACGTAGGAATGGGCGCATTGTTTGACGATAACTGCGGTATAGGGTAACGTATCGCAGAGAGAAACATCGTACCATTAATGTAGTATATGGTTCGTAAGCTCGGTTCAACAGTTGCGCAATAAAACTTAGCCTAACCTATAGTGGTTAAAAAAATAGCTAATGAGAGGATCTATTATGACGATCAAACCTAGCATGTATAATTGGGATACTTTACAAAAAGAAGTTGTCCGCAAAGGAGTATCTCGCAGCGGTTTTCGAGGAGAGGATGTTCTAATGGTCATGAATTGGCTTGATCCAGGTATGCAGACTAATCTTCATAGCCATCCCTTCGAGCAGTGCGTTTATGTCGTTCAAGGGCAAATGCGTTTCCATATTGGTGATGAGGTCTTTGACGCGGGACCGGGAAGCTTGATCAGGATACCGCCCAATGTTGAGCACTATGGTGAGCCTCTGGGTGATGAACAGGTACTTAACTTAGATGTTTTTGCTCCTATCCGAAAGGATTATCGGCATCTTGTCGAATACCAAACCGCAGAATTTGAGCCTAGCTCCGAAGAGGGAGAATTAACGGGTAAATTATGATGGATGACTTTTCCCAACGACTCGCGCTAAAACAGAAAATAATAAGTGGTAAACCGGTATTAGGTCTATTTATCAAGACTCCCTCTGCACATGTGGTGGAGTTATTAGAGAATAGTGGATTTGATTTCCTTGTTTTTGACGCTGAGCATGGGCCCTTTAGCATTGATGCCCTTGACCATTGTATCCTCGCCGCTAGATCTGTCGGTATACAGTCATTGGTGCGCGTAGACTGTATCGAATCAAGTCTGATTCAAACTGTTCTAGATATGGGAGCATCTGGTATTATTGTTCCGCATATTCGCACGCCAGATGACGCTCGATGTGCGGTAGCATCATCGAGATATTTCGGGGGGTCTAGAGGCTTTTCAGCATCCCACCGTGCTGCCCGTTATGGCCAAATGTCCTTGGATACTTACCGAAAATCTAGCGATGAGTCAGTGATAGTTATCGGACAAATTGAGGACTCGATAGCGTTAGATTTTGTAGGCAAAATTTCCACAGTTGAAGGTATTGATGCGCTCTTCGTGGGTCGTGCAGACTTAGCAATATCCAGAGGGTTGACTGATGTTAATAGTAAAACTATCCACGATGATGTTAATACTATATACGAAAAATGTATACAGGCTGATCGTCGCATCGGTCTATTTTTATCATCTTTACAGTCCGTCAAGGAGCAACAAATGAAAGGGGTAAGCGTCTTCTTTATCGGCAGTGATCAATCGCTACTACAAAGTGCTGCTGCACAGCTTGCCGAGGAATTTATTAACAGAACATCCTAATTGTAAGTAATTAGACGACATAGCTTTAATAGTTAAATTTATATGTGGTAAAAATATAGGTAATCTTTTCAGCATCTCGTTTATTTTTGAGACTTAAAGATACAATAGATAATTTTTAAGTGAGAGATATTCATGTCCGAAACAGCGCCTATCCAATCCGTCGTGACTACATTAACTATTGTTGAAATAATGGCAAAATCTCAGAGTCCACTGGGGGTTAGTGAGCTTGCGCGCGCAGTTAATAGTACTAAACCTAGAATATTCCGTCATCTGCGGACTTTGCTCAATCAGGGATATGTGATGCAGGATACCGCAACCGAAAAGTATTTATTGACTTTGAAGATTTTTCACTTAGGCCAGCTAGTTTTTGAGAAAGCTGCTTTTCTCTCAGAAGCTCGCCGAGTGATCCCTGATCTCATGGCAGAGATCAGACAAACGATTACGATAGGGCAAGTTGAGGCGTCAGGTATTCGCATTATGGATTTGTTGAAGTGCCGATCTCAGATAGAAATAACTACCCCTCCTGGGTCTTTATTAGATTTTCACTCGTCTGCGCAAGGTAAGCTAGCTTTGGCCTTCGGACCAGAAGATTTGTGGGATAAAATTAGTAAGATAGCTCTGGTTGCTGTGACACCAAAAACTATTACAGATATTGGGGCTCTCGAAAAAGAAATCCAGTCTATCAAGATCCGGGGCTGGGCTGATGCTCCGGAACAGGCGCTTATGGGAGTCAATGCGTTTTCCGCTCCGGTGTTCGATAAAGATAGGGCTTTAGTTGGTATTATAACTGCTGTGGGATCGATGCAATTTCTCAATCCACACACAGACGTAAAGCTGCGTAATTCAGTACTGCAAGCTGCGCGACGAATTTCATTGCGGCTGGGTTATTCGTGAGCTTAAAATTATCTATTATATTGACTAGTAACATGGTCTTTCTATACATAGCTTTTTCGGGACATATAGTTATTCATTATTTATTAGATATATCTTATTAACTTATTGCTTGGGTTTAGTTTTTTAAAAGTAATAATCTAGACGTTTGGAAGTCTTGGTAATTAGTCAAAGCGATCTGCTGGGATCTTTCACTTTGGATACATCGAGGCAAATATTTCTAGTACTGAGCTAATAAAACTATTGGGCAACGTGTTTATTAAAAAAATGTATATAAGCTGCTTTATTAAATTCCCGTTAGCTGCGACTAGCGGCCTATTTAATTCGTATTTCCATGAAATCTTATAATCCATGTCAGGGGTCAATATAGCCAAGATTAAGTAAAAATGTACTCTTAGAAAATACAGTACAACAGTCAAAATTGAGTGATTTTTTTCCGATGGGGTTCTCGTTAAAACCTGATCCAAAGCGGCTGCTCAAGTGAGATAAAAATAGAATGATTTATTGGAACTCAATATTATCATTGTAACTAATTTTTTATGAGCAATGTCTTAGATAATTTATTCGCTGTCTTGGTGATGCACAGGGTCAGACCTTCCTAAACACTTTACGCGTCAGCTATTGATAATGTAAAAAAGCGGTAGCTTTTAAGTATTCTCAGATCATTTCTCTATGATCGAAGTAAATTGCTAAAAAGGATGAGACGGATATATGGACGCACTCATTAAATTTTTAATATTTGTATTTTGTCGCAATATGACTCTAATTCCCTTCAAACCAGGACAGTAGTAAATTTCATTAAGCCTATTGTTTAAGCATATGATGTTCGGAGCAATTAATAGATACAACTATCATGAGCTTTCATGTTCCCGCTAGAGTATTTGGGATATGAATATCTTTAATCCGCTACATCCATCCTTCTGGGTAGTTCTGGTTCACCCTAATTGAGTTCATTAATTATGGCATTTTGCACGAGTATCGAAGGTTTATGTTACTGATTGGTCAAGTCTTCATACGCGTTTATGCAAGAAAATAAGGACATGATGAGTATAGTTATGGTTATGTCCTCGATGCTGTTGCAAAGAGCAAAATGACGGATACTCGGAAGGTTGATGATGAGTAAGCTATTACTAAATGACCAGTTTTTTAAAGGCCTCGATAGTTCCATTAGGGTTGTCGGAGAGGCTGAAACGCTACCTCCCGAATGTTATACAAGTTCTAAATTCTATGAGATTGAAAAGGAAGCTGTGTTTAACCATGAATGGTTGTGCGTGGGACGAGAGAGCGATTTGCCTGAGCCCGGAGATTTCTTTACTAGCCATATTATTGATGAACCAATTATTGTTGCTCGCAACAAAAGCGGAGAGATTAAGGCCATGAGTGCTGTTTGTCAGCACCGTGCGATGCTTTTAGTTGAGGGTAAGGGCAAAACAGGTGGCTTTAGATGCCCATACCATCATTGGATATACTCCTTAGACGGTAAGCTGATTGCGGGACCTGAAATGGAAAAGACCTGTAATTTTGTAAAAGAGGAGCATAATTTACCGTCCTTTCAAGTTGAGGTTTGGTTAGGATTTGTATTTATTAACTTTGATGAGGATGCACCTCCGCTTGCGCCGAGACTAACAGCTATAGAAAAAATTATTAAGAATTATGATCTTTCCACTGCTGATAGCATTGACGCTGGTACCGTTACCTTCAATTGGAATTGGAAGGTGCAGTTCGAGAATAACAATGACGGTTACCATGCTAACCGATTACATCATGGTAAGAATCATGATTTTTGTCCAAGTAAATTGTGCTCATTCCCGGAAATGCCGGCGGACACAGCGGGGTACGCAAGAATAAATGGTACCACTCATATGGATGCTAGCTTCACTTCAACCCAGAGAGTTTTGCAACGTATTTTCCCAAAGTTAACTGATAAAGAGCGGAATGAATTTCATTTCGCTAATATGCCCCCGACGCTGTCACTCGTATTGACGCCTGATATGGTTATCTTTCTTATCGTTCGTGCCACAGGTCCTGAGATTCATGAGATGGATACCGGCCTTCTATTTGCTCCTGGCGCTACGAGCGATTCTGATTTTCAAGCTAATTTGGACGATGCGATGGTCACCGCGACTGAGATAATGGTGCAGGATCAACATGTGGATAACTTAGTACAGGTCGGTCTCCGTTCTCGCTTTGCTAAACGAGGCAGGTATTCATGGCAGGAAAATGCTCAACAGCAGTTGAATAGTTGGCTTGTACCGAGATATCAGGCGGCATGGAAAAACATGTGTAGCGATGCAGATCTCACATTCTCTGATGACTAGTCGTAGAGTAACACCAATTGTTTTTTTTGGTCATGGGTCTCCGACTACCATACTTGATGATCCTGAAACATGTAACCAATGGCGTCAGATAGGTAAATCGATTGGTAAACCGAAGGCTATCTTATGTATTTCTGCACACTGGTGTACGCAAGGTATAGAGGCTACCGCTATGGAAGCGCCTCGAACGATTCATGATTTTGGTCGTGGCCTGCCTAGTGAACTGTTTGATCTTCAATACTCGGCGTCGGGCAGTCCAGCCCTCGCCCATAGAGTGCGTGAACTACTCGATCCACTTCCAGTAAAAATGGACTTCAACTGGGGCTATGACCATGCGGCTTGGACCGTCCTGTCTGTGGTGTATCCAGAGGCTGACGTCCCAGTTATCCAACTTAGTATGGACGTATCTAAGCCAATCTCCTGGCATTACCAATTAGGGCGTTTGTTGCGCCCGTTGAGGGAAGAAGGGGTGCTTATTATGGGTACAGGAAATGTTGTTCATTCCTTGTCCCAGATGGAGTGGAACAAGGCTGCGGAACCACATGATTGGGCCCATCGCTTCAATAATTTAGTTATTGAATGCATCGAAAGTGATACCCCAGATCGTCTTTTTGATCACCAGGCCCTTGGTTATGACGCAGCTATGTCTATCCCTCCGGCTGACTTAGGGCATTACTGGCCACTTTTTTACGTACTCGGTGCACGGCATGTCAATGACAAATTGACGATAAATCCTCGACACGTTATGTATAAGTCACTGAGTATGCTGAGCTTTATTCTAGATTCTGGTTCATAAAGCTAGAGTCCATTCCTTGGGATTTACACAAAAAATGAGACTTTTTATTGTTGTAAAAGGCTTGACGGATAAACGCACATTAGTTAACGTTACGGTAGAAGATATACCGTATCGTCAAACGATACGCTTTAATCTTCTGTAATCCAATGGTTTAGGCGTTAGCAGTTTGTTATATATGTCTTAGATTGATATCTCGTGTAGGGGATATTCTATGTTAGTCAGAAAAATGGAGAGGATATGAAGTATGCACTTGCGATTGATATAGGAGGCACATTTACGGACGCCGTTTTAATTCGTAGTGATGGCAAAAGTTGGACCGATAAAACACTCAGTACCCCGCATGATCTCCTTGAAGGTTTTTTCCGTGCGTCCGAATTAGTTTTGGATCGAGCGGACATCAAGATGCAAGGCATTAATGATGTGATTGTTCATGCTACTACGGTAGTCACTAATATTCTTATCGAACGCAAGGGCTTTAAGACAGGACTCATTACTACTTGGGGTTTTAAAGACGTACTTTATATTCGCGACGAACATCGCTACGACATGTTCGATCCGCAAATTGAATATCCCGAACCGTTAATTACTCGAGAGTTTACTTGGGGAGTTAAGGGAAGAATTTATTCTGATGGTTCTGTCGGTGCCGAAATTGACACAGTGGCTGTGCGTGCGATCGCCCAGCAGTTACTTGATCAAGGTGTAGTTTCGGTTGCGGTCTGCTTACTCAACAGTTATGTCAACCCTTTGCACGAACGGCAGATTCAAGCAATATTAAATGAAGTTGCGCCTAACATATACGTCACTCTTTCTAGTGACGTTTCACCAGAGATGCGCGAATATCGTAGAACGACAACTACGGCAGTAAATGCATATGCTGTACCAATAACTAGACCCTATCTAAGTGAATTGATAGCGCGCTTAAAAGATGCTGGCGTAGCTCAGGAGCCACTTATTATGCTTTCAAATGGAGGCATTATTGGTGCGCGGGTTGCGGGAGCATCCCCTGTTCGAATGATTGAATCGGGTCCAGCTGCAGGCGCTTTAGTGGCGGGATACCTGGCGCGTAAACACGGCATTGATGACCTCATATCATTTGACATGGGTGGTACTACAGCGAAGGCATGTATTATTCAGAATGGTGAACCGTTAATCGTTGGTGATTTTGAGGTTGATAGGCAGTATCAGTTCAAGCCAGGTAGCGGTATGACTGTCACAGTACCTTCAATTGATATGATAGAAATCGGAGCTGGGGGTGGCTCTATCGCTCGCGTTGATGCTCTTGGTCTTTTAAAAGTCGGTCCTGATAGTGCCGGGTCAAATCCTGGACCGGCTTGTTATGGACGAGGAGGGACTGATGCCTGTGTCACCGATGCTGATGTTGTGCTTGGGATATTGGATGCCAATAACTTTCTGGGTGGTGATATGCAGCTTCGGCAAGATAGCGCTGAGCAGGCTATTCAAAAACTAGCCGATATGCTCAATGTGCCGTTGCTGGAAGCGGCTTTCGGTATATTTAGCGTTGTTGGAGAATCGATGGCTGCTGCGGCCCGAGCACACGCTACTGATCGAGGTGTCAACGATCTTGGTTTGCCTCTACTCGCATTTGGTGGCGCTGGACCGGTGCATGCTTGCTATGTTGCGGAAAGACTTGACAGCACCCAGGTGATTTATCCACCCATGGCAAGTGTTCTGAGTGCGTTTGGGACGTTGGTGACACCGGCCAGGCTGGATTTAGTGCGGGGAGGCTTGATTCGCCTTGCGGATATTGATTGGAAATATGTAGATAGTTTAGTGCAGGGTATGATCGTCGAGGGCCAACAGGCGGTGTCAGAGGCAGGGATCCCCGCAGAGTCTATCAGTTATGCGTTTGCTGCTGATATGCGATATTGCGGTCAACAGGATGATTTGACTGTTACTTTGTCGAATGATCCGAGAATCGCTCGAGATACCTCGAATCTTCGCGCTGATTTTGATAAAGCATATAGACTCCTATACGGTAATTGTCTGGATGATATGGAAGTCGAGGTAGTCTGTTGGCGCGTCACTGCTGTAGGTGAAAAGACGGGCCGTGAGGCCAATGTTGCCCTGACGAAAATACCAGCAAAGGCGAAATCAAGTCGTATGGTTTTTTATAATAATGAAAATATTGACGTGCCTATTTACGACCGACAAACGCTCGCGTCGGAGCAAAAAATAGTCGGTCCCGTGATTATTGAAGAGCGCGAAACTACGGTGTTTGTATTGCCTGGTTGGAATCTGCGTGTTCACGAGGACGGCAGTCTTATAGCTAAAAAACTAGATGGGAGTAGCTACTGATATGGATGGCATTCAGTTAGAAATCATGTGGAGTAACATGATTAGTATCGTCGATGACCAAGCCAAAGCACTAAAGCGCACCGCATTTAGCCCTATTGTCAGAGAAGCAGGCGATTTAGCAACGGCTTTATTCGATTCAGAGGGGCGAATGGTAGCGCAGGCGCTCACAGGCACGCCGGGCCATATTAACTCTCTAGGTGCAGCCGCTAGTAAAATGCTTAAGGTTATTTCAAAAGATGAGCTTTATCCAGGCGACGTGCTGATTACAAATGATCCGTGGCTTTCTGCGGGGCACTTTTTCGATATTACCCTGCTTACTCCGATCTTCCGCGATAGTCGGATTATTGGTTTTTGTGGTTCGACTATTCACCACACCGATATCGGTGGATATGGGGTCGGCACAGGAGCTCGCGATATACACGAGGAAGGTTTGTGGATACCTGTCATGAAGTTCTATATTGACGGTAAGCCTAACGAAACTTTACATACAATAATCCGTAGAAATACGCGAACGCCTATAGCGATTTTTGGTGATCTTGGAGCCCAATTTGCGAGTGGCAATACGGGGGGCGAAAGATTAAATGCGATGTGTGAACGTCATGGGTTGATGAATATTGATGATTTATCAGCAGAGATCATTGAACGCTCTGAAAATGCGACTAGAGAGGCCATTCGTGAGTTACCTGCTGGAACGCAGTATGGAGAGTCGATGTTCGATGTACCTGGTGGTGACATTATCACACTAAAAACGGCGGTAACTGTCGATACTGACGAGGGGGAGATTACTATTGATTTCGAGGGCAGTTCGGGGCCGAGTGATTTGGGGATCAATGTCGTGGAAGCCTACACCCATGCGTATGCAACATTTGCGGTGCGGAGTATCTTAAACCCTGACTTACCTAATAATGCGGGGAGCTTACTGCCGATTAAACTTAAGCTACCTGATAGCTGCATTATTAATGCGCGTTATCCTTCACCAGTCAATGCACGTCATGTAGTCGGTATGTATGTCCCTTTCCCAATCTTGAAGGCTCTTGGGAAAATCGTTCCAGAACGTATTCTTGCAGAGGGTTCAGGTGCCGTCTGGACGATTCAAGTGCAAGGCCTAGATAGTGATGGCGAACCATTTACGAGTTCAATGTTTAACTACTCTGGAGGGATGGGAGCACGGGCTACGAAGCACGGCTTATCCGCTACCTGCTACCCAACAGGTGTCTCAGCTGTGCCAATTGAGGTACTTGAGGCGTCTATCCCAATAGAATTCACAGAAAAAGAACTTATTCTGGGCAGTGGTGGACGAGGCGAGTACAACGGGGGTGATGGTCAATCGATCGGGTTTCGAATGCGTTCTGGTGCGTCCTGGGCGCTGAATGCGATTCCCAGTCGATTGAAAATTCAACCCGAGGGTTATAATGGCGGCCAGCCAGGAGCGAAAGGTTATTTCTTAATTAATGGCAAACCTGCGTTGGAAGCTCGAAAAATCACTATGAAGTCCTCGGATGAGGTTCTGATGAAAACGCCTGGTGGGGGCGGTATGGGTACCCCATTGTCAGTTGATAGATGAGCCCGGCCCGCACTAAGACCTGAGCCTGCGGTATATGTTGCTATTAAGTCAAATAGCAAAGAGAAATTTTTTAAGACTTTATAACTAGGAGTACAAAATATGGCTTACCCGAACACGCTTATTTTCGTTGATTTACCCTCTGATGATCCGGAAGCGGCAGGAAATTTCTACGCTGAGGTTTTCGGTTGGGAAAACGACCCTCGCCCTGGCGAATTTCATCGTATGGTGCCTGGTCAGAATTTCGTTGGACCCGACGGCAAGCAAAGTGAAATTGGTAACTTACATCTTGGCATTAATAACTCAGCAAATATGCGCCCGCATCCTGAGCCTAATGGCGTTGAGCCCAGAGAATTAAGTCGAGAGGGACGTAAACCGAGGATCTTTATCTTGGTGAGTGACGATGATTCCGCTGATCGAATTATGACTACTGCAGTCCAACTTGGTGCCAAAATCCTTTGGAGAAATCACTATTGGACGGAGTTTAATGGTTATAACGATGCCTTTCGGGATCCTTGGGGAAATGACATTATTCTTTGGAGCAAGGCTGGTTTAAATCCTCAAATCCCCGAACACTTTACCCGAGAGTAAGCTTTTATAGTCGCAGATTAGAATTGGTCCAAAATATTACTTTATTAGGGAAATTTTTAACATAGGCTCTTTTCTCTCAACTGTTATGTGCCACCCGGAAAGAGGTTGGCGATTTTACTGACATATAAAGTTAGGTTGTGTTTTAGGATCAGTTATATGTAGGGAGCATTAAAATGAATATTGCCAATCATATGGTGCGAGCGGGTCTTGCTTTTGGAGATCGGCCTGCTATCGCTGAAGGAGTAATCGAAAAGTATGATTATCGTACATTAGCTAGTCGGGTTTCTCGTTTAGCCGGCGCATTGACAAATGAGTTGGGGGCCATCAAGGGCGATAGAGTGGCATTAGTACTAAGCAATTGCAGCCAGTATATAGAGATTTTGTATGCGTGTT